>OGQZ01003479.1_pt1 | contig 10033 bp, 7 predicted proteins | sample 1553321 | NCBI WGS metagenome assembly OGQZ01 (sample SAMEA2579958, study PRJEB22360) | human gut metagenome | reverse complement strand
TGCGATGAAGAAGCCCAGCATCAACAGATATTCCACACCACTGGACATTGGCGTATTCAACAGCTCTTCATAGTTGAAGGTCCAGACGCCGGTCGCATTGTAGTGAACAAAAACCAGCGCCAGGATGGCGATCAACATCACCAGACCACTCGCCTGGGTGTAAATGAAGAACTTGGTTGCCGCCGTGATACGCGTTTTACCGTCAGAGGCTTTATGCCCCCACAGTGCGATCAGGAAGTACATCGGCACCAGCATCATTTCCCAGAAGAAGAAGAACAGGAACATGTCGATGGCAAGGAACACGCCGATAACGCCGCCCAGGATCCACATCAGGTTGAGGTGGAAGAAGCCCTGATATTTTTCGATCTCTTTCCACGAACAGAGTACCGCCAGCACACCGAGCAGACCAGTCAGCACGACCATCAGCAGCGATAGCCCGTCAATGGCGAGATGGATAGAGATACCAAAACGCGGGATCCACGGCATGTCGAATTCAGACTGCCACTGCGGAATTCCGGCGGATTGCGTCAGTGAATAACCGCCCTGCAACCACAGTTGCAGCGACAGCGCCAGCGTCAATCCCATGGTGATCAGCGCGATCCAGCGCGGCACCTTGACGCCAAAGCGTTCGGTCTGCCAGCACAGGAAGCCGCCGATAAAGGGAATTAATATTAGCCAGGGTAGTAACATGGCGATCTTTATTCCTTGTAAAAGTCCCGTCAGGACCGGATTTTCAACGAATTCTCACGACAGAAAATTCTCTTCGGATTGTGGTTGTAGTGTCGGATGCGCCGCGAAGGCGGCTTATCCGACCTACGTTCTTATATGCCCAGGGGCAAGCCCACAATCCTTAACTCAACGCAGTACCATCAACAGTGCCAGCACCACGACCGCACCGATGCTCATGGATGCCACATACCAGCGCAGATAACCGTTCTCGCTTAACAGCAGACCTTTACCTGCAAAGCGGGAAAGGACAGCCGGGATGTTCATCATTGAGTTCAGCGGATCGCGTTTCAGCAACCAGGCAATACCCAGGAACGGCTTGACGAACACTTTGTCGTACAGCCAGTCAAAGCCCCAGGCGTTGTACCACCAGGTGCCCAGCAGACGGCCCGGCGCACTGTTGGCGATGGAGGTCACCAGAGTACGTTTACCCAGCCACAGCCAGGCTGCCAGCAGAATGCCGACCACCGCGACCACGCCAGAGGTAATTTCCAGGGTCAACATGCTGCCGTGCGCCAGTTCCGTCGTTTGCGGAAGCACGCCCTGCAGCGGCGGTACAATCAGTGCGCCAACGAAGGTGGAAAGGATCAGCAGCACAATCAGCGGCAGGCTGTGAGTGATCCCTTTCACGGCGTGAGCGTGAATTTGTTCTTTTCCGTGGAAGACGATGAAAATCATACGGAAGGTGTAGAGCGAGGTCATAAACGCACCGACCAGACCAGCCACCATCAGATTGATATGACCATTCGCCATCGCCCCCGCGAGGATCTCATCCTTACTGAAGAAGCCCGCAGTGACCAGCGGCAGTGCCGACAGTGCTGCACCGCCCACCAGGAAGCAGAGATAAACCAGCGGAATAGATTTACGCAGACCGCCCATCTTGAAGATGTTCTGTTCGTGATGGCAGGCCAGAATGACGGAACCGGATGCCAGGAACAGCAGCGCTTTAAAGAACGCGTGAGTCATCAAGTGGAAAATCGCCGCATCCCATGCCTGTACGCCAAGCGCGAGGAACATGTAGCCAATCTGGCTCATGGTAGAGTAAGCGAGAACACGTTTGATGTCGGTCTGTACCAGCGCGGCAAAACCGGCCAGCAGCAACGTAACCGCCCCAACAATGCCCACCAGATGCAGAACTTCCGGCGTCATCAGGAACAGGCCGTGGGTACGGGCGATCAGGTAGACACCCGCGGTTACCATCGTTGCGGCGTGGATCAGCGCGGAGACAGGCGTCGGGCCTGCCATCGCGTCGGCAAGCCATGTCTGCAACGGCAACTGCGCAGATTTACCGACCGCACCGCCCAGCAGCATCAGCGTCGCCCACATCAGCATGTTATTGCCGTCAGCAAAGTGCGCTGGTGCCAGTTCCACCATTTCGCGGAAGTTCAGGGTGCCCAGTTCGTTGTAAAGAATGAACAGCGCGAAAGCGAGGAACACGTCACCCACACGGGTCACGACGAACGCTTTCATTGCCGCTGCACCATTCTTCGGATCGGTGTAATAGAAACCGATCAGCAGATAGGAGCACAGGCCCACGCCTTCCCAGCCGAGGTACATCAGCAGCAGGTTGTCGGCAAGCACCAGAACTACCATGCTGGCGATGAACAGGTTGGTGTAAGCGAAGAAGCGAGAGTAGCCCTCTTCACCGCGCATATACCAGGAGGCGTACATGTGAATAAGGAAACCCACACCAGTGACCACCGAGAGCATGGTCAGCGACAGGCCGTCCAGCACCAGGTTAAAACCGATGTTAAAGTCGCCTACCGACATCCACGTCCACAGCGGCTGGCTGTATGCCTGCTCACCGTTAGCGAAGAAGTCAACGCCGATAAAGGCAGTTACCAGCGCCGCCAGGCCCACAGAGCCAACGCCGACGATCGCCGAGACGTTTTCAGACCAGCGCCCACGGGAGAACGCCAGCAGGACGAAGCCAATCAATGGCAAAATAATGGTTAAGGCAAGCATGTTCATCCGCGCATCTCACTTACTGAATCAATGTTCAGGTTCTGGCGACGACGGTGAAGTTGCAGCAGCAGCGCTAGGCCGATACTCGCTTCTGCCGCCGCGAGGCTGATGGCGAGAATGTACATCACCTGACCGTCGGTCTGGCCCCAGTAGCTTCCGGCGACCACAAAGGCCAGCGCGGAGGCGTTAATCATGATTTCCAGACCAATCAGCATAAACAGCAGATTGCGACGGATAACCAGACCGGTTAAGCCAAGAACGAATAAGATTGCCGCGAGGATCAGTCCATGTTGTAAGGGGATCATGCGTGCTCCTCCGTTTTTCTTTTCGCGCTGTCGTCTTTACGATTGCTCAGCACTTCACCCGCACGCTCTTCACGACCGACGTGGAAGGCCACAACCAGACCCGCGAGCAGCAGCATAGAAGCCAGTTCCACCGCCAGTACGTAAGGCCCGAACAGCGTAATACCCACTGCTTTAGCACTGATTGGCGTACCGTCGATACCTTGATCGTTAACACCGAGAATGGCGTAAACAATCACCACCAGCATGATGGCCGACAAAATCGCCGGACCAATCCACACCTGCGGTTTCAGCCACTGGCGTTCCTGTTCAATTTCTGAACCGCCCAGGTTGAGCATCATCACCACGAACACGAACAGCACCATAATGGCACCCGCGTAGACGATAATTTCCAGCGCACCGGCGAAGTAAGCGCCCAGTGAGAAGAACACCCCAGAGATCGCCAGCAGCGAAATAATCAGGTACAGCAGTGCGTGTACCGGATTGGTATGGGTGATCACTCGCAAGGTCGCAAGTATGGCTATCAGGCCACAGATATAAAAAGCGAACTCCATTGCCCCTCTCCTTACGGTAACAGGCTCTTGACGTCGATAGGCTTGGCTTCGTTCTCTGCTTCGCCCTTATCTTTGCCGTCGATTGCCATACCTGCCATCCGGTAGAAGTTATATTCCTGGTATTTGCCCGGACCGGAGATCAGCAGATCCTCTTTCTCGTAAACCAGATCCTGGCGCTTGTATTCCCCCATTTCGAAATCCGGGGTTAACTGAATCGCCGTGGTCGGACAGGCTTCTTCGCACAGGCCACAGAAAATGCAGCGTGAGAAGTTGATGCGGAAAAATTCCGGATACCAGCGACCGTCTTTGGTTTCTGCTTTTTGCAGCGAGATACAGCCGACCGGGCAGGCTACCGCACAGAGGTTACAGGCTACGCAACGCTCTTCGTCGTCCGGATCGCGGGTCAGAACGATACGACCACGATAACGGGGCGGCAGATAGACCGGCTCTTCCGGGTACATTCGCGTTTCGCGTTTGGCGAACGCGTGCAGGCCGATCATCCAGATACTACGAACCTGGGTGCCGAAACCTACTAACAATTCTTTTAAGGTCATGGTCTTATTGCCCCTTATTGCGCCTGCCAGAGAATGACAGCCGCCGTTACCAGCAAGTTGATCAGCGTCAGCGGCAGGGAGATTTTCCAGCCGAAGGACATTACCTGGTCATAACGCGGACGCGGTAACGACGCACGAATCAAAATGAACATCATCATAAAGAACGCGGTTTTCAGCGCGAACCAGATGAATGGCGGTAACAACGGGCCTTGCCAGCCACCGAAGAACAGCGTCACCATCAATGCGGAGATGGTCACAATCCCGATGTACTCACCCACGAAGAACAGACCGAACTTCATACCGGAATATTCAATGTGGTAACCATCCGCCAGTTCCTGCTCGGCTTCCGGCTGGTCAAACGGGTGACGGTGACACACCGCCACGCCCGCGATGGCAAAGGTAATAAAACCAAAGAATTGCGGGATGACGTTCCACACATGCGCCTGGCTGTTAACGATGTCGGTCATGTTGAATGAACCGGCCTGCGCCACCACGCCCATCAGGGAAAGCCCGAGGAACACTTCGTAGCTCAGAGTCTGCGCAGAAGCACGCATCGCACCCAGCAGCGAGTATTTGTTGTTACTTGACCAGCCCGCAAACAGCACCGCGTAGACCGCCAGACCGGCCATCATCAGGAAGAACAAAATCCCGATGTTCAGGTCGGCAACCACCCAACCTGGGCTGACTGGCACAATCGCAAAGGCCAGCAGCAGCGAGGTAAAGGCAATCATCGGTGCCAGGGTAAAGATGACGCGATCCGAGAATTTCGGGATCCAGTCTTCTTTAAAGAACATTTTGATCATGTCCGCAACCAGCTGGAGCGAACCGCCCCAGCCAACACGGTTAGGTCCGTAACGGTTCTGGAACAGACCCAGCAGGCGACGTTCGCCAAAGCTCATGAATGCCCCACAGGTGACAACCACCAGCAGGATCACCACCGCTTTGAGGATGGTCAGCAGGATCTCAATCAGTTCCGGTGTTATCCAACTCATTGTTGTGCCTCCTTGAGATCCTCAAGATGCGCGCCAGCCAGCACCGGAGCAATGCCGGACATACCCATCGGCAAGCCCACCTGCCCTGCCGTCAGTCCTTCGGCGATTTCAACCGGCAGCGTGACCGTGTTGCCATCGTAACTAAAGGAGACGCGAGTGCCCGCGTTCACACCCAACTTCGCGGCATCCGCCGGGTTAAGTTTGATGTATGGCTGTGGCATACGGCTCTGGAAGACCGGAGCTCGCTGTGACAATTCATCGCTGCCAAACAGGTGGTAGTACGGCGCGATACGCCATTTCCCGTCCTGTGGCTGAAAGCGTGCCGGTACGCTGGTGAAGTAATCCAGACCGTTTTCGCTGGTTTCAAACAGACGCACGCCCGGATCGCCAAAGCGCAGTTTGCCGCCCACTTCGTCCTGGAATTTGTTCCACGCCTGCGGGGAGTTCCAGCCCGGTGCCCAGGCAAACGGCACTTGCGAACGGTGCGCGGTCGGCTGGTTGTTACCTTCCATCGAGAAGGTGAACATGGTGTCAATATCCTGCGGCTGACGCGGCTCATGAACGCTGATGTTGGCGCGCATGGCGGTACGACCGCTGTAACGGTGCGGCTCACGGGCCAGTTTCTGCCCACGAATACGGAATGTCGCATCCGGCGCAGCATCTTTGATACCTGCCAGTTCCGGGATTTTCGCCACAACAGCGTCAATCACGTGGTCGAGCTGCGTCCAGTCCACTTCACGGCTCAACAGGGTGCTGTGCAGCGAGTGTAACCAGCGCCAGCTTTCCAGCATGACAGTTTTGCTGTCGTAATAAGCCGGATCGTAAACCTGGAAGAAACGTTGGGCGCGACCTTCATTATTAATTACCGTACCGTCGCTTTCAGCAAAGCTGGCGGCGGAAAGTACCAGATGGGCGTTTTCCATAATCGCTGTGCGTTGATGGTCAACCACCATCACCAGCGGCGCTTTCGCCAGCGCAGCATTCACGCGGGTAGCGGAAGCGTGACGATGCAGATCGTTTTCCAGCACCACCACCGCGTCGGCGCTTCCGGTTTCCAGTTCGGTTAACGCTTCTTCAAGCGATCCACCGCCCATAATGCCCAGCCCCATGCTGTTGACGGAACGGGCAATCATGGTGATACCGACGTCAGCGCCGCGACCTTTCAGGGCTTTTGCGACGTTAGCCGCCGCCTGAATCACTTCAGCGCTACCGGCGTTCGTCCCGGAGATAATCAACGGTTTCTTCGCACCTGCCAGTGCCTGCACGATGACGTCGATTTTGCTTTGCAGCTCAGGTTCGATACCGTCAACCGCTGGCGCGGAGTTATCCAGCGCATGGGCGATGGCAAAACCTAAACGCGCCTGATCTTCAACCGGTGCGCGGTAAGTCCACGCCGCGATATCATCCAGACGGGTATCATCAACGTTGGTAACAAACAGCGGATGCTTCGCACGTTGACCGATGTTGAGGATTGCCGCAATCTGCCAGTCAGCCACTTTCTGTGCTGCCGCCATTTCGCGCGCTTTACCTTTCACCGCCTGACGCACTGCCAGCGCGACGCGCGCGCCGGTCTGGGTAACGTCTTCGCCCAGCACCAGTACCGCATCGTAAGATTCGATTTCGCGCAGTGCCGGAGTATAAATGCCGCCTTCACGCAGCACTTTCAGCGCCAGTTGCAGACGTTCCTGCTCACCGTGAGCGATACCGGTGTAGAAGTTTTCTTCGCCCACCAGCTCACGCAGCGCAAAGTTGCTTTCCACGCTGGCACGCGGAGAACCAATGCCGATCACTTTCTTCGACTGACGCAGAATATCTGCTGCGCCCTGCATTGCCTGTTCGGCATTGAGGGTAATGAAATCATCGCCACGACGCTGTACTGGCTGACGCGGACGATCTTTCAGGTTGACGTAACCGTAACCGAAACGACCACGGTCGCAGAGGAAGTAGTGGTTTACTGTACCGTTGTAACGGTTTTCGATTCGACGCAGTTCGCCATAACGCTCGCCGGGGCTGATGTTACAGCCGATGGAACATTGCTGGCAGATGCTCGGCGCAAACTGCATATCCCATTTACGGTTGTAACGCTCGGAGTGCGTTTTGTCGGTAAATACGCCGGTCGGGCAAATTTCGACCAGGTTACCGGAAAATTCGCTTTCCAGCGTGCCGTCTTCCGGGCGACCGAAGTAGACGTTGTCGTGTGCACCGTAAACGCCCAGGTCCGTGCCGTCAGCGTAATCTTTGTAGTAACGCACGCAGCGGTAGCAGGCGATGCAGCGGTTCATTTCGTGAGAGATGAATGGCCCCAAATCCTGATTACGGTGGGTACGTTTGGTGAAACGGTAGCGACGGAAGCTGTGTCCGGTCATCACGGTCATATCCTGAAGATGGCAGTTACCGCCTTCTTCACATACCGGACAATCGTGCGGGTGGTTGGTCATTAACCACTCGACCACACTTTCACGGAACTGTTTCGCTTCTTCATCGTCAATGGAAATAAAGGTGCCATCGGAAGCCGGTGTCATACAGGACATCACCAGGCGACCACGCGTGTCTTCCGCGTTTTGGTATTGCTTCACCGCACACTGGCGGCAAGCACCGACGCTTCCCAGCGCCGGATGCCAGCAAAAGTAAGGAATATCAAGGCCCAGAGACAGACAAGCTTCCAGCAGGTTGTCCGCTCCGTTGACCTCGTATTCTTTGCCGTCTACATGAATTGTAGCCATTAGCATGCTTCCAGTTTTCTCAGTCAGAGACTGAGCGTTAATCGAAATTCGGTTACCAGCGCTCTTTCAGCAGGTTCGGCTGAATCCCATTAATCAAATGGGTATTGCTGAACGGCTGTTTGATTCCCGCCTCAAATTCTTCGCGGAAATATTTGATGGCGCTCTGTAACGGCTCCACTGCACCAGGTGCGTGGGCACAGAAAGTTTTACCCGGGCCTAAGAATCGACACAGTTGCTCAAGTGTTTCGATATCGCCCGGCTGACCTTCGCCACGCTCCAGCGCGCGCAGAATTTTCACGCTCCACGGCAGACCGTCGCGGCACGGCGTACACCAGCCACAGGACTCACGGGCGAAAAACTCTTCCAGGTTACGCACCAGCGACACCATGTTGATCTCATGGTCAACCGCCATCGCCAGCGCCGTACCCAGACGGCTTCCCGCTTTACCGATACTTTCGAATTCCATCGGCAGGTCAAGGCTTCAGTCAGGAAGTCAGTACCCGCACCGCCTGGCTGCCAGGCTTTGAATTTCAGACCGTCACGCATACCACCGGCGTAATCTTCGAGGATCTCGCGAGCGGTGGTGCCGAACGGCAGTTCCCACAGGCCCGGATTTTTCACCCGACCGGAGAAGCCCATCAGCTTGGTGCCAGCATCTTTACTTTTCGAGATGTTCTGATACCACTCCACGCCGTTAGCAAGGATCGCCGGAACGTTACACAGGGTTTCGACGTTATTGACACAGGTCGGTTTGCCCCATACGCCGGAGGTTGCCGGGAAGGGGGGTTTCGAGCGTGGGTTAGCACGACGCCCTTCCAGGGAGTTGATTAACGCTGTTTCTTCCCCGCAGATGTAGCGCCCTGCACCGGTATGGACGAACAGTTCGAAGTCGAAACCTGTTCCCATAATGTTTTTGCCAAGCAAGCCCGCTTCAGTCGCTTCGGCAATGGCGCGGCGCTGCACCGGGTCGTAGGTAATGCCCTGTGCCTGCTCCAGCTCGTCCAGCTCGTCCTCCATTGGCTCCAGCTGGGGCGGCTGTAATTGCAGCGCAATGCACACCCGGCTGGCCACATAGCTTTCCGCCCGGTACAGCGGCTGCAGGTAGATGTATTCCTTCTCCCCCACGGCATAGGCCGCCAGGGTGTTGTCTTCTATCAGTGTTGCCAGGGTATTCTCCAGCCCCTCCGGCGCCGCCTGCAAAAATTCCGTGGCAAGAGAAAGCAGCTTTCCTTTGGGCAGACAGGTGTGGCCGCTGCGGCTATTGACCCGCAGGATGTACTGCAAGCCCGCCCCCAGGCGGCAGGGGTCCTCCCCCGCCACACCAAAGTGCGCCGCCATACGGTCCGCCTCCTCAAATTCCACCCCGATCTCCTCGCAGCAGAGAGCGTAAGGGTCACTTTTCAGCACATCGGCGGTATTGGCGCCCCAGCGCCGCCAGGCTTTTATCGCCGTCGCGGCCGGCAGCCCCAGCGAAGCCAGTAGGCTCATCACGCTGCGGATGCCGAACTGCCGCTGGTATTCCTCCCCTATTTTTCGGGCCTTTTCAGCCGAGATGCCCCGCACCTCAGTCAGCCGTTCCGGTTCCTTTTCTATGATGGTGAGGGTATCATCACCGAAGCGTGCCACAATGCGCCCCGCCAGCGCGGGGCCCAGCCCCTTTACCGCCCCGGAGGATAAGTACTTGCGGATGGCCCCGGCCGTTGCGGGCAGGGTACGCTCTATAAGCTCCGCCCGGAACTGCACCCCGTAGGTGCCGTGTACCTTGTAGCTGCCGGTCGCGGTAATTTCTTCCCCCTCGGCGATCTCCGGCACTTCGCCCACCACTGTCACAGGGTCACCGTCCACATCCACCAGCAGCACGGTAAAGCCGCTTTCTTCGTTGTGGTAGGTCACATCCTCCACCGTCCCGGAGATCTTTTCCAGCTCCTGTTCCATTGCTTTGCGGCTCACCGTCCTTTCCTTTTGGTATGCGCAAATCCGCTTTTGGCGGCTAAAATCGGCGCTGGCTGCGTCGCCGCCCCTTGACAGGCATCAGCCCATCTGCGCCGGGCATAAGCCTGCCTGCGGGCGCCTTCTTGCCATCATCCGGTTTCCCCGCCAAAAAGCATCCCTGCGCTTATCAATCATTTTCCTTTATCATACACCATTTTTCTGCCTGGGGCAAATCCAAAGTATCAATATTCCGGTCCCGGCAGTACCGCCGGCAGATCTCCCGTG
>OGQZ01003477.1_pt1 | contig 10034 bp, 8 predicted proteins | sample 1553321 | NCBI WGS metagenome assembly OGQZ01 (sample SAMEA2579958, study PRJEB22360) | human gut metagenome | reverse complement strand
GTTTGCCGCCAGCCGATTCAGTCACCTGATAGAGGATTATGACCATTGGATCGCTTTTGGGTTATTGGCCTTTTTGGGAGGGCGTATGATAAAAGAGAGCTTCAGCAATGAAGACAAACGCTGCTTCGACCCCACTAAATTAAAAGTGGTTGTTACGCTGGCTATAGCAACCAGCATTGATGCGTTGGCCATCGGTATATCATTTGCTTTTGTAGGAATGAACTCTTTCACTTCCATTCTTTCTCCCATTGTCATCATCGGCTTTACCTCTTTTGTTATCTCAACATTAGGAAGTCTGATAGGTGTATTTTGCGGCAAGCGTTTCAACCTGCGCATGGAATTATGGGGAGGTTTGGTTCTGATTATTATCGGTGTTAAAATCTTAATAGAACATTTATTTCTTTCTTAACTAAAATACAGGTATGAATAAAAAAAAATTAGCATGGCAATTGCCGTTTCTAGCAATTCTGATAATAGGAACAATTATTATTCTAAAAAAGCAAGCACCTTTCCGTACGGATGAAGGCTTTGTATTCGGTACTGTATACAAAATCACCTACCAGTCCGAAGATAATCTGAAAGAAGAAATAGAAACCGAACTGAAGAAAGTGGACTACTCCCTCTCTCCTTTCAATCCGAATTCTGTAATCACCCGCGTAAACCACAATGAAAAGACAGAAGTTGACAGTTTTTTCGTACATGTATTCCATCTCGCAAAAAAAATATCCGATGAAACCCATGGAGCCTTTGATATCACTGTCGCACCTTTGGTAAATGCATGGGGATTTGGATTCAAAAAATCTACAGGAGTGGATTCACTGATAGTAGACAGCTTACGCCCAATGATAGGATATCAAAAAATAGACTTACAGAACAACCGGATAATAAAAAAAGACCCTCGTATAATGCTGGATTGCAGCGCTATCGCCAAGGGATTCGGAGTAGATGCAGTAGCAAGGCTATTAGAACGTAAAGGGATAAAAAACTACATGGTAGACATCGGTGGTGAAGTAGTGGTAAGAGGCAAAAATTCCAAAATGAACGCTTGGCGTATCGGCATAAACAAACCTGTAGATGACTCCTTGTCAGTAAACCAGGAGTTACAGACTGTACTTGCCATTAGTGACGTAGGTATGGCGACATCAGGAAATTATCGTAATTTCTATTACAAAGGTGGAAAGAAATATGCACATACCATAGACCCACGCACCGGATATCCAGTACAACATAGTATCCTGTCATCCACTGTCATTGCAAAAGATTGCGCCAGTGCCGATGCATACGCCACTGCTTTCATGGTGATGGGACTGGACTCAGCCAAAGCATTTTGTGAAGCACATCCTGAACTGGATGCTTATTTTATTTGCTCAGGCGAAGGAGATAAATATGAAACTTATTTTACAGATGGGATGAAGAAATTTATCGCCAGCGAGAAATAGACATCAAAGAGGCGCATCAAAACATCGAACAACTATCATTCAAATGGAATGATACCGGAACTCACCACAGATTAATATCCATTCAACACAAAGCAGTTGGTTTCCAATAAAATATCTATGGTGAGTTCCGACATTATTATCTGCAAAGAAACAGCATATTACTGAGCTTTCTGAAACTGTTCTATCAACAAAGTCAGATTAGCCGTAAATAAACGCGCTGATATTGCTAACAAAATGATTCCGAAAAACTTACGAATAACATAAATTCCACCTTTACCCAAGAAACGTTCGATGCGATCTGTCAACTTCAACACTACATAAACCCAAACCATATTCAATATCAAGGCTACAACAATATTTACAGGAGCATACTCCGAACGAAGGGAAAGTAACGTAGTAAACGCCCCCGCACCTGCCAATAACGGAAAGACCAAGGGGACTAAAGTCGCTTCCTTGATAGGACCTTGATTCTTGAATATTTCGATATCCAAAATCATTTCCAAAGACATGAGAAAAATAACAAAAGCCCCCGCCACGGCAAACGAAGCAATATCAACTTGAAATAACTTCAGCATCATATCCCCTGCATAAAAGAAACCTATCAATAAAGCAAAAGAAATGCCGGTAGCTTTATTAGCATTGACATTTCTCCCTTTCTGCTTAAGGTTCAATATAATAGGAATAGATCCGATAATATCAATGACAGCAAAAAGTACGATAAACGCACTTAAAAATTCTTGAAAATCAAATGATCCAAACATAAACTCCTCCTTTTTTGAATGCAAATATATTTATTTTTTATACAGTCCGCAAGTATTCTGCTTTTAAACATTAGGAGACGGTAAGAAACAATAAAAAAAATAAAAGTTCTCCCACCTATAAATAATAAATCTCGTTTTATCGTTACCTTTGTGTGTTAAACTATAACTTAACGAACATTAGAACTTATGGAAATAACAATGTATGATACACTTTTACAACTTCCTCTCTTCCAGGGATTATGTAAAAATGACTTCACCAATATCATAGGCAAGGTAAAGCTACATTTTCGTAAATACAACGCCGATGATATCATTGTGGAACAAGGTGCACCTTGCACTCAATTAATCTTTCTCTTAAATGGGGAGATAATCTCCCAAACAACCGATAACCGACATTCATACGCCTTATTTGAAACTTTTGGAAGTCCTTTCGTTATAGAGCCCTATTCATTATTCGGCATGCAGACCAACTATACAGCGACTTACAAAGCACGTACAAATATTAACATAGTTACCATAGACAAGTTATTTGTATTGAATGAACTGAACAACTACGAAATCTTCCGCCTTAACTATTTAAATATTCTGAGTAATAGAGCACAAGTGGCATACGAAAAATTATGGAACAGCCACATAGGTAATACAGAAGAAAAAATACTGAATTTTTTAGTGCTGCGCTCCATGAAGCCCGAAGGGAAAAAAATCCTTAAAATCAAAATGGAGGATTTGGCGAGTTTGATTGATGAGACACGAATCAATGTGTCAAAAGTACTGAATGATTTACAGGAACAGGGATTGGTACAACTCAGCAGAAAGGAAATCTCCATTCCGGCGTTGGAAAAACTGACTGAAAAGAATAAATAATCAGGTAAAACCCCATAAAAATGAAAAGCATAGGCATTTCTGCTTGTGCTTTTTTATTTTTAACCTAACTATTTAATATACTTTGTTAAATAAGTAAATAGAATGAGGATAGTGATACTTTTTTTTAGCAAATTTGTAAGTCAAATAAAATAGTGCCATGACTGAAAATAAAAATCCATTTTTAAAACCCTATAACACTCCTCATGACACGGCTCCGTTCCATCTCATCAAGATAGAACATTATGAACCTGCCTTGTTGGAAGGAATGAAAGAACAAAATGAGGAAATTGATGCAATTGTCAATAATCCCGAAGCACCGACTTTCCAAAATACCATTGTTGCTTTGGAAAAATCAGGTGCGTTGCTAGACCGCGTAACTACTGTTTTCGGCAATTTGATGAGTGCCGAGACTAGTGACGAGATGCAGGAATTGGCAGAAAAAATGATGCCCTTACTGTCTGAACACAGCAACAACATCAGTTTGAATGAAAAACTGTTTGCCCGCATAAAAGCTGTATACGAGCAGAAAGACCAGTTGCAACTGAAAGGTGAAGACGCCCAACTGCTGCAAAAGACATACGATGGTTTTGTAAGAAGCGGTGCCAACCTGACCGGTGAGGCAAAAGAAAAGTTCCGCCAACTGAATACCGAATTAAGCATATTGACCTTACGTTTTTCTCAGAATCTGTTGAAAGAAACGAATAACTACGAATTGGCATTGACGAAAAAACAATTGGAAGGATTACCCGAAAGTTCATTGGAAAGTTATGCTCAAACAGCAAAGGATAAGGGAAAAGAAGGCAGCATCATTACATTGGATGCTCCCAGTTTTGTTCCTTTCATGAAATATTGTGATGACCGTTCACTGCGCAGAGAAGTCTATATGGCTTATAATACCCAATGTACACACAATAACGAATACAACAATGTGGACATCATCAAGCAATTGGTAAACATTCGCATGGAACTGGCTCATTTACTAGGCTTCTCCACTTTTGCCGAGTATAAACTGAAAAAGCGCATGGCCGAAACGAGTGATGCCGTATACAAACTGCTCAACCAATTACTGGATGCCTATACCCCTGTCGCCCTAAAGGAAGTGGCAGAAGTTGAAGCATTGGCACGCGAAATGGAAGGCAATGATTTCCAGCTGATGCCATGGGATTGGGCCTATTATTCAGAAAAACTGAAAAATAAGAAATTCAATCTGAATGAAGAAGAGTTGCGCCCTTATTTTGAGCTTAGCCAAGTAGAGAAAGGCGTATTCGGTCTGGCTACCCGTCTGTATGGCATCACATTTAAAGAAAATAAAGAAATTCCGGTCTATCATCCCGATGTAAAAGCTTATGAAGTATTCGACAAAGACGGAAGTTTCCTGGCTGTACTTTATACAGATTTCCACCCCCGTGCCGGAAAACGTTCAGGTGCATGGATGACCAGCTATAAGGAACAGTGGATAGAAAACGGAGTCAACAGCCCCCACGTATCCGTTACCATGAACTTCACCAAGCCATCAGCTGGAAAACCGGCATTGTTGACTTTCTCGGAAGTAAATACTTTTTTACACGAATTCGGACACGCCTTGCACGGAATGTTTGCCAATACCACTTATTCAACCATGAGTGGTACCAGCGTATACTGGGATTTTGTGGAGCTTCCATCACAAATTATGGAAAATTTCGCCACAGAAAAAGAATTTCTCAATACATTCGCCAGACATTATCAGACGGGAGAACCCATTCCTGCCGAACTGATCCAAAAAATTGTAGATGCATCCAATTTCAATGTGGCCTATGCCTGCCTGCGTCAAGTAAGTTTCGTCTTGCTGGATATGGCATGGTACACCCGCCGGGAAACATTTAACGGAGATGTCCGCGCTTATGAAAAAGAAGCATGGAAAAAAGCGCAAGTACTGCCCGGAGTGGAAGACACCTGCATGTCCGTACAGTTCTCACATATTATGGCGGGGGGATATTCTGCCGGATACTACAGTTATAAATGGGCGGAAGTACTGGATGCGGATGCCTTCTCCTTATTCAAGGAAAAAGGAATCTTCAACCAGGAAGTCGCTGCTTCTTTCCGGGAGAATATTCTCTCGAAAGGAGGAACGGAACATCCGATGGCCCTTTACAAACGCTTCCGTGGACAAGAACCCAGTATCCATGCCTTGCTGAAAAGAAATGGAATAATCAACTAAAAAACTAAACAATATGAAACTAAAGTCTATTCTTTATATACTGATGCTACTCCCCTTCTTATGGAGTTGCAACAATGAAGACGATGTAGAGGAAATCTTTGCAAGCGGCACATGGCATGTAGTGGATTTCTATGGTAAAGCCAATTGGGACAAACGGAACGGAGAGCCCAAATACAATGCAATGGCACACAACCCGGATAAGACTATCGCAGCCGAAGGAAGAAAAGCCTTGGATATCATTCATGGTTTCAACATTACTTTCAAAGCGGATGGCACTTTTACAGGAAGCATACAAAACGGAACCATTGAAGGCACATGGCAAGCGGATGGAAAAGACCGGACAGTAAACATAAATTTTACCAAGACTCCATCTTCAACAAGCTATAATAACGAGTTCATAGAAGCATTGAATAATGCAATATTTTATCAAGGTGACAGCAATGTTTTATTGCTAGCTCCCGAAGGGAAAAAAACTTATATTCAATTTGCACATAATAAGCAAGACTGAAATAATGGAAACGAAAGAAGAAAAACAACTCAAACTCGACAAACGATACATCCGCATGGCTAGTATTTGGGCGGAAAATTCATACTGTGAACGCCGTCAAGTAGGAGCATTGATCGTAAAAGACAAGATGATCATCTCCGACGGATATAATGGAACTCCTGCAGGATTCGAAAATGTATGCGAAGATGACAACGGAGTCACCAAGCCTTACGTGCTACACGCCGAAGCGAATGCTATCACCAAAATAGCACGAAGCAACAACAGCAGTGACGGAGCAACCATGTACGTCACCGCATCTCCTTGCATAGAATGTGCCAAACTCATCATCCAAGCAGGAATCAAACGTGTAGTTTACTCAGAAAAATACCGTTTGGAAGACGGGCTTGATTTATTGAAACGCGCAAATATTGAAGTAATCTATATCAATCCCAATGAATAATAGCAAATAAAGATATGAGCAAAAATCGAACATCCCGTTTTATGCCGGTAATCGTTGCGGTAAGCATCGTAGCCGGAATATTGATTGGAACTTTTTACGCCAACCACTTTTCAGGAAACAAATTAGGTATCATTAATACTTCATCCAACAAACTGAATGCATTGTTGCGTATCATTGACGACCAATATGTAGATACAGTGAACATGGGTGAACTGGTGGAAGATGCTATGCCGCAAATTCTAGGTGAGCTGGACCCCCACTCTTCTTATATTCCGGCAAAAGACCTGGAAGCTGTAAATTCTGATTTAAAAGGGAGCTTCAGCGGAATTGGTATCCAGTTTACCATCCAGCAAGATACCATCCATGTAAACAGTGTCATCCAAGGCGGACCATCAGAAAAAGTGGGTCTGATGGCAGGAGACCGCATCATAGAAGTGGATGACAGTGCCTTTGTAGGAAAAATTGTCACCAACTATGAATCCATGAAAAGACTGAAAGGTCCCAAAGGCAGTGAGGTAAAACTTGGCGTTTTTCGTCCGGGAGAAAAAGAAACTTTACATTTCACCATTGTTCGTGGTGACATACCGGTAAAGAGTGTAGATGCCGCCTATATGTTGAATGACAAATTCGGTTACATAAAAGTAAACAAGTTTGGTGAAACAACTTATCCCGAATTATTGATTTCATTAGCCAAGCTAAATCAGGCAAACTGCGAAGGAGTGGTCATCGACTTACGCGGTAATACCGGTGGATATATGGGTGCAGCAATTCAGATGGTAAACGAATTCTTACCCAAAAACAGACTCATCGTTTATACACAGGGACGCAAGTCTCCACGCGAGAACTATACATCCAACGGAACCGGAAGCAGCCAGAAAATGCCCATTGTCGTATTGATGGACGAAGGATCGGCTTCTGCCAGCGAAATTTTTGCCGGAGCTATCCAGGACAATGACCGAGGGACAATCATCGGGCGCCGCTCTTTCGGAAAAGGGCTAGTACAACAGCCTATCGACTTCAGCGATGGTTCAGCCATCCGTCTGACAATTGCCCGTTACTATACTCCGTCAGGACGCTGCATACAGAAACCGTATGTAAAAGGTAATGACGCAAATTATGAAATGGATATCCTGACCCGTTACGAACACGGAGAATTTTTCTCACAGGACAGTATCAAACAGGATCAAAGCCAAATCTTTGAAACTTCTTTAGGCCGTCCTGTATATGGAGGTGGAGGTATTATGCCCGATATCTTTGTACCACAGGATACTACCGGCATGACTTCCTATTATCGCATGGCTGTTAATCGCGGACTGACCATCCAGTTTGCTTTCCAGTATACGGACAACCACCGTGCCGAAATGCAAAAATATGAAACAGAAGAAAGCCTGTTGCAATATTTGAAACATCAGAACATTTTGGAACAATTCGCCCGTTTCGCTGAAAGCAAAGGGTTAAAACGTCGCAACATATTGATGTACAAATCACAGAAACTATTTGAAACAAATTTATATGGAAACATCATTTATAATATGCTGGGCATGGAAGCTTATATAGAATACTTAAACAAGAGCGACAAAACTGTCCTCAAAGCATTGGAAGTATTGGATAAAGGTGAATCATTTCCCAAAGCTCCCGAACAACCCATAGAACCGAAAGTAAGCGATGAAGGAACTAAAAAAACAACTGCGCAAGCAGATAGCGCAAGAAAAACGCCGTCACGACATCACCGAATTAATGACAAAGTCCGCTGCTTTGCTTGAGAAACTGGAACAGCATCCCAAATTTGCATCGGCCCGTACCGTTTTGCTCTATTATTCATTGGGTGATGAAGTACAGACACATGACTTCGTTGAGAAATGGCACCGGCAGAAAACAATTTTGCTGCCGGTAGTCAAAGGAGACGAATTGGAACTCCGTATTTATGCAGGTAGACAAAACCTGAAAAACGGCGAGGCTTATCACATAGAGGAACCGACGGGAGAAGCATTTACAGCGTATGAGAAGATAGACCTCGCCATTATACCGGGTGTTTCTTTTGATGCCCGAGGCAACCGGTTGGGAAGAGGAAAAGGATATTATGACAAATTACTGCCTCTTCTTCATTCCTATAATATAGGTATATGTTATAACTTCCAAGTAAGCGAAAAGCTACCTGTCGAACCTTTCGACCGGAGAATGGATGAAGTCTGGACTGAGAATGGAATATTGAAATAGAATCTATCGTGATACGAACTGTTCCATAAGCTACTCTTACACATTACACTTCTTCAAGTGCGGACTTTACGAGAAAGATAAGAAAAATCCGTCAAAATCCGCACCTGACAAGAAGTATTGCAGGAAACTTCGGGGATACCAAAGAAACAGCAGAAGACCATCCTGTCAACGGAAAATAATATTGACTATCACTTGTGCGCCGACCTGCTTATTCAGATTTTTCACCAATAAATCACGCCCCATCATCAACTCTTGACGAAGCACGGATGAAGTGAGATGTACATAAAGAATTTGATTCTTAATATAAAGATTACTCGTATATTTAGTAATGGCAGGTCCCACCACATCTTTCCATGCCTGTATCAGACGATACTCGTTCAGTGGCGCCTCCAAAGCATTCTGCCGGAAGAATTTCCGAATCATTTCCCCTATTTGTTCCGCATCATTACGTTTCATTCAGCCATTTCCTTTCTTTCTGTCACTTCTCCATCTTCTACAGCAAAGACTTTGTATTCTCTTTCTATCTTCTTCAATATTTTATCCAAATGATCCCGATTGGTATCCGTAATGAAAATCTGCCCGAAACGATCTCCGGCTACCAGTTTTACAATCTGTTCCACACGAAAAGCATCCAGTTTATCAAAAATATCATCCAACAACAATAAAGGAGTAGTATTGCCGCCCGTTTTCTTCAAAAAGTCAAACTGAGCTAATTTCAAGGCGATAAGATAAGTTTTGTTTTGTCCTTGTGACCCCTCCCGCTTTATCGGAAAATCCCCCAACTGCATAATCAAGTCATCTTTATGAACTCCCTTCAACGAATATCCCATTACACGGTCGCGCCGACGGCTCTCCTTGATAATATCCAGCAATCCCCCACTCATAGCATGAGATTCATACGCCAGATTCACTTTCTCCTTATCTTGCGAAATATAAGAGTAGAAAGATTGAAAAGTAGGAATAAATTCGGCTATAAACTCACTACGTTTTCTAAAAACAACCTCGCCTGCAAATGCCATCATCTCCTCCCATACCAGCATTAATTCCTCATCGAATTCCTGTTCCGATTTCAACAAAGCATTACGCTGCGTCAATGCTTTATTATAACGGATCAATGCATCCAGGTATTCCTTATCATACTGCTGGGCAAGCATAGATACCATGGAACCTGCCGGCGTTGCCATAACAACAAACAGAACGGTCTGCATCATCGTATCCTCTGTGATCCGAAAGACGATCTGCATGATGATATAAGGTATGACCAACAGACGAATGGCAGAAAACACAAGCAGTTTCAGATCACATACAGCACAACGGCTGCTGTTAAAACAGACAATAATTCTGACTTACTGATGGTATTTCCGATACATCCTAACAGGATCAGTGCCGGATTTGCAATATTTACGATCAGCCATGAGACGGCTTTTGCCGCTTTTTCATCAAGTATATTTTTTCTTGCCATTACATAGCCTGCTGCCATCATAATGCCAAAGATCATCATCTGTTTTAACAAGATCATTTTATGCGTCCTCGCCAAATTTTATCTTACGGTACTGACAGATCAGATCTACCGCCTTATCCCTGCCGACTCTGTCTGAATTGATCGTCA
>OGQZ01003473.1_pt1 | contig 10037 bp, 10 predicted proteins | sample 1553321 | NCBI WGS metagenome assembly OGQZ01 (sample SAMEA2579958, study PRJEB22360) | human gut metagenome | reverse complement strand
CGAACGAGCTCGCCGACACGCTCGTTATAATGCGCAAGAACATAGGTCTGCGTCGTCGCGTTCGGGCGCTGCTCGCCGACTTTTCCGCGCGCGACATAGCTCATGAAAGCGTTCATGTATTCTGCGTTCGAGCCGTAGTCGGCGCGGTCATGCTCGTTAAACCAGGCAAGGCACTTTTGGCTCATGAAATCGCGTGTGTAGCGCACATAGCTCACCAGCAGTTCTTCCTTGCTGTCAAAATAATTCAAAAGCTTGGCATGGCTCATATTCGCCTCGGCGGCGATGTCACGCAGCGAAACATTCGTCAGCGGCTTGCTGTCAATGCAGCGCTGGAATGCCATGAGTATTTCCATGCGCACGGCTTCCTTGTCAACAATAAGCGGCATATTTATCTCCTTTGCGGTTATTTACAAGGCCGATATTTTGTGATAATATGTTACCAAGTGGTAAATAAAAACTGTGAGGACTGAATTATGACTGATGAAAGATCACCGATCAGGATACATGTTCTGCATTGCGGCAGCATGCTCGTGTCGAAGGCTGTGCCGTATGGCGGCGGAGTGAACCTGAAAAATGCGCGGCGCGGCGTTTTCGATAAGGCTGCCGACCGCGTCGAGCTGCCGGTTTCGGCGTATCTCATTGAGCATCCCAAAGGAAAGGTGCTTATCGACACGGGCTGGAGCCGCGAGATAAGCCCCGATGGCGTTTATGACGCAGCGGCGGTGAAGCGGCAATTGCCCGGCTATCTTGCCGCATTTTATCACCCGTGGGTGGAAAAAGGCAAGACCGTGGCCGAGCAGCTTGCTCAAATGGGCATTACGCCGGAAGAGCTGAACGCCGTTGTGCTCACGCATCTGGACGCAGACCACACAAGCGGCCTGCGCTCGGTGAAAAACGCGCAGCGCATCCTGCTGCCCGAGGAAGAGGGCTGGTGGACTATCCGCACAGTGTATAAGCTGCGTCAGCCCGAGAGCATGTACGGCGGCGTTCCGATCGAGCACTTCTGGTTCAAGGGAACGATGGACGGCCCGTTGTGGTGGTCATATGATCTTTTCGGCGACGATACGATAAAATTCGTCTGTCTGCCGGGACACACCGACGGACAGATCGGCGTAAAGATTAAAAACGGCAAAAAGTTTGTTATCCTGACCTCGGATGCCGCGTTCACCGAGCGCTCGTGGCGCGAGAGGATACTGCCGGGCTTCGGCTTTAACGACAAGGCCATGCTCAAATCCTTTGACTGGATCGAAGAGCAGGCAAACGACCCCGACTGCATTGCGGTCATCGCGAACCACGATCCCGATGTTCAGCCGCAGGTCATCGAATTATAGAGCAAACAACGTGCTGGCACAGGAGCAGTCCGGCGCTCGCCGGGACCCACACGAGCGAGCCGGGAACGCTCCGGCGACCGGGAGGCGGCGCTTCAAACTGCGCTGCTTTCATCGCCTCCTCGGGCGAGAAAACAACGTCGTGATGCTCGATGCCGATGCTGCGCAGCTCCTTGCGCACCACCCTTGCCAGCGGACAGCCGCTGGTTTTTTTTATGTCGCACAGCGTAAGGCGCTGCGCGTCGCACTTGTTGCCGGTCCCGAGGGCGGACACGATGGGTATGCCGCGGCTCTTTGCCGTCCGGATGAGATCGACCTTGCAGGCCACAAGGTCGATGCAATCGACAATGAAGTCGTAGTCTGCAAAGAAATCATCGCGGTGCTCGGCGTCATAGCGGCCGACGATGGTTTTCACGTCCGCATCGGGATTTATGTCCTCAAGGCGCTGCCTGACTACCTCGGCCTTCGGCATGCCGACAGTCGAGGTCAGCGCGCACAGCTGGCGGTTTATGTTGCTCAGTCCGACCGTGTCCTGGTCGATAAGCGTAAGATGCCCGACGCCGCTTCGCGCGAGCGCCTCGGCGCACCATGAGCCGACGCCGCCGAGTCCGAACACGGCAACGTGCGCGTTTTTGAGCTTTTCCATTGCCTCGGCTCCGAGGAGCATTTCGGCGCGTATGGTTCTCTCGTTCATTATTGGTGTCCTCGTCATTAAAAAAGGCCGCTCCAATGGAACGGCCTTTTTAAATCATAATTTATCAGAGTCCGACATAGCGGGAAGATCCGTTGTACGAGCCCTTGTAAGCTTCGACGATGCCGCTGAAAACATGCTCGTTCCACTCGCTCAGCACATCCTGCTTGAGCAGATTCTCCGCAACATAGTCGCAGTAGTTCTGATCGCCGCTCTCCTCGGTAGGAGCCTGGTTGTTGTCGCGCTTGGTGAACACGACGACATAGCTGCCGGTGTCGGAATCAACGACTGCGGTGTCGCCGGCCTTTCTGTCAGCGCTTTTTATCCACTCGGACAGAGCGGTCTCAACGGAGGAACCGGCAAGATCGGTCTGCTCCTTGACCTTGGCGTCGGTCACTACTGCCTTTGCCGCGTCTGCAAGAGAGGTGCCGTCGCTGAGCTTTGCGAGGATCTCCTCTGCGGTAGCCTTGGCTGCTGCCTTTGCCTCGTCGGTCGGCTCGTGAGCGTGCTCATCCTCATCCTCGGAGTGCTCGTGCTCGGGGAGCTCGGCAGCTACGAGATAGTAGCTGTAGGTGAACTTATCGTAGCTGTCCTTGACGGAATCATACTTTTCGGCAAGCTGCTCGGCAGTGTAGGTCTCGACATCGGTGATGCTGGTCTGAACCTTGCCTGCGAGGGTCTGAAGCTCCATTATCGCGCGTGCAACGGACTCGTTGCAGCCGCGGCCGTAGTTTGCGGCGAGGAATTTGCTGACGCTGCCGTAGTTGTTTTCCTTAGCGGTGCTTTCGATGGACTTGATAGTCTCGTCGATCTCGGCATAGTCGTCGTCCGTGAGCTTGATGTCATGCTGCTCGGCATAAGCCTCGAAGGCTGCAAGCTGCACAAGCTGGGACTTGGTCGCGTCGCGGAAATACTGATCCCAGGTGTAGTTTTCCTTGCCCTCTTTGTTCAGGGGGCAGGTCTGCTCGTCGAGAGGCTTGGTGGTGTCCAGCTGCAGGAGGGTGGAGGCGTAGTTGCCATAGGTGTTCATAAGGCTGATATACTGCATATGATATACATAGTTGCACTCAGCCACGGAGAAGCCGCGCTCGCCGGCGGAAATGGTCGTGTCGCCGACGGTAACCTCGGTGTTCTTGACTGTCAGCGCGTCAAGCGATCTGTACAGTGCGCCGGAGTTGAGATAAATTGCAAATGCAAAGAAGATGACCAAGGCAACGCCTACGATGATCCATTTGGTCCTCTGCTTTTTTTTCTTGTCGGCTTCCTTTTTCGCATTGATGTCCTTTGCATAGGAGCCTTCGCTGCGAGCGGTCTGCCTGTTTTTTCTTTCGGTTGATGCACTCATGTCTTGTCTTCCTTTTTAATTTGGATGTGATTTATACATTATACCCCAAAAGCACGGCGGTTTCAATACCAAAGTTGCGGCATTGGCGGCCACGAGCATAGCCACTACTGTAACTATTGACCATTCTGCGTCATATTTTTCGGTGTTTCGAACAATGCCGTTGCCGCGTTTTCTGGCCGAGTGCCAATTCTGTTTATTTCAGGCTTTTCAGCAGGGCGCGGCAGCCGTCGGACACATCGCGCCAGGTTGCTTCAAAGTTACGTGTGTACCACGGATCGGCAACGTCGCCGGGGCGGTCGGTGTAGTCCATGAGCAGGTGTATCTTTGCAGCGTCGCCGTCGCCGCAGATGCGCCGCATGCCGCGCTCGTTTTCGCTGTCCATGCCGATGATGAGGTCATACTCATCGAAGTCGGCCCGCGTGAGCTGCCTTGCCGCGCGGCGCGGACAGGCAATGCCGTGCTCGGAAAGTGTCCTGCGCGCAGGAGGATACACATCGTTTCCGATCTCCTCGCGGCTCGTTGCCGCAGACGCTATCTCAAATTCATTTTCCAGCCCCTCGCGGCGCACGAGGTCTTTCATAAAATACTCCGCCATCGGGCTGCGGCATATATTGCCGTGGCAGATAAAAAGTATTTTTGTCATGCCTTATTTTCGGCCAGTGCGGCCAGGTCGGCATAGGCTTTTATATAAGTCGGGCAGGCATCGGCAGGTGCAGTGAAGCCGGATGTTACATCGTGGAGCCGCTCAAGCTTTTGCGGATCAGCATTTTCTCTGACCTCGGCATACAGGGCGGCGACTTCGTGCAGCTCGGGGTGATGCTCTCCGTGGACGCGTTCAACAACGGGCAGGATCTTATCCAGCTCGCAAATAATTTCGTTTTTCATGATGCATTCTCCTTTAATATTTGATGAACTGATATCCCAGGCCGGTTATTATCTTAACCAGATCCTCCGCGAAGGTTTTGCTTTCGTCAAATTCGACCTTTGCCTTGCTGGCGTTATACAGCACGCTGGCGCTGAGCACGCCGAGCGCTTTTTTCAGCGCGGTTTCGATTTTCTGGGCGCACATCGGGCAGACCAGCTCTTCCATCTGAATGCTTTTTTCATATCGTTTCTCCTTCGGTGTTATAGCAAAATACGCATAGCGTTTAGAATTACTATCAAAATGCTTGCCTCGTGCACCAGCATACCCACGGACATGTGAATATACCCTGCGAACAGCCCTGCCAGCAGGAGCAGAACCGTTACGATCGCAATGGCAATGTTTTCGTACATGACGGCGGTGATCTTTTTAGCCAGACGCAGAGCCAGCGCCACACTGCCGAGGTCGGATTTGATGAGCACCACATCCGAGCAGTCGATGGCCGCATCGGTTCCGCTGCCCATGGCAATGCCGGTGTCTGCCGCTGTGATGGACGGCGTGTCGTTGATCCCGTCGCCTACAAAGGTGTGGACGCTGTCCAGCGTCGTTCCGGCATAAAGCAAGTCGCCCGGCTCCTTGTGTCGTGGCAGCGACTCTCCTGTTATGCTTGCTTCGTTGACATAGCCCTCGCCTCCGGCAACGATTCCGTCCGCCGGGATCTGCCCACCTGTTTTCACGAGCAGCAGGTCGCCTGCCTCCACCTCGTCCGCATCGATCATCTCCCAGCTGTCGCCGTCAATGCGCCACGCAACCGTGGGCGCAAGCTCCGTCAGCGCCTTGATGGAGCTTCGGGTTTTCTTCATTGTCTTCTGCTCCAACCACGAGCCGAATTGGAACAGGAACGTAACAACGGCAACCTCGCTGAACTCGCCGATGGCAAAGGCACCTATCACGGCAATGCTGACCAGGCATTCGATCCCCACGGTTTTGAAGCGCAGCCCCTGAACGGCACGATACAGGATCGGAAATCCGGCAAGCAGCGCGCCGATGCAAAACAGAACCGCCGCAAGCTGCGTAAGCGAAAAAAGTCGGCCGACCGCAACGCCGGCGGCCGTGCAGGCCCCGGCTGCCTACATACACGGCTGCGAACAGCGATTTATCATTTGTGAGATCTTAATATCCATGGTGTTCTCCGAAAAGTTTTTTTAATGTTGATAACAGTATGTCCCAGATATTTTATCATATATAATATATCCATGCAGTCGGAAACGCAATACAATTCATTCTTTGTTTACGGATTGCGCTCCCACACTCTTCTGCAAAAAATCTTGACTCTACAATAATTGTAGAGTTTAATATAAGCATGACGAGAGCCAATCCGTTTTTAATTGTCTATGGGCATAAGATGTATTTTGCGGTTTCGTTAAGGACGGCTCTCGTCATACTTTTTTGAGGTGATATACCGTGGAGCGCAATCTTACAACGGGCAGCGTTTTCAAAAACATCGTCATTTTCTCGCTGCCGTATTTTCTGTCTTACTTCCTCCAGACCCTTTACGGACTGGCGGATTTATTTATTATCGGCCAATATGAGGGCGTTGCATCGACAACGGCGGTTTCCGTCGGCAGCCAGGTCATGCACATGCTGACGGTCATGATCGTAGGCCTTGCAATGGGCACGACGGTGTCTATAGGCCGCGCGGTCGGAGCCGGCGACAAAAAGCGCGTATCCGCCTGCGTCGGAAACACCATTACGCTGTTCATGCTCGTTTCCATTGTGCTGACGGCGGTACTGGTGCTGCTGGTCGATCCCATCGTTTCCGTGATGTCAACTCCGGCCGAGGCCGTAGGCGGAACGGCGAGGTACCTCACCGTGTGCTTTATAGGCATCCCGTTCATAACCGCATACAACATCATAAGCAGCATTTTCCGCGGCATGGGCGACAGCAAAAGTCCGATGTATTTCATTGCGGTGGCCTGCGCGGCAAACATTGCGCTTGACTATCTGTTCATGGGCGCGATGCACCTCGGCCCCGTGGGCGCTGCGCTGGGCACAACGCTTGCGCAGGCGATAAGCGTGCTTGTTGCATTTATCGCCATCCGCCGCAGGAGCGTTGCCGTTTCGCGCGCCGATCTTCGCCCCCGGCGCGACGTTATGGGGCAGATCCTCGGCATCGGTGTGCCCGTTGCGCTTCAGGACGGGCTTATCCAGATCGCGTTCATCCTCATAACCGTTATCGCAAATCTCCGCGGGCTGACGGACTCGGCTGCGGTCGGCATAGTCGAAAAGCTCATAAGCTTCCTGTTCCTTGTTCCGTCGTCGATGCTCTCGACGGTGTCCGCCATCGGCGCACAAAACATCGGCGCCGGGGAATACGGACGTGCAAAGCAGACCATGTGGTACGCCATCGGCATTGCGGTCGGCTTCGGCATCATAGTATGCATCCTGTTCCAGTTTATCGCCGAGCCCGTGGTCGGCCTGTTTACGCCGGATGAGGGTGTTATCGCCGCCGGCGGGCAGTACATGCACGGATATATCTTCGACTGCCTGTTTGCAGGCATCCACTTCTGCTTCAGCGGATATTTCTGCGCCTGCGGAAAGTCGATGATCTCGTTTATCCACAACATTTCGGGCGTTGCGCTCGTGCGTGTTCCGGGAGCATACCTGATGTCGAAAATGTTCCCTGCGACGCTGCTCCCGATGGGGCTTGCAACGGCGGCAGGCTCGATTTTGCAGGTTCTTATCTGCATCGTCGCATACAGGATAATATGCCGCTGCGGAAAGGACGTGCATGCCCTTGGATAAAAGCAAGCTGTTTTCTATCGGCGACGTCGCCAAGCTTTTTAACCTCAGCACCGGTACGCTGCGCCACTATGAAACACTGGGACTTATAAAGCCCGAGTACACGGACCCCGACACGGGCTATCGCTACTACAGCGTGCGGCAGTTCGAGCCGCTTAACACCGTGCGCTATCTGCGCATGCTGGATATGCCGCTCGGCTCGATCGGCGATTTCCTCCAAAACCGCGACGTTGATGTCATTGAGCAGAAGCTCCGCCGTCAAAAGGATGAGATCGTGGAAAAGCAGCACGAGCTTGCCGTTATCGAGCGCAAGATAAACAGCCGTCTGCGCATGATAAGCGATGCACGCAGCTCTCCGCTTGACGTGATCGAGGTGAAAACGCTGCCGCCCTGCCGCCTTGTCTGGGTCGAAAAGCCGCTGAGCATCAGCGATCCGTTTGACATGGAGATGCCCATACGCAGGCTCGACAGCGCGCAGGACACGGCCGTGTTTCTCGGCAAGGTCGGCGTCGGTATCTCGCGAGAGAATCTGCGCGGCGAGAGGTTTGATAAATACGACTGCATTTTCCTCATTCTCGACGAGGACGAGGACTTTGAAGGCGCAAAATGCGTTCCGGAAACCAAATGCGTCAGCCTGCGCTACTGCGGAAGCCACAGGGAGGCCGCCGCACAGTACGAAAATCTCTCGCGATACATGCGCGAGAACGGTCTTTCCCCTGCCGGCTTTTCGCGCGAGGTCACGATGATAGACTTCGGCATCACCTGCGACCCCGAAAAATTCGTCACCGAGATCAGCATACCCGTGACCGAGAAATAGAAAAAGACCGCATCCGTTTGGATGCGGTCTTAAACTTTGTAATTTTAAATTACTTAATGCCGTACTTCTTGTTGAACTTATCAACACGGCCGCTGGTATCGACCAGCTTCTGCTTGCCGGTGTAGAAGGGGTGGCACTTCGAGCAGATCTCGACGGTGATGCCGGGGCGGGTCGAGCCGGTCTCGATGGTTGCGCCGCAAGCGCACTTTATAACGGTGGGCTGATAGTTAGGATGGATTCCTGCCTTCATTGTTCATATCTCCTCGTCGTAGGCTATCTTGAGCACGCAAAAGCGTGGTTACAAGACGCAAAGGTAATTGTAGCACAGCACTTTGCTATTTGCAAGAACTTTTTACGGTTTCGCCGGAATATAAAAAATACAAAACGCACTCGCGCACGGGCTTGCCTGTCATCCGCTGCGCGGCATAGGCATAGGCCTCGAGCTGCCTTGCATAGCTTTCGGCACGCTCGGCGGTCTCCTCGCCGCAGACTCGGTCGGTCTTATAGTCGATTATCGTAAGCTCGCCGTTCTCCTCGATCATGCAGTCGATAACGCCCTGCATGAGCACGCTCTCGCCCTCGCCGCCGGGGAAGAATTTTTCCGCCGGACACAGCAGCGAAAACTTAAACTCGCGCTTTCGCGCATCGGCCGACATTATGCGCTTGCCGAGCGGCGAGGAAAACAGGCGCAGTATGCTGCCTGTATCGACGGCCTCGGCCTGCCGGGGGCTTAAAAACCGCGCCGCAGTCAGCCGCGCAAGCTCTTCGCGTATCTCCTGCTCGGAGCCTGTTTTTTCATAGTCGATGTATTGCAGAAGCATATGCGTCGCCGTGCCGCGCGCGGTGGGGCTGAGCTTATCCCCGCCGCCGAGCCGGGGCGCGCGAAAATGCGCGTGAGACTTCGGCGCGATGCTCTGCGCCTCCTCGTCGGGCGCTTCAAGGCGCTTCAGCTCCGTTGCCGTGACCTTCGAGGGCAGCGCGGACGCAGCCGCATGCGGATACGAAAACGCAGCGTTTTTCTCAAGCACGGCAACAAGCTCCGGGTCTGCGCAGGCAATATCCGCCGTGGCTTCGATATCCTGCTGCGCCTCCTGAGCCTCCGTGCTCAAAAAGCTAAGGCGGAATTTCTCCTGCTCTGCACACAGCTGAGCATAGATCATCCATTCGGCCATACTCGACGCATTAAGCAGTATCTCCGGTGACATGGGGCGCGTGCATTGCAGCATCATTTTCTGCATTTTTTCCTCTGGATGCTTTATCGCCGCCGTAACAATGAGCCTTTCGCGCGCGCGCGTGAGCGCAACATACAGCAGGCGCATCTCCTCGGAAAGCTGCTCGCGGCGCAGCCGCTGCTTTATCGCGCTGCGCGCAAGGCCTGGATATTCAAGTCTGCGCGCGGTGTCGTAAATTTTCGCGCCGAGTCCAAGCTCGGGGTGGACGAGCACCGTCTGCCGGAGGTCGGCATCGTTAAACCTGCGCGCGGTATCGCACACGAAAACGACCGGGAACTCAAGCCCCTTGGACTTGTGGATGGTCATTATCTTCACAGCGTCCCCGGACGATACCGCACCCATGTCTCCGCCGCGCTCGGCAAGCTGCCTGAGCCAGCGGCAGAAGCGGTGCAGTCCGCGAAATCCGCCGGCGGAGAATCGCTTTGTAAGAGCGATCATCATGCGCATGTTCGCGCACCTTTGCGGCGCATCCTGCATGGCGGCGCAAAGCGCCATAAGGTCAAGCTCATCATAGACAAACATCAAAAACTCGTCGATCGGCATCTCGGGCGCACGCGAGCGCAGCTTATCGAGCACCTCAAGAAAATGCACGCACTTTTCGCTGTGCTCTGCGGCCTTTTTCAGTGCCGTGAAGAAGTCCGATTTTCGGTCGGCAAGGCGGATTTCGGTAAGCTCGTCGGCGGAAAAGCCGAACGCGCCCGAGCGCAGCACCGCGATGAGCGCAACATCCTGATGCGGATTGTCGATAACCGCAAGCAGGCTCATGAGCGAGGCTATCTCCGTCGAGCCAAAGAAGCTGCCTCCCTGCCCTGCCGCAACGGGTATGCCGCGCAGGATAAGCTCGCGGCGATAGGTCTCGCCCACCGAGTTTGCCGAGCGCATGAGCAGCGCGATATCCCCGTAGCCGAGCGCGCGGCCGTTTACCGTCATGCCCGAGTGCATGAGTTCAAGGATCTTCTC
>OGQZ01003458.1_pt1 | contig 10077 bp, 8 predicted proteins | sample 1553321 | NCBI WGS metagenome assembly OGQZ01 (sample SAMEA2579958, study PRJEB22360) | human gut metagenome | reverse complement strand
TAATAACAAGTTTAATCTCTATAATTTTAATTATATTATATACTCTTCTAAAAGAAATAGCTTTATCTTTATCCAATATATCATTCATATACTTAATAACAAGTGAATCATTGCTCATAACATCAAAAGTATATTCTTTAACTTGACGGTCAACATTATTTTTTCTATTTTTACACATTTCCAAGAAGGCAATAATACCCTTATCATCATTACTAACCTCCAAAGAACTACTTTTAATAGCAATAAAACCATCTTTAATACTATCAATACCATTCAAAGATATTTCTTTATTAGTCATCTTTTCATATAATCTATCATCTTTTTCTATAGCACATACATTAATACCATCAGAAAAGCAAAAATTAAGCACTGAAAAATTTTTACTAGAAGTCAATAAATCACCATTTTCATAATAATTCTTAGCAAATTTTCTTAAATCAAGAAAATTAATATTATCCATAGGTATTAATTTAACAAAACATTCATTATTTTTCATTATTATCACCCTTATAGTTCTTATAAAAATCTTCTTTTAATTCTAGGAATCTATCTTCCTTTATAGCCTTTCTAATATTCTCCATTATTCTAATTAAAAATCTCAAATTATGAATAGATAAAAGTCTTTGACCTAAAGTCTCATTAGCCACTAATAAATGTCTAATATAAGCTTTAGTATAATTCTTACAACATTTACAATCACAATCACTATCTACTGGTGTAAAATCTTCTTTATATTTAGCATTTTTCAAATTAATCTTACCATATTTAGTAAAAGCATGTCCATGTCTAGCAAGTCTAGTAGGAAGAACACAATCAAACATATCAACGCCTCTTTCTACTCCTTCAAACAAATCAGTAGGTTCTCCTACACCCATTAAATATCTAGGTTTATTATCAGGTAAATACTTAATACCATATTCAATCATCTTATACATCGTAGGTTTATCTTCACCAACTGAAGTACCACCTATAGAATAACCATCAAAACCAAGCTTAACCGTCTCCTTACAAGACCATTCTCTTAAATCTTCAAATTCCCCGCCTTGAACAATACCAAATAAACTCTGATTAGGATTATCAAAAACATCTTTACCTCTCTTAGCCCATCTAAGAGTTCTTTCAACACTATTCTTCATATATTCATAAGTAGCAGGATAAGGAGGACATTCATCAAAACTCATAGCAATATCACTATCTAATTTATTCTGAATTTCAATACTTTTTTCCGGAGTCAAAAATAACTTTTCACCATTCAAATGACTCTTAAAAATAACTCCTTCTTCACTAATATCTTTCTTCTTAGCCAAACTAAATACTTGAAAGCCACCACTATCAGTTAATATAGGCCCATCATAGTTCATAAATTTATGTAATCCTCCAGCCTTTTTAACAATATCAGCACCCGGTCTAAGCCATAAATGATAAGTATTAGACAAAATTACCGCAGATCCAATTTCCTTAAGTTCTGACGTATCTAAAGTTTTAACAGTAGCTTGTGTTCCAACTGGCATAAACATAGGAGTTTCAAACTTACCATAATTAGTCTCAAGAGTACCATATCTAGCTTTAGTATTCTTATCATTATGTAACAAAGTATATTTAACTTTCATACAATACCTCCTCTTTTTCATCATAATATTATAACAAAATAACTAAATAAAGTCAAAAAAAAGATACTCATTCGAGTATCCTTAATTCAATTATTCAATAATTTCAGTAACTGATCCAGCACCAACAGTGTGTCCGCCTTCTCTAATAGAGAATTTAGTACCATTTTCAACTGCGATTGGAGCAATTAATTCAACTGTCATAGTAACGTTATCACCAGGCATAACCATTTCAGTTCCTTCTGGTAATGTAACTACACCAGTAACATCAGTAGTTCTGAAATAGAATTGAGGTCTGTAGTTTGTAAAGAATGGAGTATGTCTTCCACCTTCTTCTTTAGAAAGTACATAAACTTGTGCTTTAAATTTCTTATGTGGATGAACTGATCCAGGTTTAGCAAGAACTTGTCCTCTTTCAACTTCACTTCTATCAATACCTCTTAATAATACACCAGCATTATCTCCAGCTTCAGCGAAATCAAGTTGTTTTCTAAACATTTCAATACCAGTAACAACTGTCTTCTTAGTAGGTTTTAATCCAACGATTTCAACTTCATCATTAAGTTTTAATTGTCCTCTTTCAACTCTACCAGTAACAACTGTTCCTCTACCAGTAATAGTAAATACGTCTTCAATAGACATTAAGAATGGTTTGTCATTATCTCTTTCTGGAGTTGGAATCCATTCATCAACAGCATCCATTAAGTCTTCAATAGCCTTAACATACTTAGGATCACCTTCAAGAGCTTTAAGAGCAGAACCTCTAATAATTGGAGTATTATCTCCATCAAATCCATATTCAGTAAGTAATTCTCTTACTTCCATTTCAACTAGGTCTAATAATTCCTCATCATCAACCATATCACATTTGTTTAAGAATACAACCATTCTAGGTACACCAACTTGTCTAGCAAGTAAGATGTGCTCTCTAGTTTGAGCCATAGGACCATCAGTTGCAGCAATAACAAGGATAGCACCATCCATTTGAGCAGCACCAGTGATCATGTTTTTAACATAGTCAGCATGTCCTGGACAGTCAACGTGAGCATAGTGTCTCTTTGCAGTTTGATATTCAACGTGTGCAGTGTTGATTGTGATTCCTCTTTCTCTTTCTTCTGGAGCTTTATCGATATTAGCATAATCCATAAATTCAGCTCCACCTTTAGCAGCTAATACTTTAGTAATAGCAGCTGTTAAAGTAGTTTTACCATGGTCAACATGTCCAATAGTACCAATGTTAACGTGTGGTTTTGAACGATCAAATTTTTCTTTTGCCATTATAATTTCCTCTCTTTCTTAATATTACATATTCTATTTTATCATATTATGATATTTTTTCAAGTATTTTTACTAATTTCCACCATTTTTTTTGATGATTTCATCAGCAATTGATTTAGGAACTTCTTCGTAATGATCAAGTTCCATTACATAGTTACCTCTACCTTGAGTAGAGCTTCTTAAACTAGTAGCATAACCAAACATTTCAGCAAGTGGTACCATCGCAGTAAATGCAATAGCATTACCTCTTGATTCTTGTCCTTGTGGTTTACCACGTCTAGCAGTTAAGTCACCAATTACCGCACCAGTATATTCATCAGGAGCAGTAACTACTACTTTCATTATTGGTTCAAGTAATACTGGTTTACATTTATTTTTAGCTTCTTTTAAAGCAAGGGAAGCCGCAATCTTAAATGCCATTTCAGATGAATCTACATCATGGTAAGAACCATCAAATAATGTAGCCTTAACGTCTACCATAGGATATCCAGCTAGAATACCAGTTTGCATAGCATCTTGTAATCCTTTATCAATAACAGAGATGTATTCACGAGGAACAACACCACCAACAATATTATCAACAAATTCATAACCTTTTTCAGGATTTGGTTCAAATCTAATCCAAACATGACCATATTGACCACGTCCACCAGATTGTTTAATATGCTTACCTTCACACTCACCCATTTGAGTAATAGTTTCTCTATAAGCAACCATTGGAGCACCAACAGTAGCTTCAACATTAAATTCTCTTCTCATTCTATCTACAATGATATCAAGGTGTAATTCACCCATACCAGAGATAGTAGTTTGACCAGTTTCTGGATCAGTATGCATTCTAAATGTAGGATCCTCTTCAGCAAGTTTTTGAAGAGCAATACCCATCTTTTCTTGGTCAGCCTTAGTCTTAGGTTCAACAGCCTGAGTAATAACAGGTTCAGGAAATTCCATACCTTTCATTATTACAGGTTTCTTTTCATCACATAAAGTATCAGCAGTAGTAGTATTCTTAAGACCTACAGCAGCACCAATTTCACCAGCATAAATCTCAGGAATCTCTTCTCTGTGATTAGCATGCATAAGTAGTATTCTACCAATTCTTTCCTTAACATTCTTAGTAGAGTTAAGTACATAAGAACCACTCTTTAAAGTACCAGAATATACTCTAAAGAAAGTAAGTCTTCCTACAAATGGATCAGTAGCAATCTTAAATGCTAAAGCAGTAAAAGGTTCAGAATCAGATGGATGTCTAAGAACAACATTACCCTTAGGATCAGTACATTCAATAGAAGCAACATCTGTAGGAGCAGGTAAATAATCAACTACAGCATCAAGTAATAACTTAACGCCCATATTACCCAAAGCAGTTCCACACATAACAGGGAAGAATTCTGCTTTTAATACACCTTTTCTGATAGCTTTCTTAAGTTCATCTACGCCAATTTCCTCACCATCAAGATATTTCATCATTAATTCTTCATCAAAATCAGCAGCAGCTTCAATTAACATATTTCTATATTCCAAAGCCTTATCTTTCATATCCTCTGGAATATCAATTTCAGTATAATTTTCTTCTTGTTTACCATCAAAATGGTATGCTTTCATAGTAACAAGATCAATTACACCATTAAAATCAGATTCAGCACCAATAGGCAATTGCATAGCAGCACTATTAGCCCCTAATCTATCTTTAATAGTACCTAAACTAAAATAGAAGTCAGCTCCCATTTTATCCATCTTATTAGCAAAGATAATTCTAGGTACAGCATATTCATTTGCTTGTCTCCATACAGTTTCACTTTGAGGTTCAACACCAGCTTGAGCATCAATAAGTAAAACAGCACCATCAAGTACTCTTAAACTTCTTTGAACTTCAATAGTAAAGTCAACGTGTCCTGGAGTATCAATAATATTAAATCTATAACCCTTCCAAAATGCAGTAGTAGCGGCACTAGTAATAGTAATACCTCTCTCTTGCTCTTGAGCCATCCAGTCCATTTGTGATTCACCATCATGAGTTTCACCAATCTTATGAATCTTATGAGTATGGAACAAAATTCTCTCAGTACAAGTAGTCTTACCAGCATCAATATGAGCCATAATTCCAATATTTCTTGTATGATCTAAGCTTATTTCACGAGCCATAATTCTTTTTTCCTTTCTATTACCATCTATAATGAGCAAATGCCTTATTAGCTTCTGCCATCTTATGAGTATCATCTTTCTTCTTAACAGATGCACCAGTTCCATTAGATGCATCAATAATTTCATTAGCAAGATTTTCAGCCATTGAATGACCTCCTCTTAATCTTGCATATTGAGCTAACCATCTAAAAGCTAAAGCTTGAGCTCTTTCAGGTTTAACTTCAACTGGTACTTGATAAGTAGCTCCACCAACTCTTCTAGACTTAACTTCAAGACCTGGTTTAATATTATCCATAGCTTTATTAAATACTACCATAGGATCTTCACCAGTTTTTTCTTTAACTATATCAAAAGCATTATATATAATCTTTTGAGCAGTACCTTTTTTACCATCTTTCATAATATGATTAACTAACTTAGTAACCACCTTAGAATTATAAATAGGATCTGCTAAAACATCTCTTTTAGTAGCTTGTCTCTTTCTCATAGTTTATCCTCCTTCCAATATTATTAATAATTATTATTTCTTATCTTTTTTAGCACCGTACTTACTTCTACCTTGCTTTCTGTTTTGAACTCCAGCAGTATCTAAAGTACCTCTAATAATATGGTATCTAACACCGATTAAGTCTTTAACTCTTCCGCCTCTTATAAGAACAACACTATGTTCTTGTAAGTTGTGTCCGATACCTGGAATATAACAAGTAACTTCCATACCATTAGATAATCTTACTCTCGCATATTTTCTTAAAGCTGAGTTAGGTTTCTTAGGTGTAGTAGTACCAACCCTAGTACAAACTCCTCTCTTTTGAGGTGAAACTTGTACAGTTTGTTTCTTTTGGATACTATTCTTTCCTACTAATAATACTGGAGATTTACTCTTTCTTACTTTCTTAGTTCTAGGTTTTCTAGTTAACTGATTAATTGTAGGCATTATATCACTCCTTTCTTACACATATCCTGGTGTTTCATTTTCAATCTTAAATATAAGTTTTACCCATAGTAAAACCTAAATTCACGAACGAATTAATAATAACATTTTTATATAAATTAGTCAAGTACTTTTTAAACATTTCTTTACATACAACCATAATATATGCAAATATAAAGAAAAAAGACTATTTACTAGTCTCTTTTCTTATAGTTTTATCCTATACGGATTGTTCTTACTACCATCACCATCAAATTTACTTATGTCGTTCTTTAAATATAATACCGGTCTAACGCTTATAGTATCAGAACATGTATATCCATCTGTGCTACTTCTACCAGTATAATTAATACCCCATACTAAATCAGAAAAATTAGAATTAGGACTGAGAAGATGAAAATAATAACCATTAACAAATAACCAATTATTACTTGTACAACCAACATCGTTATACGCATTTAACATTTTATTACAATTATTAAAATCAGTAGCATAACCATAATCACTAAGATACATAAGTGCTACCTTTCCTGTCCAATTAATTTTCCTGCCACTATATACATTCGTTCCTCTCTCATATTGATATACCTGATTAGAATATATAGAACTACTGGAAAAGCCCCCTAAAGACCAATTAACATTAGCAATCATATTTCTAGTAATATCATTTTTAATACCAAGATTAATAAAATTAATATTATTATTAGTACCATTATTATTACCAAAATAATATTGTCCATCTTTTCCATTGTAATATAAACTACCACCAATAGTTAAAGATTCATATCCTGGATTTAATACCTTCATCAAATCAGCATCATTCCATTCATTAACCCCATGTCCAGCATTAACTGTACTTGCAGATGAATCCCAAGATAAATTACCTATAATACTATTTCTAACAATCTTTACCTTGCCATCAAATACTCCTATTATTCTCCATAACTCGCAATTATTAGAAGTTTGATTAGAATAATCAGAACAATTAAAATATATATAATTACTCGGATTACTACCATAATACCTTATATTGCCACCATCTAGTGAAGAAGTTATTCCCCCCAATCTATCATTCATCAAATATACAGATGTAGCATAGTTATAGTCAATATCATTATTTGTTACAATAGTTTTAGAACTATTATTATATAGTTCTGAAATATAACGTACTAAATTAACAGGTTTAATATACGTCTCATTAACCATAGTAATATTACTAGGAATAATCAAATCACCACCATGTTCATAACCTAATATAGTTTTAATAGTAACAGTACTATCAGTAATATTATTATTTTTAATATATAACTTAACAAATTTATTTTCCCCATAAGAAATAGTATCTACTGTATTATCATTAGAATCACTATACACTTTCACATCAATATTACTACCAATATATCCAACACCATATCTAATAGTACCACCACTGGTATTCTTAATATGATAGAATATAGTCTTACTGCTATTACCTTTTATATTAAAACTAGTATTATTATTTTCAGTCAAATTTATAGTATAAGTATCATTATCATTATTAACAATAGTATTAATAGCAAAAGTATTATAAAGTAAATATATACCCACTATTAGTATGATTATAAGTACTGATATAATCATAATCTTCTTTTTATTCATGTCATCACCACCAAAAAGGCTATGAAAAATTACTAATATTTCTATTAGTTATTTCATAGTCTTTATTATTTACATATTTTATTATATTATAAGTATTTACAAGCCCCCCCCTAATTAACGACTTGTTAACGTTTTTGAATACTGCTTTTTTCATAAAAGGGGCACTTCCTTTCTTGTAATTTACAAATTATTTGAGATTAATTCAGACACCGTGTCAGTAATCAGTAAACCACATCTATTTACCTTACATATAAATAATAACATAAATTTAAATATTTATCAATTGATTTCTAACCATTAAGTTCAAAATATTTATTTACAACTTGTGCAGATATATTTCTAGTAACACCATAAGTAGTAGAATCCGGAACACTAATATCAGGAGATACCACTACTATACTCATTTTAGGATTATCACTAGGAGAATATCCGACAAACGAAGAAGTAATAGTTTCAGTGTCTACTTTACCATCACCATCAGTATCAATAAAGCTTTGACTAGTACCAGTCTTACCAGCAGAATTAGTATAGTTACCCATATAACCATAACCAAGTCCCTTAGTAACAACAGCAGAAAATCCTTCTCTTACCCTATCTATATATTTCTTCTCTACAGATAATTTACCAAGTTCCGTAACATTAGCCTTATATATTAGAGAACCAAAAGTATCACCACTATCACTAGGTTTATATACCTCTTTTAATAAATAAGGTTTAAGCCTAACACCATTATTTGCAATAGTATTAATATATTGCGATAACTGTATTGGTGTATAAGTATCATACTGTCCAATAGAGAAATCAAGTAAATGACCAGGAAGTCTACTCTTACCCATGAATCCCAAACTTTCTACCGGAAGATCAATTCCCGTTTTTTCTCCCAAACCAAACTCAGCATACATTTCTCTATATTTATCAAATGCACTCTCATCTAATACTAATCCTTGATTATATTCATAACTACCGTTACCAACCTTAATAGCAATCTTATATTGATATACATTCGAAGAATTTTGCAATGCATAAACATCATCAATAGGTCCCATAGTCTGCCAAGAACACTTAAGAGGCGTATCCTTAATCTTAATACATTCATCATTAAGTACAGTACCAATATCAATTGCCCCATACTTATATCCTACCATCATCGAAGCACCCTTAACAACACTACCAGGAGTAACAGGAAGAGTAACAATACCCGGAGTATAATCAACAATTTGATAATAACCATCTTTCAAAACAGCTTGTTTACCTGCCATAGCTAATATCTCTCCAGTATTAGGATCAGATACAATAGCAAAAGAGCGATTATAATACTGAGTACCAGGTTCACCCTTAGCATTTAATACCTCATTACTAAGAACCTCTTCTAAGTACTTTTGAAGTTCAATATCAATAGTAAGAACAATATCATTACCCCTCTTGCCTTCACTAACAAGCTCATAACTATTATCCGATAGTAACCTATACTTAGCCTTAGTTCCTCTCAAATAATCCTCATATTGATATTCAAGATAAGAAATACCAACCCTATCATCTAAAGTATATCCCCTCTTCAAATACTCCTCAGATAATTCCGAAGGAATACCCTGCGTATTAGAAGAAACATTTCCAAGAATAGATTTAAAAGTATCACCATACAAATAAACCCTTTCCCAATCAAGTTTAGTATTAAATCCCTTTAAATTATCAATATTCTCACTAATATAAGCATACTCAGCATCAGTAACATCACTATTCTTAATAACCTTCTCTGCATAAGAATAACCCTTATTCATCAAATAATAAATATACGCAGCCTTCTTATCACTATCAGTATATTCACTAATCTCATCATCAAGTCTCTCATATATAAGTTTATCAATATCCTTATCATTAAGTTTTCTCTTATTATATAAATCCCATTCCTCATCAGTAATCTTTTTTCTACATTCCTTATAATGAGACTTATAATAAAAATCTTTAAGTTTATTATCATCTATTTTAGAATAATCAATATCAATATTATTAGAAACCTCATAAGCAAGTTCAATCTCTTCCTTAGTAGTAATACCATTTTGTTTCTTATAATAAATAGTTTTAATACCCTCATTATCTACAAGTAACTTATGATTCCTATCATAAATTCTACCCCTTGGAGCACTAGTGCTTTCAATCGTCTTTTCAGTAGCCATAGCAAGTTTATCATTATACTCACTATTCTTAAGTATCTGAAGATTAAAAAGTCTACATCCAATAACTAAATATATAGAAATAAGTAAAACAATAATCAAACCAAATCTCCTATTCATAATCTCATCAAGATGTTTATCATTACACTTATGTTTCTTATTAATAGGTCCTGTTTTTTTCTTAATTTCAAGTTTACTTTTCTTTCTTTTCTTACTAGTTTTATTAATTTTCTTACTTCTAAATGTAAATATATCACCTAAAGAAAACACCTTTTTTCCAAACTTTCTACCCATACAAAGCCTCCAT
>OGQZ01003457.1_pt1 | contig 10078 bp, 8 predicted proteins | sample 1553321 | NCBI WGS metagenome assembly OGQZ01 (sample SAMEA2579958, study PRJEB22360) | human gut metagenome | reverse complement strand
GTATAGTTGAGCATCTGGAAAAAATTAGGATCTGCCGCGATGCCGTTTACTTGATAATATTGGTTGTCTACCATGAAGTCGGCCGCTTCAATATGGATCAGGCGTGTCCACTCTTTTATTTCCGGAATGGAAGGGAACAATTCCGGGGCAGTCCCGGTTGTCATACCGATCCCATCTCCATAGCCGACGGCATACAATTGGTGAGAGTACGGCTGATTGTTACCGATATTAAATTCGGTGTCGGCATACGAGGTCAGAAGGATGACAACTCCCAGTGCGATAGCTAATCCGAAGAACTGGATGGCTGTGTAGAGTTTGTTGCGGCCGAGAAAGGTAAAGTACGATTTCATATTTTGCTTGTTTTTGATACAAAGGTATAGAGCGGTTGGCATCTGGCAAGGGCTTGGATGCCCGGTTGCGGTAGTTTGTATGAAAATCATACACCCGCTTGTATGATATTCATACAGCCTTTTTCCGTACCTTTATCCCCGATAAAAGAGATAAAGGAAAAACAAACGAATCGGATATGGCGAATTACGGGACAATAGTGGTGGTAGATGACAATCCGGCGATTCTTACGGCGGTCAAGATCTGCTTGGCCGGTGAGTTTGACAGGGTATTGACACTCGCTTCTCCCGACACGCTTCTTACGGTATTGGCACAAGAGGTGGTGGACGGGATTTTGCTCGACATGAACTTCACGCAAGGGGGAAACTCCGGACAAGACGGCTTGCTTTGGCTTCGGGCGATCCACAAGAAGCATCCGGCTATCCCGGTGGTACTGGTGACGGCATACGCTGATATCAAGTTGGCGGTGCGTGGTTTGAAGATGGGGGCGGCAGACTTTGTTGCCAAGCCGTGGGATAATCAAGAGCTGATCCGTGTCTTAAAAGATGCGATTGATGCCGGGCGTAAAGTGGTTCCATTGGAACAGGTCGAGGCGGAACATGTGAGCAAGGTGGTGGAGTGTTGCCACGGCAATATCAGCCGGGCCGCCGAATTGTTGGGAATTACCCGGCAGACGTTGTATGCTAAAATAAAAAAGCGATGATGTTGATAGGCACTTTGGGAGTCGTTGTCGTTCTCTTTATCGGATGGTTCTACCGCCATCAGGTATTGTTGAGAGACCGGGCGCATCTGATGCGTGAGGCGATTCGTAACCAAGAATTTACGTTTCGTCTTCCTGTGAAAGGCCTGTTCTTCGGGGAGCGGGCGTTGCAAGAGGCCCTTAACGAGACGGGCAGGGACATCGGGCGGTTGCTTGCCCGCAATGAGGTGGAATCGTGGCAACGGCTAACCCGTGTGCTTACGCATGAGATCATGAATGCCACTACGCCTATCGCCAGTATCAGCCAGGCCTATCTGGAGCATCCCGTGATTGCCGGAACGGTTTACGAGGAGGGGATCCGTGCCATTCACGATACCAGCCGGGGACTTGCCCTGTTCGTGGACAGCTACCGGAAACTGGCGGAACTGCAAGAACCTGTTATCGGAGAGGTCTATTTGACTGATTTTATGGAAGGGATCCGGGCTCTTTATCCCGATTTAGAGTGGCATCTTTCCATTCCTTTGTCTGCTATGATGCGTACGGATCAGAATATGTTGCGGCAAGTGCTGATTAATCTGATCCGGAATGCTTGCGAGGCAGGGGCTACGACCGTGGATGTGCGTTGGAAGAAGGGGTTGTGGGTCAGCAACAATGGTGCGCCTATTCCGGTGGCTATCGAACGGGAGATTTTTATTCCTTTCTTCACGACTAAAAGGACGGGTTCCGGTATCGGCTTGTCGCTTTCCCGGCAGATGATGGTGCGGCAAGGCGGGGATCTTTGTTTGGCGCAGCGCTCTGTGCCGGGTTATCAAGTGACGTTTATAATTTCTTGCGTAGGATAAATTTAGGATAGGATATGAATCGAAAAATACTTCAGCTGGCCATACCTTCTATCGTCTCCAATATAACCGTGCCTTTGTTGGGCCTGGTGGATGTGGCGATCGTAGGGCATCTGGGATCGGCGTCGTACATTGGGGCGATCGCCGTGGGCGGGATGCTGTTTAACATGATCTATTGGATATTCGGCTTTCTCCGGATGGGGACAAGTGGGATGACCGCCCAAGCCTATGGGAAACGGGACTTGACGGAGGTAGTCCGGACCTTGCTGCGGACTGTCGGGGTAGGGCTTTTGATCTCCCTCGGGCTTTGGATCCTTCAATCCCCGATCCTGAGGGGTGCGTTTGTTTTGATCGACGCGACGGAGGAGGTGAAGCGATGGGCCTCTCTCTATTTTAATATCTGTATCTGGGGAGCGCCGGCCATATTGGGTTTATATGGCTTTGCCGGTTGGTTCATCGGTATGCAGAATTCTCGTTTCCCGATGTTTATCGCTATCACGCAGAATATCGTGAATATTGCGGCCAGCCTATGTTTCGTGTTTGTGTTGGGTATGAAAGTGGAAGGTGTAGCGTTGGGAACACTGATCGCCCAATATGCGGGCCTCTTCATGGCGTTTGCTCTTTGGTTGAAATATTATGGGCGTCTGAAAGCGTATATCGATTGGAATGGTCTTTGGGGTGGGGAGGAGATGCGTCGCTTCTTCTCGGTCAATAGTGATATATTTTTCCGGACCTTGTGTTTGGTCGCTGTTACTACCTTCTTTACTTCTACAGGTGCGAGACAAGGGGATGTGATATTGGCCGTAAATACCTTGTTGATGCAGTTGTTTACCTTGTTCTCTTATATAATGGATGGTTTCGCTTATGCGGGAGAGGCATTAGCCGGCCGGTTTATTGGGGCTAAAAACGATGTGGGGTTACGTAGATGCATTCGTTTATTGTTTCTATGGGGAATCGGCCTCTCTTTATCATTCACGATTCTTTATGCGTTTTTGGGGAGGGATTTTCTGGGGCTGTTGACGAACGATACCTCGGTCATTAAGGCTTCCGGGGATTATTTCTATTGGGTATTGGCGATCCCTTTATGTGGATTCTCCGCTTTCCTTTGGGACGGTATCTTTATCGGGGCCACGGCTACACGCCAGATGCTTTACTCGATGCTTGTGGCCTCGGCTACTTTCTTTATTATTTATTACCTGTTTTATCGATCGATGGGAAATCATGCGTTATGGATGGCTTTCCTTGGATATCTCTCCTTGCGAGGTGGTATGCAATGGATACTTTGGCGATATAGGAAGATTACAATGCCCATTATAAGCAACTGACAATGCCCATCGTAAGCGGCTTATAATGCCCAGTATAAGGAGCTTATAATGCCCATTGTAATAAATAAAGAAAGCGAGACTTCTATCTGGTTGATAATCAAGTCTCGCCTTCTTTGTTATGTGGAATGATAGTTGTTTATCGTTGTCTGTATGAGATCAATTCTTCTGGGTTGAATCGTCCGATATAACCCTGATGTTTCTCTATCTCAGCCTCTACGTAATTGGTGTAAACAACCGCGGACTTAGCGAACAGCTCCGGCGCTTTCGTCGCGTCTTGGATCAATAGATGAGCCATGATGATATCAGCGGCCATCTCCATCAAGCGGCGAGCCACGAAATCGAGTAATTCCTGATCTTGAGACTCTTTTACTTTCGCCATGCTAGCCTCGAACTTATTAGCCATCTCTACTAAACGAGCCTTCAGCGGTTCCATCTCGGCAGAGCAAGGGATCGCCTCGAATTCACGGATGGTAGCCAGGTAAGACCCGTTTGTCACGTAACGTATGGCCGCTACGGTCTGCAATTGCGTCGTGCCTTCATAGATGGAGGTGATACGGGCATCGCGGTAGATACGTTGGCAAGCATACTCCATCATAAAACCGGAACCTCCGTGTATTTGGATGCAATCATAGGCATTCTGGTTGGCGTATTCGGAATTTATACCTTTTGCCAACGGGGTGAAAGAATCCGCCAATTTGGCGTATTGCTTCTGTTCCTTACGCTCTTCCGGAGTCAGTTTACGCTCACGGGCGATGTCGTCCAGTGCCTTGTAAATATCCACGTAACGAGCGGTTTGGTATAACAACGCACGTCCGGCATCCAGCTTCGCTTTCATGATGGCGAGCATGTCGTAAACAGCAGGGAAGTCGATGATTGCCTTACCGAACTGCTTGCGGTCTTTGGCGTAGGCTAATCCTTCGTTGTAAGCGGCTTGGCTGAGGCCTACCGATTGTGCGGCGATACCTAGGCGCGCGCCGTTCATCAAGGCCATCACGTATTTGATCAAGCCCAGTTTGCGATCGCCACAAAGCTCTGCTTTCGCGTTCTTGTAAACTAATTCGCAAGTAGGAGAGCCGTGGATTCCCAATTTATTCTCGATACGGCGTACGTTTACGCCCCCTTCCTGTTTGTCGTAGATAAACATGGACAAACCACGTCCATCCTTGGTACCTTCCTCGGAACGGGCCAATACGAGGTGAAGATCCGCGTCGCCATTCGTGATGAATCGTTTTACGCCGTTCAACCGCCAGCAATTCTCTTTCTCGTCGAAGGTAGCCTTTAGCATCACGGATTGCAGGTCGGAGCCAGCGTCCGGCTCGGTCAGGTCCATAGACATGGTTTCTCCTGCGCAGATACGTGGGATGAAACGGCTGTGCTGATCCTCGTTGCCGAACTCATATAAGGTTTCGATACAATCCTGTAATGACCAGATATTACCGAAGCCGGCGTCAGCCGCCGCTACGATCTCTGCGCACATGGTGTACGGCGTGATCGGGAAGTTCAAGCCACCGAAACGGCGAGGCATCGTCATACCGTTCAAACCGGCTTTTACCATCGCGTCGAGGTTCTGCTTCGTGCCGGAAGCATATTCCACACGGCCATTCGCGCAGTGAGGACCTTCGGCATCTACGCCTTCCGCGTTAGGGGCGATGATCTCTCCGGTGATCTCTCCGGTAATCTCCAGCACCTTATCGTACGAGTCTATCGCATCGGCATAATCTTGCGGCGCGTAGTCGAACTCTTCCTTGTCTCTGTACTCGCGTTCCTTCAGCTCGCAAATACGTTCCATCATCGGATTGTTCAAGTGATACTTGAGTTCCGGTATGTCTGTATAATAATTAGCCATTGTTCCTTACTTACTATTTTGTTTATAATACTTAATCATCTTCGGTACAACTTCTTCAATCGTTCCGTTGATTACATAATCGGCAATCGTGTTGATCGGAGCGTCCGGGTCGTTGTTGATAGAGATGATGATACCACTTTCCTGCATACCGGCGATATGCTGAATCTGTCCGGAGATACCGCAGGCAATGTAAAGTTTCGGACGAACCGTGACACCTGTCTGTCCAATCTGACGGTCGTGCTCTGCATAACCTGCATCCACAGCGGCACGGCTGCCGCGAGGCCGGTCAACAATGGCGTGCTCCTTCAGACGGTAGTCACGATTCATATCCTCTGCGGAAATTTCCTTGGCCTGTACATCCACGGGAATGTTGATCATGACCACGCCGGGGCGGCCGCTCATGGCGGTCGTATAGGCTCTTGCCACGATCATGGGGATCTGCTCGGCATGCACCACCCGATATACCCGCTTGGCAAAGCCGCGGTACAGAGAAGCCTGATCCATATCCTCGCAGATATCCAGCTCCTCCTCAGCGCCGTAACCGGCCTGATAGGTGGGGATATCGCCGCAGATCACGACAACGGGGCTGTTGGACATGGCCTGCTCCACTACGCCGGGAATCGCCTGCATCATGCCGGGGCCGTTGGTCACCAGCAGTACGCCGGGCCGGCCGGTGGCCTTAAAATATCCGCCTGCCGCCGAAGCACCAACAGATTCATCATGAATGATGATCCCCTGGATGCCGTAAGTATCCTTTGCCTTGTAAAGGCCGTCGCAGATGGCGAGGTTGCCGTGGCCGCCCATGCCGAAGATGTGCTTCACACCCAGCTCGGCGAGACACTTCATTAGCAGGTCAGAACCTTTGAACTCAGACATATTACTCTCCTTTGATTTGTACGGAAATTTGATACTGTTCGCGATCAATCACGGTGTCACATGACAAAACCGGTGATGAGATAGAGTACGGCCGCAGCGCCGGCGCTGATGAGCGCATAGGGAAGCTGTGTGCGGAAATGCTTGACGTTATCGCAGCCGCTGAAGGCGGAGGCCATGACGGTGGAGTCAGAGATCATGGAGCAATGGTCGCCCATGATCGCACCGGACAGCATGGCAGCTACCAGAATATTCATAGGGATCACACTGGCGGCAGCCATGGGGACAACGATGGGGATCATAATGGCAAAGGTACCCCAAGAGGAGCCGGTTGCAAAGGCCATCAGGGCGCCGGTGACAAATACCAGTGCGGGAACGATGGCGTTGGGGATGTGTGCGGCCGTGATGCCGGAAATGAAGGCGCCGATATTCAGCTCGCCGCAGATGCCGCTCAGACAGAAGGCGAAGACCAGCAGCATGGCCACGGGAATCATCTCCAGGATGCCCTGCCCGCAGGCCTTGACGGCTTCACCGTACTTCATGCCGGCAAAGATCATGCACATGATAATGGTCACCACGTTGCCGATAAGCATCGCGTAAAACACCGAGGTGGATGTGTCGCCATCGGCGAAAGTGCCCTTACCGGTGATGAGCTGACCGCCGATGACGCAGGCGATGATCACCAGAATGGGGAGAACAACGAGCCAGGGAGTCGCAGTCTTTGTATCCTGCGCCTGCTCCGCGTCGTCGGCCGTGACGGCGATGGCGTTCTCGGCCTCTTTCATACCGCCGATGTTCCAGTTCTTGAAGATGACAACCAGGCAGACCACCAGCGCGATGATGCAATAGAAGTTAAAGGGGAGCGCTTTGATCATGACGCCCATGGTGTCCGACACGCCCAGCGTAGCCAGCAGGCCGATAATGTAGGCGCCCCAGGAGTTCAGAGGCAGCAGCGCACACATGGGGGAGGCGGTAGAGTCCACCAGATAGGCGACCTTTTCGCGGGAGTAGCCGTAGTTGTTGGCCAGCGTCTTACCGATGGTGGCGGTAACGGCCTCGGAGGTATACTGATCAAAGAACAGCAGCACACCGATGAGCCAGGTCAAAAACTGTGCCTTGGCGGGCGTGGTGATTTTGATTTGCCTGTTGATTCTGGTTTTCTTCTGCAGCCACTGAATCAGGCCGCTTACGGCACCGGAAACCTGCATGAGCTTGATCATGCCGCCGATCAGCGTGGCGAACAGAATGAGCTTCACGTTCCAGGCACTGGACACAACGCCGATCAGCTTGTCAAAGGACATCCCAAGACCGGTCAGGGGGTTGCCTCCGGCCAGAATGATGCAGCCGCTGAAAATACCGACGAACATACCGACAAAAATCTTCTTTGTCGCAAGGCAAACGACAATCGTTAGAATCGTGGGAATTAGAATGATCCAGGATTGACCCATAGTTTTCCTCCTCTAAGCATATCTTGTTTGTTGTTTGTGTAGTATCGCTGCGGTTTTGCAGGCCGTCCCTTTTTCCTGAGGGGGGACATTCTGCTGAGAGCGCCGGAAGGGGTCGCGTCAAAGAACAGACCTTTTCCGCTTACCAGACCTTGATAAGCTCCTCCGGATCTGTCCATGCACGCTCCTGCTTCAGCGCGGTTTCAAGAAGCGTCAGCTTGCCGTCATAGCAGGTCATGCCCTTGCGGAGATAGGGGTTCTCCTCGATGGCTTTCTTGAAGCCCTTATCGGCGATCTGCAGAAGATAGGGCAAGGTCGCGTTTGACAGCGTCACAGACGCGGTTTGAGAGAATGCGGAGGGAATATTGTCTACGCAATAGTGCAGGATACCCTCCTCATAGAACACGGGATCGTCGTGGGTGGTGCTGCGGCAGGTCTCCACGGCGCCGTTGTCATCGCAGGCCACGTCCACGATTATGGAGCCCCGCTTCATGAGCTTCAGATCCTCCCGATAGATAATGTGGTCTTTTCGGTCCTTCGCCCACTGGATGCCGTTGATGATGACGTCGGACTCCTTCAGGCACTTTTCCAAATTGGCGCGGTTGGAGATCATGAAGCTTACATCGGGCAAATATTTCTTCGCCTCCAGCATCACATCCATGTTTACATCCAGAATGCGGACCTCGTTGCCCATGCCGCAGGCAAGCTCCGCAACGCCGATGCCGATGTTGCCGCAGCCCAGACAGGTGATAACGGGGCGCTCCACACCGGCTACGTTGGCCAACAGCTTGCCGGGGCCGCCGTTGACAGCCTGCATATAATGCAGCGCCGCCAGGAAGCCGCCCTTGCCAGCCAGCTCGCTCATGGGCCGCAGCAGAGGGAAGCGTCCGTTCTTGTCGGGGACGTCCTCATAAGCCACCGCGGACACATGGCTGTCCAGCAGACAGTCTGTTTCGGCAGGGTGCGCATTGGAATGAATGTAGGTAAAAAGGACCTTGTCCTTCTTCATCCACTTGAATTCCTGAGGAAACAGCTCCTTCACCTTATAATAGATATCGGACTCTCTCCACACTGTATCCGCGTCCGCGATCATCGCTCCGGCGGCCTCATACTCCGCATCGGAAAAACCGCTGCCCGCTCCTGCTCCAGCCTCCACATAGACCGTGTGGCCATGGCGTGTAATTTCCTGCACGGTGGCCGGCACAGCGGATACCCGGTATTCGTTTTCTTTGATCTCCTTCAGAACACCGATCTTCACACAAATACACCTCCTAAAAAATTACGTGACATTCTTGTCTACTAAATTGTACGTAATATTGAAGGCAATGTCAATCTCATTTTGTGCGCTTTGCCTACTTTTTGTAGTCATAAACAAAGCCGCGCTGTCGTTTTTGTTATTGTATACAATATTGGCTTTTTCCGTTGACTTTTTCTCCTGCACCGGCTAATATAAGTGGTACGCTCAAGCGTGTTCTGCGAATCAAGCGGGTCCAATTCTATTTACGGAGGCTAAAACTATGAATCGATCGCCGAAAATTGCCATTCTTCGTTGGGAAAGTGGGTTTGTTCCTCAGGGGCTTATGCAGCTGGAAACCATGGCGGGCAACAGCACCAACCCCGCGTCGTATCCCTTTCCGGTCCGTTTGGTGGAGGTAAAGGGTGCCTGTGTGGAAACCGTCATCACCCATCCCAGCAAGGAACTGCTGCAACGCATGACCGCTATTTGCCGGCAGCTCAAGGAGGAAGGCATTCAGGCGGTTACCACCAGCTGCGGCTTCAACGCTATTTTCCAGAAGGAATTGGCCGACAATGCCGGCATACCTGTTTTCACCTCAGCGCTGCTGCAGGTGCCGTTCGCGCAGGCAATGGTGGGCAGGAACCATTCCGTTGGTGTCATCACTGCCAACCGCGCCTCCTTGACCCGTGCACATATGGAGGCCTGCAACATCACGGACGATATGAATGTGTTTGTGATGGGCCTTGAGGACGCGCCTCAGTGGCGCAAGATCTTTGATCAGCCGGATACGCCCTTTGATATGGATGCCGTCAGCGAAGAAATTCTTGGCGTAGCCCGGCGAGCGGCCAAGGAGCATCCGGATTTGGGCGCCATCGTGCTGGAATGTACCGATCTGCCGCCTTATGCCGCACGTATCCGGCAGGAGCTGAACGTTCCTGTGTTTGATATCAATTCCTTGGTGGGATATGTCGCGATTTCTCTTTCCGAACTTCCTCTCTATTGAGAGAGGGCCTCTCCTGCTGTCGCAGGCGCCCAGAGCCCTTCGGGGAATCAGCGCTCCCTTCGCATCAAATGCCCGCCGCTCTCTGCCTCCGGTGCCGGTAGCAGCGTAGCATACAATCGTCTCAGTTGCAACCAGTACCGGTCAAAGGATTGGCTGAAGATAGAAAGCAGAACACGTAACGCCTGCGCTGCGGATGCGGGTGCTGAGTCCGATGTTCACATTGTGGCAGCTCGCCTGAACGGCAGCCACCGGAAAAAGCAGAAAAACGTGATCGCAAAAAGCTGGGAGGCGCGCAAATGCGCCTCCCAGCTTTTTGTCCCGCTGCGGCGTCTGCCGCCCCTGCGTCAGTCGTCTATCTCCGCCTCGTGCTTGAGGATCGCGCCGGTGGCGGCGTTGATCTCGTAGCTGTACGCCATGCCGCCGGACTTGAACTCCACCTCGTAGTACGCGGGGGATTCATCA
>OGQZ01003455.1_pt1 | contig 10084 bp, 8 predicted proteins | sample 1553321 | NCBI WGS metagenome assembly OGQZ01 (sample SAMEA2579958, study PRJEB22360) | human gut metagenome | reverse complement strand
GAGCTGACACCGTTTTCCGATACTGACCGCGCCATTGCTACCTCTATCGTCGATGCCGTTGATGACACCGGTTATCTGACTGTCCCGCTGGAAGATATTCTCGAAAGTATGGGCGATGAAGAGATCGACATCGACGAGGTTGAAGCTGTCCTTAAGCGGATCCAACGGTTTGATCCGGTCGGTGTGGCGGCAAAAGATCTGCGTGACTGCCTGCTGATCCAACTCTCCCAATTCGATAAAACTACGCCGTGGCTGGAAGAGGCCAGACTGATCATTAGCGATCATCTCGATCTGTTAGCCAATCACGACTTCCGCACTTTAATGCGCGTCACGCGTCTGAAAGAAGATGTGCTGAAAGAAGCCGTCAATCTGATCCAGTCGCTCGATCCGCGCCCCGGGCAGTCGATCCAGACTGGCGAACCTGAGTATGTCATTCCAGATGTGCTGGTGCGTAAGCATAACGGTCACTGGACGGTAGAACTCAACAGTGACAGCATTCCGCGTCTGCAAATCAACCAGCACTACGCCTCGATGTGCAATAACGCGCGCAACGATGGTGATAGCCAGTTTATCCGCAGCAATCTGCAGGATGCCAAATGGTTGATCAAGAGTCTGGAAAGCCGTAACGATACGCTACTGCGCGTGAGTCGCTGTATCGTTGAACAGCAGCAAGCCTTCTTTGAGCAAGGTGAAGAATATATGAAACCGATGGTACTGGCCGATATCGCCCAGGCTGTCGAAATGCATGAATCGACGATATCTCGCGTGACCACGCAAAAATACCTGCATAGTCCACGAGGCATTTTTGAACTGAAGTATTTCTTTTCCAGTCACGTCAATACCGAGGGCGGCGGCGAAGCTTCCTCCACGGCGATTCGTGCGCTGGTGAAGAAATTAATCGCGGCGGAAAACCCAGCGAAACCGTTGAGCGACAGCAAGTTAACCTCTTTGCTGTCGGAACAAGGTATCATGGTGGCACGCCGCACTGTTGCGAAGTACCGAGAGTCTTTATCCATTCCGCCGTCAAACCAGCGTAAACAGCTCGTTTGACCCAACCGATAAGGAAGACACTATGCAACTCAACATTACCGGAAATAACGTCGAGATCACCGAGGCACTGCGCGAATTTGTTACAGCCAAATTTGCCAAACTTGAGCAATATTTTGACCGAATCAACCAGGTCTATGTTGTTCTGAAAGTGGAGAAAGTCACCCACACCTCAGATGCAACACTGCATGTAAACGGTGGTGAAATTCATGCCAGCGCGGAAGGTCAGGACATGTACGCTGCCATTGATGGCTTAATTGATAAGCTGGCACGCCAGTTGACCAAACATAAAGATAAACTGAAACAACACTAATTGTCCGGGCAATTAGCATGTGCATGGCGGCCTGTTGTGCGGCACAACGGGCCATTTGTACGGTTAATGCTCCGAGCCTGCTCCACTGTTTGAGTGGGCAGGTTCTTAGGTGAAATTATGACAAATAATGATACAACTCTACAGCTTAGCAGTGTTCTTAACAGGGAATGTACGCGAAGCCGCGTCCACTGTCAGAGCAAAAAACGCGCCCTGGAAATCATCAGCGAGCTGGCGGCGAAACAACTTAGTCTGCCGCCTCAGGTGGTTTTTGAAGCTATCCTGACGCGGGAAAAAATGGGCAGTACCGGTATCGGCAATGGTATTGCCATTCCGCATGGCAAACTGGAAGAAGATACTCTGCGCGCCGTTGGCGTTTTCGTTCAGCTCGAAACGCCTATAGCTTTCGATGCCATCGACAACCAACCGGTGGACTTACTTTTTGCCCTGCTGGTGCCGGCAGACCAAACTAAAACGCACCTGCATACTCTGTCGCTGGTGGCGAAACGTCTGGCGGACAAAACCATCTGCCGCCGTTTACGCGCAGCCCAGAGCGATGAAGAGCTGTATCAAATCATTACGGATACCGAAGGTACTCCGGATGAAGCGTAGTTATTCGGTAATGTCTCTTTTAGACGTTGTGAGGAGAAACAGTACATGGTACTGATGATCGTCAGCGGACGTTCAGGTTCAGGTAAATCTGTCGCCCTGCGTGCGCTGGAAGATATGGGTTTTTACTGCGTGGATAATCTTCCCGTAGTGTTGTTACCCGATCTGGCTCGAACCCTGGCCGATCGCGAGATTTCTGCCGCCGTCAGCATTGATGTTCGTAATATGCCGGAGTCACCAGAAATATTCGAACAGGCGATGAGTAACCTGCCTGACGCTTTCTCACCGCAACTCCTGTTCCTGGATGCCGACCGTAATACCTTAATTCGTCGTTACAGTGACACGCGCCGACTGCATCCGCTTTCCAGCAAAAACCTGTCGCTGGAAAGTGCTATCGACAAAGAAAGCGATTTGCTGGAGCCTCTGCGTTCGCGAGCGGATCTGATTGTCGATACCTCAGAAATGTCCGTTCACGAGCTGGCTGAAATGCTGCGTACCCGTCTGCTGGGTAAACGTGAACGCGAACTGACCATGGTCTTTGAGTCTTTCGGCTTCAAACACGGTATCCCTATCGATGCAGATTACGTCTTTGACGTGCGCTTCTTGCCGAACCCGCACTGGGATCCGAAACTGCGTCCAATGACAGGTCTTGATAAACCTGTCGCCGCGTTCCTCGACCGCCACACAGAAGTACACAATTTTATCTACCAGACGCGAAGCTATCTTGAGCTATGGTTACCTATGCTGGAAACCAACAACCGTAGCTACTTGACGGTCGCCATTGGTTGTACCGGCGGGAAGCACCGTTCGGTGTATATTGCAGAGCAACTGGCAGACTACTTCCGCTCGCGCGGTAAAAACGTCCAGTCACGCCATCGTACGCTGGAAAAACGTAAACCATGACCGTCAAGCAAACTGTTGAAATCACAAACAAGCTGGGCATGCATGCCCGGCCTGCAATGAAGCTGTTTGAATTAATGCAGGGTTTTGACGCTGAAGTGCTGTTACGTAATGACGAAGGCACCGAGGCTGAAGCCAACAGCGTTATTGCGCTGTTGATGTTGGATTCTGCCAAAGGACGGCAGATTGAAGTTGAAGCGACCGGTCCACAGGAAGAGGAAGCACTGGCCGCCGTTATCGCCCTCTTTAATTCTGGTTTTGATGAAGATTAATCTTCATCACTTTGACATACAACTCCCTTCAAACTCCCCCCGACAATAAGAAAATCACGTACTGAAATCGTTCTCAATCAACGTCATTTGTACATTTTGTGCGCTTTTCACTTTCAGAAGAACCTTAAGAAAACCTTAAGAGGCATTGTTTAGGTTTTGTTTAAGTTAATCGACCATACTGGAGATCGTCAGAAAATATTTCCAGGAGATGGCATGATTCGCTTATCTGAACAAAGTCCCCTGGGCACCGGAAGACATCGGAAATGTTATGCGCATCCGGAAGATGCCCAACGCTGTATCAAGATTGTCTACCATCGTGGCGATGGTGGCGATAAAGAGATCCGCCGTGAGTTAAAGTACTACGCGCATCTTGGTCGCCGGTTAAAAGACTGGAGTGGAATACCGCGCTATCACGGTACCGTTGAGACGGATTGCGGAACCGGTTATGTCTACGATGTGATTGCAGATTTTGACGGCAAACCCTCCATTACGCTGACCGAATTTGCTGCACAATGCCGTTACGAAGAAGACATTGCACAACTGCGCCAGATACTGAAACAGCTGAAGCGTTATTTGCAGGATAACCGTATCGTGACGATGTCGCTGAAGCCGCAGAATATCCTCTGTCACCGCATCAGTGAGTCAGAGGTTATCCCCGTCGTCTGCGACAACATTGGTGAAAGCACATTGATTCCACTGGCGACCTGGTCGAAGTGGTGTTGTCTGCGTAAGCAAGAGCGGTTATGGAAACGATTTATCGCCCAACCGGCGCTGGCTATTGCCCTGCAGAAAGATCAGCAACCTCGTGAGAGCAAAACGCTGGCCCTCACTTCGCGCGAAGCTTAATCCAGCTGGTGTTGTTGCATAAACGGCTCACCGCCTAACTGATACATCTGCCGTAAAATCCACGCCTGACGGCTACGCACGTAGCCCGATGGCGCGGAGACTTTGAAACGAAGTGGATTAGGTAATACAGCTGCCAGTAATGCAGCTTCCGAGCGGGTAAGTTTGCTCGCGGGTTTGTGGAAATAACGTTGTGCCGCAGCTTCGACGCCAAACACACCGTCGCCAAATTCGGCGATATTCAGGTAAACCGTCAGGATACGCTTTTTGCTCCAGACCGTTTCTATCCCCAGCGTTAATCCAGCTTCCACCCCTTTTCGAACCCAGCTACGCCCATCCCATAAAAAGAGATTTTTGGCCGTCTGCTGAGAAATCGTTGAAGCACCGCGAATACGGTTTTCATTGCGCTCGTTGTGCGCCAGGGCTTTCTCAATGGAAGCGACATCAAAGCCCCAGTGCTCAGGAAATTTCTGATCTTCTGCGGCAATCACTGCCAGTCCCATCCACGGCGAGATTTGATCCATACTGACCCAGTCAGAATGTGCCACGTAACGAAAATTGCCATGCAGCCAGGCGCTGACTTGCCGCTCAACCATTACCGCTGAGAAAGGAACAGGCGTAACGCTCAACAACGCGATGCCCCCGCCCCAGAAAATGGCGAGGACAACCATTAACCGCAAAAGAAAACGGCGAACGAAACTAAACACCGTTAAGCGGCTTTTACTCATTCCGCCAGGACCAGCACGCGGGAAACCAGCTTATCAATGCCGCTCGCCGCTTCTGCAATGTTCTGCGCCAGCATATATGCCGGGGTGGTGACAATCTTATTGTCTTCATCAACCACGATATCATCGACAGGACACGGCACATGCTCCGCGCCCATCTCTTCCAGCACTTCTGCGGTATCGATATCAGTACCGATGGTCAAACGCAGCGGGAAATCGAAAATTTTCGGCAGCATCGCCGGGGCAATACACATAAAACCAAGCGGTTTTCCGGCCTGATGCATCGCTTGTGCCAGCGCCTTTAATTCACGGTCAACGGTGCATTCGCTACCAAGACTGGCAAAATTGCTTAAATTCTTCGCCGCGCCAAAACCCCCCGGCACAATCAACGCATCCAGTTCAGCGGCATCGGCCTGGGCCAGAGGACGGATTTCACCGCGCGTTATTCGTGCCGCTTCAATCAGCACATTGCGCGTTTCCGTCATCGCTTCGCCAGTTAAATGGTTGATAACATCAACCTGCTGTTTATCCGGTGCAAAGCAGACCGCCTGTGCACCGCTGCGTGAAATAGCTAACAACGTCAACACCGCTTCATGAATTTCAGAACCGTCATAGACGCCGCATCCGCTCAGAATTACGCCAATTTTCTTCATTGTGATCATCCTTTCGCAATTGACTGAAACACATTAATTTTTTTAATAAAAATGCTACGCATCACACATTTAACTGATTCATGTAACAAATCATTTAAGTTTTGCTATCTTAACTGCGTGCGGCCTGAAAAACAGTGCTGTGCCCTTGTAACTCATCATAATAATTTACGGCGCAGCCAAGATTTCCCTGGTGTTGGCGCAGTATTCGCGCACCCCGGTCTAGCCGGGGTCATTTTTTAGTGGCTTTTGCCACCCACGCTTTCAGTACTTCTACGTCGTGACGCCACTCTTCTTTCATCTCTTCAATCCATTCACCGACGTTATCTTCCCAGGCGGGAAGGTCAGGAGACTGAATTTGCTGACCCAGCTGTTGCAGATGGCGTAACCCCACTGACCCCGCCGCACCTTTAATTTTATGTCCTTCCTCAACAATGCCTTTTTTATCCTGCGCCGTCAGATTCGACTCCAGCACGCTGACATAGCCCGGCATCATCTTCTCAAACACCGCTAACCCGTCGGTGATCAGCTTCGGTCCTACAAGTTCGAGATACTGTTCCAGCATGGGAATATCGAGCAATGCTTCTGATTTACTGTTCTCTTCTGTCGTCACCGTACTTTCCTCATCATCCTGGGTATCCCAGAATTTCTTGATCATCGCGGTTAGCGCCGGAACAGAAAGCGGCTTACTCAGCACATCATCCATTCCAGCATTGAGGTACTCTTGCTTGTCTTTCAGCACGTTAGCGGTTAAGGCCACCAGCGGCGGTAAATCCTCGCGCGGATAACGCTTCGTCAGTTCACGAGAGATATCCAGCCCGGTCATATCTGGCAACTGAATATCCAGCAATACCAGGTCGTATTCGCCCGGTTTAAACATCTCCAGCGCCGCCTTGCCGGTCATGGCGACATCAACGCTGTTACCTAATTTTTCCAGCACAGAACGCGCGACAATCACGTTCAGTTCAATGTCTTCCACCAGCAGCACATTCAGCGCCGGTAAAGGCATATCGTCTTCATCAAACGCATCATCGACCTCTTCAGCCACCGACGGTGCGTGGATCGTCAACGTAAAGGTAGAACCTTTGCCCTGTTCGCTGGTAACCGTAATATCGCCGCCCATATTTTTCGCCAGACGACGAGAAACGGCCAGACCAATACCGGTGCCGGTGGCAGGTTTACCGCCATGACTGTCTTTCACCTGGTAATACATGGCAAAGATTTTATCCAGCTCATCCTGCGGAATGCCGATACCAGAGTCTTCCACTTCAAAATGCAGCATATCGCCTTCATCGTAGCGCACGCGCACGGTAACCTGGCCTTGCTGGGTGAATTTGACGGCGTTACTGATGAGATTCCACAGGATCTGCCGTAAACGCGTCCCGTCGGTAATGACCTGATGCGGTAATGGCAGCGTAGGCTCCAGATTAAAGCGCAATCCTTTTTGTTGCGCCTGCAATGCGGAGAGATTTTCCAGATCGGCAAGGAAGCTGGTGAAATCAACCGGTTGATTATCAAGCTGGACCTTGCGCCGTTCCATCTTATCCATGTCGATAATATCGTTGAAGATATTCCCCAGCGTGACGGCCGATACATGGATGGTTTTGAGATATTTTTCCTGCTCGGCGGTGAGTTCGGTATCCAGCAGAATGCGGCTCAGGCCGACGATACCGTTCAGCGGTGTACGCAATTCGTGACTGATGGTGGAAATAAACGTCGTTTTGTCGCGGCTGGCGCGTTCCAGCGCATCCTGATACCGCTTACGCTCGGTAATGTCGCGACCAAAACCCATCAAACCGTGACGTTTACCCACGCGGTCGTAGTACGGCACTTTACGGATTTCAAAACAGGCTTTGCGCCCGTCCGGGTAATCCAGCCACTGTTCATAGGTCAGTGACACATTATGACGGAACACTTTTTCATCGGTTTCAATGACTTTTGCGGCGGCTTCCGGTGAGTAAACATCAGCAGGTTTCAGGTGAACCAGTTGTTTTTCGCTTTTTCCGGTCAGCAGCTCCATCGCGCGGTTACAGCCGGAAAACTCTTTATCTTCGTTACGATAAAAAACCAGGTCGGGTGAAGCATCAAGAAAGGAACGTAAGAATGAAGATTGCTGTTCGAGCTGAATTTGTGTCTCTTCGCGCTCTTTAATTTCAATTTTCAGTTGGCCGAAGGTTTCCTGCAGTTCTGCTTCCGCTTTTTCACGAACGGCGATTTCCTGATTTAGCTGGGCAATATTATCTTTTAACTGAACGTTGAGGCTCAAATCGCGCTCGCGCATCTCCTCCAGTTTTTGCACCAGCCGTGACAGACGTTGCCGTGACTCCTCCAGTTGCTCGACGACCACCGATAGAAAGTAGACCGCCCACGGCGTAATCAGCAAACCAAAGAAGATAGAACGAATAACATCAATGCTTTCGACCTGACCATGCAGCACCATGGTTACCGCCATTTGTACCACAATGGCAAGAACGACGAGGGCCAGCGCCAGCAACATTGAGAAGCGCACCAGACCTAACTTCATCATCAGGTCAACATAATACTGCGCCAGCAGACGAATTTGCTTCATTAGGGAATTCCTTCACGACAACCTGCCCCAATAATACCCAATTCTGACAGTTACGTTATAAATTGTGTGAGAAATGCGGAATTCCCCTCAATGGACTACTCCGTTGGAGGTAGCCACGGACGTCCCAGCGCCGATCCCTGTACGCCATGTTCATTCAGATAACGATCCAGCTCGACCATTCCCGTCCATCGATTTTCGCACCACAGAGGAGCAAGCAGCGTCGGGCGACGGGCGCTGGCGGAAATGCGGTGGTAGATCACTTCCGGTGGCGTATGGCGAATCATTTCTCCGGCAGTGAGCGTGTAATCCTCCAGTTCAATACCGTTCAAACGCCCCGCTTCCCAGGCTTTCGCCATAATGCTGCCTTTCACAATATGCAGCGGATGCAGCTTTATGCCGTCCACGCCGGTTTCAACCACTCGCTCCAGCGTTTGCAAACATTCAGCCTGCCCTTCGCCAGGCAGGCCGACAATTAAGTGGGAACACACCTTCAGCCCGCGCTGACGTGCCAGCTGGGTTGTACGCTGATAACAGGCAAAATCATGGCCGCGGTTGATGCGATGTAGCGTTTTGTCGTGGGCGGTTTGTAGCCCCAGCTCCAGCCACACTTCGTAGCCCTGGTCTTTATATTCACAAAGCAGATCCAGCACTGCATCCGGCACGCAGTCCGGGCGGGTACCAACACACAAACCGACAATATTGGCCTGGCTCACCGCCTGCTGATACATAGAACGCAGCACCTGAACTTCCGCAAAGGTGCTGGTATACGCCTGAAAGTAGGCCAGATAGCGTTTAGCGCGGTTAACTAAATTCGCCTGGTGCGCCAGTTGTTCGGCAATGGAACGATGTTGCTGCGCTTCATCGGCAAACGAGGCAACATTACAGAATGTGCAGCCACCACGCCCGATGGTACCGTCACGGTTAGGGCAGCTAAAACCGCCGTGCAGCGTCAGCTTATGCACCTTTTGCCCATAACGACGGGTGAGATCACCACCAAACATATTGACTAATTTCTGTAACTGCATAATCTGATAGACCGCGCCTTGAAAAGAGGCCAAAGCCTGCCATTTTTAGCTCAATTCGGCGATGACCTGGATCAATCGTCCCGGCCTGCTTTTATCAACTGCATAATCAATCAAAATTACCGAAATTTCATGCATAATCACATAAATCACTTTTGCTTATCTCGAGTCAGATTTTTTTATCTCCTTATGGATTTTAGGCAAAAACAGTAGCATGAAACGTCATTACCAATTAAGGCAGTATAAAATGCTGGATTTCTCATCAGTTCAAGGCAGGATAAGGGTTAACACGCCTTTATGACAGTCAGGAATTGGCTGTTTCTCTAACGACGCCCCTTTTAGCCTTAAATAGAAAATCCACTTTAATTTCAGCAAATTAATAAAGAATTTTGCGCTAAAGCACATTTCTGTACCAATAAGCTTGCCATTTGACCTGTATCAGCTTTCCCGATAAGTTGGAAATCCGCTGGAAGCTTTCTGGATGAGCAGCCTGCTCATCATATTTATGCAGTAATTGAGATCCCCTCTTCACCGTATTAACCGATGCGAAAAGGACAACAAGGGGGCGAATGCGAGGCGCGCGTATGACACGCAAACCCCGTCGCCACGCTCTTTCTGTGCCCGTGCGCAGCGGTTCGGAAGTGGGGTTCCCGCAGAGCCTGGGGGAGGTTCACGATATGTTGTACGATAAATCCCTTGAGAGGGATAACTGTGGTTTCGGCCTGATCGCCCACATAGAAGGCGAACCTAGCCACAAGGTAGTGCGTACTGCAATACACGCACTGGCCCGCATGCAGCACCGTGGCGCGATTCTCGCCGATGGTAAAACCGGTGACGGTTGCGGCTTGCTGTTACAAAAACCGGATCGCTTTTTTCGCATCGTTGCGCAGGAGCGCGGCTGGCGTTTAGCGAAAAACTACGCCGTCGGGATGCTCTTCCTGAATAAAGATCCTGAACTCGCCGCTGCCGCACGCCGCATCGTTGAAGAAGAGCTGCAACGCGAAACCTTATCGATTGTGGGCTGGCGTGATGTCCCCACCAACGAAGGCGTGCTGGGTGAAATCGCCCTCTCCTCTCTGCCACGCATTGAGCAAATTTTTGTGAACGCCCCGGCAGGCTGGCGTCCGCGCGAGATGG
>OGQZ01003452.1_pt1 | contig 10099 bp, 9 predicted proteins | sample 1553321 | NCBI WGS metagenome assembly OGQZ01 (sample SAMEA2579958, study PRJEB22360) | human gut metagenome | reverse complement strand
GAAAGCCGCCGCTGGCCTTTTATCGGAATTTTTCGTTATAACTTTGAGAAATGTTCTGCTGTTTAGGGGTGCTGCAAACACAAAAAAGCTCCTGCAGCGTTTACGCTGCAGGAGTCTTTTTTACTTTTTCCTTTTCAGCCAGAACACCTTAAACTTCCCGTATCCGTTGGGCTTGTCCTCGTCGAATTCCTCGGTCTTGACGTAGCGCTTGAAGGCACCGTCAAACTGCAGAGCGTTCCCGTCCTCCTGAATGTCGGTCAGCACGCGGGGAATGGCGGTTTTCTGGCTCTCAAACTCCGGTTCGCGGTCCCATAAAATGTTTCCGTCAGCGTCAAAGCCGTGGGCCCAGACGCTGAACACCAGACAGGCGGCCTCGCCGTAGCAGTAGCGCTCAAAGCGGATGCGGCCATCCAGATAAAACAGCAGACAATCGCGAAAATGGGTCTCCAGCTCTTTCTCATAACGGCGCCCGCATCCGGACCCGGCAAAATCGGCAGCATTGGCAGTCATGGCGTGCCCTCCTGTTTGTTGATGCTTTTATTATACAGCAGGGCAGGGCGTTTCGCAAGCAGTAATATAGGGCGAGGCGGTAGAGGCCGGGCATGACCGGCTCGGTGCTCTCCCGCAAATGCCCGCCTGCCATATACCGCCGGGCCGCCTATATGCGGCCCCTGCCGCGCATCCTCCCGCTTTCCGGCAATATCATTGGTTTAGGAGGCCCCGCTCATGCAGACGATTACCATCCACGGCAGACGCACCCTGCACGGCAGCATCCGGCCTGCCGCCGCCAAAAACAGCAAAAAGGATAACAGGAGTCCTCTAAACTCCCCTTTATCCTCGACGGCCCCTGCCGCCTGCGGGACGTCCCGCGTCGGGCCGACGTGGACCCCAGCCTGGCGCTGCTGGACGCTGTCGGGGCCCGGGTGCGGCGCTGCGGGGCGGACCTCTGCACCCGTCCCGCGGACCATCTCTGCGGCGACATCCCGGAGCATCTGGCCGGGGCCATGCGCAGCTCGGTATTTTATCTCGCGCCGCTGCTCTGCCGCGTCGGCTATGTGCGCCTGCCGCTGCCCGGGGGCTGCCGCCTCGGCCCGCGGCCCGTGGACATCCACCTGGCCGGGCTGGCCGCCATGGGGGCCGAGGTCGAATTGGAGGGCATCGCCGTCACGCTGCGGCGCACGGGGCCGCTGCATGGGGTGGATTTTACACTGCGGTTGCCCAGCGTCGGGGCCACAATGACCCTGCTGATGGCCGCCTGCTGCGCCGCGGGGCAGACCGTGCTGCGCGGCGCAGCGCAGGAGCCGGAGATCGGCGACATGATCGCGTTTTTGTCTGCCTGCGGGGCGGATATTCAGGGCGCGGGCACGCCGGTGCTCGGCATATGCGGAGGCTACCAGCTTTTGGGAGACGAGCTTTCCGATCCGCACGGCAGGGAAGGCGCTGGCACCGCGCGTGGGCTCGGGCTCATCCCTGCAAGTACGGTGTTCAAGGAGGAAAAGCGCCTCGCCCAGTCGGAGCTGCGCATCACGGGCGCCCAAGGCGCGTTCTCGGTGTGGAACGGCATGACGGCGCGCGGGTACGAGATTCACGACGGCGAAACGACCGTCTCCTGCGCCCCTGCGGGCACGATTGGCGGCAAACCAGAAGGCGCGGCCTGCGGAAACGTGTTTGGAACCTATCTCCACGGCCTGTTCGACGAACCGGGGGTGGCGCTCGCCCTCGCGCGCTCGCTTGCGCGCATGCGCGGCCTGCCCGAGAGCGTCGTGGGTGCTGCGGGCGCGGCGTCCGCGGCCGATCACCGTGCGCGCGAGTTCAACCGCCTGGCCGACGTCGTGCGCGGGGCGCTCGACATGGAGTATGTCTACCGCATTATCGAGGAGGGCGTATGATCCACGTGTATCATGGCGACGGCAAAGGCAAGACCACGGCGGCGATGGGCCTCGCCCTTCGCATGCTCGCCGCAGGCCGCCGCGTCGTCGTCGTGCAGTTCCTGAAAGACGGCGAAAGCGGGGAGGCGCGCCTGCTCGCCGAGCATTTCGGCGTGCCTGTGTTCGCGGGGAAGGTGTCGGACAAGTTTACCTGGTCGATGACGTCGGAAGAACTTGCCGCGACGTGCGAGCTGCACGATGGGAACCTCGCTTCCGCGCTCGCCGAGCTCGAGGGCGCGCAGGAGGGGCTGCTCGTGCTCGACGAGGCGCTCGACGCGCTTTCGAAGGGGCTTGTCGACGAGGCGCTCGTGGACCGCGCGCTCGATATGTCCGCGCGCGGCGTCGAAGTGGCGCTCACCGGGCGCGCGCCTTCCCGCAAGATCGTGGAGAAGGCCGACTACATAACCGAGATGCGGTGCGAGAAACACCCCTACGCTCAGGGGATATGTGCAAGGGAAGGAGTGGAGTACTAGATGGATTCCAAGGAGATGGCGCCCGGCGACATCGAGCGGCGCAGCTTCGAGATCATCACCGAAGAGCTCGGCGGGCGCACGTTCCCGCCGCTCGAAGAGCCCGTCGTGAAGCGTGTCATCCACACCACTGCCGACTTCTCGTACGCCGATTCCCTCGTGTTCACCCATGACGCCGCGCACTGTGCGCTCGACGCACTGCGCGCAGGGGCCACGGTGCTCACCGATACGAACATGGCGCTTGCAGGCATAAGCAAGCCCGCGCTCGCGAAGATCGGCTGCAAGACCGTGTGCTACATGGCCGACCCTGATGTCGCCGCGGCTGCGCGCGCCGCGGGCACGACTCGCGCCGTTGCGAGCATGGACAAAGCTTGCGGCATCGAGGGTCCGCTCATCGTGGCCGTCGGCAACGCTCCCACAGCGCTTCTGCGCCTCGCCGAGCTCATGGACGCGGGGAAGATCGCGCCTGCGCTCGTCGTTGGGGTGCCGGTCGGGTTTGTGAACGTGGTCGAGGCGAAAGAGGAGCTACTCGCGCGACGCGTGCCGGCCATCGTCGCGAGGGGTCGCAAGGGCGGTTCGACCGTGGCTGCCGCCATTATGAACGCGCTGCTTTACCAGATCACGCGCCCAGGCGGCCCGAAGTGACGGCGCCCGCATCCGCGCCGGCGCTGCGCATCTTCGCCGGCACCACCGAGGGCCGCCTTCTGTGCGAATGGGCGAGCGGGGCGGGCATTCCCGCCCGTGCCTACGCGGCAACAGAGTACGGAGGCGAGCTTTTGGGCGAGCTTCCGGGCATCGAGGTGCATGCGGGCAGGCTCGACGAGGCCGACATGGAGCGCGAGCTTTTGGGCGCGCGCATCGTCGTCGACGCCACGCACCCCTTCGCTACGCTCGCAAGCGGCAACATCCGGGCCGCTTCGCTCGCTGTGGGTGCACGATGCCTGCGCCTTGCGCGTCCGGTTGAGGCGCTGCCCAAAGGCGTCGTGTCGGTCGCGTCGATCGCCTGCGCGGCGCGCTTTCTCTCCGAGAACCCGGGTCGCGCGCTTCTCACGACGGGGAGCAAGGAGCTTGCTCCCTACACGCGCGTCGCCGATTTCGCGGAGCGCTTCTTCGTGCGTGTGCTCCCGCTGCCCGGTGCTATAACGAAGTGCATCGACGCGGGGTTTTCGCCATCGCACGTCATCGGCATGCAGGGGCCCTTCACCCGCGAGCTCAACGAGGCGATGCTTCGGCAGGTGGGCGCCCAGTGGCTTGTGACCAAGGACTCGGGAACCGTAGGCGGCATGGCCGAGAAGATCGCCTCCGCGCGCGACGTGGGAGCGCGCTGTATCGTGGTCGCTCGTCCCGCCGAGGGAAACGGGGCCCTTTCGCTTCGGGAAGTGGAAGACGCGCTCTTACGGGAGTTCGCGCGCTAGGCGCTCGCCGCGCCTGCGCGCACTCCCGCCCGCGAGGAGGAGCGCCTCGAGCAAGCTCGAACCGTACAAGACCGTCATCCGCCAAAAGCTCGAGGACGACGCCCGGAACTGGCGTAAGCAGCCCTTCAATAAGTTGCGGTGAAATAGTGTCTTTTTTTGCTGCTAGATAGCATATCCAGTCCCTAATTCACCGCAACTTTTTGGTGGTGGCTTACTGGTAGCGAAGGCACTCCACCGGGTCGAGCTTTGCCGCGCGGCGAGCGGGGTAGAAGCCAAAGATTACGCCGATGCCGACGGAGACGCCGAAGGCCAGCAGTACCGTGGCGATTGAAAAGCTCGGCGTGATTTGCCCGCTGGCACCGAGCTCGCTGAGAACCCCTGATCCTGCGGCAAACATCGCGAGGCCCCAGGCCAGCAGATAGCCAATCAGGACACCCAGCAGGCCACCGGTGACGCACAGTGCCGAGGACTCGGCCAAAAACTGCGCGGTGATATCGCGACGACTGGCGCCCAGGGCACGGCGAATACCGATCTCGCGGATGCGCTCGGTCACGTTGGTGAGCATCATATTCATAATGCCGATACCGCCGACAAGCAGCGAGATGCTGGCGACAGCACCCATGATAAGCGAGAACGCGCCCATAAAGGAGTTGAGTGCATCGATGGCGCTTTTCATGGAGGTCGCCGATACACTGTCGTACTCATCATCCTCCGCGATGCCCTTCATCGCGCGCACCTTGGACTCGATAGTCTTGCAGAGCTCATCCATGTCCGTGCCCTCGGCGGCAAGTGCCGTCACGCTGGGGAATGAAGGGTTCTCGTCGCCAAACAGCCCGGAGATGGTTTCGAGTGGCATATACAGCGTGAGCGAGCCCATGGAGTCGCTGCCGCCATCAATCACGCCTACAATCTGCACCTCGCCGTTGGACACCTTGATGGTTTTCCCCAGCGCATCCTGTTCGTTGCCGTAAAGCTGATCGGCGCCGCCGCGGCTGATGAGCGCCACGCGCGAGCCTGATTGGGACTCGGCCTGGGAATAGGTTCGCCCCGCAACGAGCTTGCTGGCCCCCACGGCGTCGAGCATGTCGCTATCGACACCCTGTGCCATGACGGTATAGCTTTTATCGCCGGTCTTGTACTCGGTATACGCGCTGTCGACAATGCCGATCTGCTCTATCTGCGGCACCAGTTTTTGAAGCTTCTCGATGTCCGACTCGGTGAGTTCTTGCGACGAATAGATTTGCACCATGCGTGCCGCATTGAGGCCCAGGCTGTTGACCAAACTGTTTTGGATGCCGCCGATGAGCGAAGTCATGGCGATAACCGAGGCGATGCCAATGACGATGCCCAGGATGGTGAGCAGGCTGCGGCCCTTGTTGGCCTCGAGCGAGTGAAGGGCTTCCTGGATGAGATCGCGGGCGCTCATGCCACCACTCCTTTCGGCGGGTTGGCGGAGGCGGAAATCATGGGCAGGCTATCTACGGCGCTGCGTAGGGTCTTCGGTGCATGTGGAATATACGCGCCGTCATGGATGCGGCCGTCGCGGATGGTCACGGCGCGGTCGGCTTCGGCGGCGATGCCGGGGTCGTGTGTGATGAGCACGATGGTCTTGCCGCGCTCCTGAAGCTTGTGGAATGTTTCCATGACGAGCACTCCGGTTGCGGAGTCCAGGTTTCCCGTCGGCTCGTCGGCCAGAATGATGGGCGGGTCATTGACGAGGGCTCGCGCGATTGCGACGCGCTGCATCTGTCCGCCCGAGAGCTCTGATATGCGGTGGTCCCAGTGGTCGACCGGCAGCGTGACGGCCTGCAGCGCGTGCACGGCGCGCATTTCGCGCTGGCTACGGGGCACATTGGTGTAGGCCAGCGGCAGCATGGCGTTTTCGATAACCGACAGGCGCGGCAGCAGGTTGAAGCTCTGAAAGACAAAGCCAATGCTCAGGCCGCGGACTTCGGTGAGCTCGTCATCGTCAAGCTCGGCCACGTTGAGCCCTTGCAGGTAGTAGTCGCCCGCCGTCGGCTTATCCAGGCAGCCTAGGATGTTCATGAGCGTTGATTTGCCCGAGCCCGAGGGGCCAGTGATAGCGACGAATTCGCCGGGATTTACCGCCAGGCTCACGTTGTGCAGGATGTGGGCGCAACCCGCCTCGCTCTCAAAGATGCGGTGCACGTTGCGGATGTCGATAACGGGACGCATTACATGTCCTCATCGGCAGACATACTGCCCGAATCCGCGCTGTAGCCGCCGTCAGCCGTTGCGTCCGCTCCGGTGTCCATGACGAGCGTGTCGCCATCGCGCAGCTTGGTAACCGTTACGTTGGGGTTGATCTCGTTGCCCTGGTCGTCGCGCTTGACCTGTGTCTTGCCGACTACGGCTTCGTTGTCGTTTTGCGTCACGACGGTCACCTTGACGCGGCGCGTTTCCTTGCCTTCGTCATCGGTTGCCACGTTGACGTAATAGTGTTCGCCGTCTTCGGTCATGAGCGCCATCGTCGGCACCATCACCACGTCGTCGAGCTGCTCGGTCACCACCGATACCTCGGCCGTCATGCCCGGCTTCAGGCGCGCGTCGGGCGCCTCGATGAGGATGTCGACGTTAAAGGTCACGCTGCCGCCGCCGTTGGCGGCGTCGGAGTTTGCCACCGACGCGATAGCCGTGACGGTGCCCTGGCTCACGATATCGGGAAACGCGGGATACGTGACGTTGGCGCTCTGCCCAACGGCGATCTTGGCGATGTCCTTTTCGCCCACCTGCACGGTCACCTTCATCTTGGATAGGTCGGCGATCTGCATGCACTGCTTGCCGCCGCTCGTATCGCTTTCGCCCATGATCATGCCGCCTGTTACCGTGGCGCCCACCTTGGCGTTGAGCTCCACGATGCTACCCGAGCTCGGGGCCGTGACCGTGCGACTGGCGGCCTTGGCGTTCGCCTGGTCTAGGTTTGCCTGGGCCGAAGCGAGGCTGCGCTGCGCGGCCGATACGGCGTTCGTGTCCACTGATGCAGCGGAGACGCCAGCCGCTGCGGAAGCTCCATCGACGTCCGTCGTTGGGGTGGCCTGCGCGACAGCGGCGGCTTTCTGCGCGTTGGTGAGGTCTTCCTGGGCGGCTGCAACTGCACGCTGCGCCTCGGCAACGTTGCGATCGAGCTCGTCGTTTTTAATGGTCATAAGCACGTCGCCCTCGCTGACGGATTGGCCTGCCTGCACGTTGATCGAATCGACCGTGCCGTCGACAGAAGGGGAGACCACTGAGGATGAAATGGGTTTGAGCTGGCCTTTCGCCTCGACCGTTGTGCTAAACGTGCCCTCGGTCACCATGTCGGTCACAGCCCCGCTAGCGCCCTGTGGCTGCGCATTGATAACCAAGGTTGCGACAATGGCAATGAGTGCGATGGCACCTACGACGCCGGCGGCAATACCGCGTCGAATCAGCTTTTTGTGTCGACGTTCGGCGCGTTTTGCCTTGAGCTTGGCATATGCCTCTTCATCGGAAATCTCGGCCGTATCGTTCGTGCGTTCGCTCTGCTTGTCGGCATGTACGTTTGTAATCAGAGGAATCGTTTCGGTGGCACCTTCGGGCGTGCACTCGGTATCATCTGGGCCCGGGGTGATCGTGGGGACATTCGGCATAGCGTCTCCTTTATAGAAAAACCTCGATAATTATAAGCGCCCACCGGTTGGGGCGGGCGCATAGGACGGTTTCTTTCGGAACTGTTAGATTGGTCGCAGCAGTTCCACGTTGTAGGAATGCGCGCGTTGCACTACGAGTGGACAACCACGCACAGGCCGACTTTGATGCAGTCGTGAAGTGCCTTGGCGTCGGCCAGGCGCAGGTTGATGCAGCCGTGGCTGCCGCACCACTTGTACGACTCGGCGTTATCGAAGCTCTTGTCGTTTTGCCAGGTGGCGTCGTGGAAGCCGATCATGTTGCCCTCAAACGGCATCCAGTAGCTCACCGGGCTCTCATATTTGGGTTTACCGGTCTCGGGGTCCTTGGCTCCGATCAGGGTGCTGCCGCCGTCGTTGCTGTTGATTTGCCACACACCCTCGGGGGTGGCGTCTTCGCCCGGTTTGCCGGAAATAAAGTTGGCCTCCCACACGATATTGCCGCTCTCGTCATAGTAGCGCGCGTGCTGCTCGGACAGGTCGACGTCGATATACGCCTTCCAGTCGGGCTCTCCCTTTGCGGTAAAGGTGTCGGCCTTCTGGGAGTACTTGATCTCGATCTCGCCGGTCTGCTTGTTGTTAATGGCGTCCTCGACCTGCTTGGCGAGCGAGCTGCTGTCGATGGACCAACCAAAGTCGCCGCCTTCGACGGCGCACTGCTTGCCATCGGCGCGCGTCCACCAACGAGTGGAGCCCACGGTATTAAAGCCGTTGGCGAGTTCGGCTGCCCAGCTGCTGATCTGCGACGTATCGAGCGTGGGGTTGGCCGGATCGGCAAAGCTGATCCACTGCAACACGGAGCTGCCATCAACCTTGCCGGCATCCTCGCCGTTGAGCTTGAGGGTCACGTTGACGCCCAGGAAGTTGTTGGCGGCATCGCATGCGGCCTGAATCTGATCATCGGTCAGCGTTCCATTGAGCGGCTCATAGGCATCGTTGCCGAGCTTGGAAAGATCTACGGTCTCGGCCAGCGAGGCGAGCTCGAGCTCGGCATATTTAATGACATGCTCGCGGTTGAGTTTTTCGTTGGAGCGCGCCTTCTCGACGGTAAACTTGCCGGCCTGCTCGTCATATGAGCTATCGGCCTCGAACGTGCCCGAACGGCCCTCGTTAAACTCGTCGATGGCGGCGCCCAGATCCTTCTCAAACTTCTTTTGGTCAAAGGTGTCGGAGAGCATGGACAGGTCGACGTCTTGATCAAGATCGACTTCGTTGGAGGTAGCGGTTGTTTTGGTCTTGCCGCTTAAGGATTCCACAAGGCGGACCGGCCAAATAAAGGTTTCGTTGTGGTTGATGATTTCTTTTGCAGCAGCTTCACCGTCGACGATGGGTTCATCGGACTCGGGCTGATAGGTCCAGCTAAAGTCATCTCCTGTCACGGCGAGCTTATAGTGCTTCCATGCCGAGTTGACCTTGGTGGCGGCAGACGAAGCGTTGGAGAACGAGACGTCGACGCCGGCGATGGTAGTGTTGGGGTAGGCTACCTTCGAAAACGCTACGACGCCTACTATATAGACAATGACGATTAGGCCCAGGACGACAAATAACGTCGTCTTTTTGCCCGACTTATTGTTCTCGGCGGGTTTGCGCGCGGGGCCGCGATCGCCTCGAGCGTGCGTGGGGGGCTGCTTGGGCGCATTGCCGTTTGCCTGGCGCTGCTGACGTTGTTGACGCTGCTGTCGCTGTTGGTTCGGGTGTTGGGAAGCGTTTGCTGCACTACGCTGCTGACCGTGGCTCGGCGCGATAGGACGCGGCGACTGAACGCCGCCGGTGTGCCTGCTCGGCTGCTGCGGATCGGGAATCAGTTGAGTTCGATCGTTTTGCGACATCGTATGCATATCCTTCGATTTTCGCCTTGCGGTTCATCGTGTTTTTACTGGGCTTGCATTATAGCGATTGCCCTGCTGTTTGTGGTACGGAAACGGTGGCATTCAAAAGAGGTGGGACATTTGTCCCACCTTTGAGTCGTTCTTTGCCGCTATCCGCACACACCGCATTTTGCACAGGCCGAAAGTGCGGCCGGAGCCTGCGCGATGCCGCCCTTTGCCGTCTCGCGCAGCGTGGCCGGCAACGCGTGACCCACCGAGAGCATGACATGTGCCATCTGGTCAAACGGCACCAGGCTCTTAATGCCTGCGAGGGCGAGTTGTGCCGAGCTAAAGGCCGCTGCCACGCCGATGGCGTTGCGGTTTTGGCAGGGCACCTCCACGAGGCCACCGACGGGGTCACAAACGAGGCCCAGCAGGTTACTTAGCGCGATGGAACTGGCGTCAAGCGCCTGCTCGGGCGTGCCGCCGAGCATCTGTACCAGCGCGGCGGCTGCCATGGCGGCGGCGCTTCCGACCTCGGCTTGGCAGCCGCCCTCGGCGCCGGCAACGCAGGCGCTTGTGGTGAGGTTGAGGCCGATGGCGGCTGCGCAGTAGAGCGCGTCCATGACTTGCTCGTCGTCGAGCTGCAGGCGATCGGCAAGCGCCAGCACGCAGCCGGGCACAACACCCGCGGATCCTGCCGTCGGAGCTGCGACGATCACACCCATCGTGGCGGAGCGCTCGAGCACGGCCATCGCGCGGGCCACGGCGTCGGTCTGGACGACGCCCATCAGGCTTGCACTGACGACGGTG
>OGQZ01003450.1_pt1 | contig 10101 bp, 9 predicted proteins | sample 1553321 | NCBI WGS metagenome assembly OGQZ01 (sample SAMEA2579958, study PRJEB22360) | human gut metagenome | reverse complement strand
CACGATTATTTTTAATAATTAATATAGCACCAATTATTACACTTTCTGGATATTTAGTATAAATATTAGTGGCCTTAATAATTTCATTATTATATTTAGAAATAAGTCTATCAGATTCCATTTTCTTATTTACCAAAGCATCACTCTTTTTAGCCCTAGCATTTTGCATAATTTGACTCAAATTATAATTTCTTTCTTCCTCTTTCTTCAAAAGAAAACGATAATTATTAATATATTGTTCAGGATTAATCTTAGCAAAATAAATTTCAGACGAATTAACATCACCATTAAAGTTATCAATAATTTTCTTAATTTCTTCATTGTTTAATTTATTATTAAGATTAAGCAATGTATCAATACTATTATTATCATCTTTATATATGGTAATAGATCTTTGAAGAGCTAATTTAATATTCCTTTTAGTATTAGAATTAAACATTTTATAAGTTTCATCAGGAGTTTTTTCAGTTTCTAAAACAACTTTTCTTTCACTTACTCTATTAGTTTTAACAAAAGAAAGCTCATCTAGCAATTTAATAATATTAGTATCAAAATAAATAACTTGTCCTTTTTTATCAAACATTTTATATGTAGTTTTATTATCAGTAGTTAAATAAACAAATTTCTTTTCTTTTAAATAATTTTTAAGACTAGTAATAAAATCTCTGAATAAATTATCGTTATCATAATCAATAAGAAAACCTCCAGGAACATATCCCACTTTAAATTTAAGAACACTTCTTTCAAGTAATAAAACAGCTCCCATAATAGTATTATCATTTTCGTTAATAAACCCTAAAAATAATCTATTATAGTTATTCATAATATTAGCATACTCTATAGTTTGAAAATAATTTCTAGAACTATGTAACTTAGAATAATTCTTAAATTGTGTTTCTGTTAATTCAATAATTTTCATAAAATCACTCCAATAAACATTATATCATATAAAACATCAAAAAAACAATAAAACACTATTAATATTTTATAAATTATGATATACTAAACATAGATAAAATAGAAGGTGAACGTTATGAAACTATCAAAAAAAGAATTAAAAGCATTAGATGGTTATTTTAGATGTGCTAACTACTTAGCAGTTGGACAATTGTATCTAGTTGATAATCCATTGCTAACTAAACCACTTGAGTGGAAGGATGTCAAGAAAAAAATAGTAGGTCATTGGGGCACAGTTCCAGGTCAGAATTTTATCTATGCCCATTTAAATAGAATAATAAAAAATAATGATTTAAATATGATATATATTTCAGGACCAGGTCATGGAGGCAATAGCCCAATAGCTAATACATATATTGAAGGTACATATTCTGATATATATAAAGACATAACCGAAGACAAAGAAGGATTAAAAAAACTATTCAAACAATTCTCTTTTCCAGGAGGAACATCATCTCACGCAGCACCAGAAGTACCAGGTAGTATCAATGAAGGTGGTGAACTAGGTTATAGCTTATCACATGCCTTCGGTGCCGTTTTTGATAATCCAGATTTAATAGCAGCCTGTGTAGTAGGGGATGGCGAAGCAGAAACAGGACCACTTGCAACAAGTTGGCATTCTAATAAATTTTTAAACCCAAAAGTAGATGGTGCAGTACTTCCAATATTACATTTAAATGGATATAAAATAAGCAATCCAACAATATTATCCAGAATAAGTGAAGATGAATTATTATCACTATTTTGGGGTTATGGCTGGAATCCATATTTAGTAGAAGCTCCAACCACTATTGAACTACATAAAAAAATGGCAAGTACATTAGATAAAATAATTAAAGATATAAAAAAAATCCAATATAATGCTAGATATAACAACAAAGTAGAACGTGTAAGATGGCCAATGATAATTTTAAAAACACCTAAAGGATGGACTGGACCTAAGTATATTGAAGGCAAAAAAATAGAAGGAACTTTCAGAAGTCATCAAGTACCAATACCACTAGAAAATGATGAAGAATTAAGACAACTAGAAAAATGGCTAAAAAGCTATCATCCTGAAGAATTATTTGATGAAAATGGAAAAATTAAACCATACATCAAATCAATTGTACCATATAACAGAATGGGAGCAAGCCCATATGCCAATGGCGGAAGATTACTAAAAGAATTAAAAGTTCCAAATATTGAAAAATATAAAGTAGATGTAACACATCCAGGCTGTATTGAAAAAGAAGATATGCGTGTTCTAGGAGAATTTATTCGTGATATCATTAAAGAAAATCCAAATAACTTTAGAGCTTTTGGACCAGACGAAACAATGAGCAATAGATTATCACATCTATTTGATACAACATCTAGAGTATGGTATTTAAATAGAAAGAAAGATGATGAATACTTATCACCAGATGGTCGAGTAATGGATTCATATTTAAGTGAACATACATGTGAAGGATGGCTTGAAGGATATATATTAACCGGTAGACATGGCTTCTTCGCTTCATATGAAGCCTTCATTCGTATAGTAGATTCTATGGCTAGTCAACATGCAAAATGGCTTAAAGTATCCAAAGAACTACCATGGCGTAAAGACATAGCATCACTAAATTATATATTAACATCAAATGTTTGGCAGCAAGATCACAATGGATATACTCATCAAGATCCTGGCTTTATAGACCATTTAGCCAACAAAAAAGCCGACATAGTAAGAGTATATTTACCTCCTGATGCAAATTGCTTATTATCTTGCTTTGACCATGTTATTAAAACAAAAAATTATATAAACGTAATTGTAGCATCAAAACATATGCGTCCTCAATGGTTATCTATGGAAGAAGCCAAAGAACATTGTGCTAAAGGAATATCAAAATGGGAATTTGCTAGTAATGATAAAAAAGGAGTAGACATTGTATTAGTCTCAATAGGTGATGCCCCAACATTAGAAAATATGGCAGCGGTAAAAATAATAAGAGAATATTTACCAGATATCAAAATAAGATTTGTAAATGTCGTAGATTTAATGAAACTACAGCCAAATACTATGCATCCACATGGCTTAACAAATGCTGAATACAATAAACTATTTACTAAAGATAAACCAATAATATTCAATTATCATGGATATCCAACATTAATACATGAATTTACTTATGAAAGAGAAAATAAAAATATTTCAGTTCATGGTTACTTAGAAGAAGGAACAATAACAACTGCCTTTGATATGCGAGTAAAAAACAAAATAGATAGATATAATATTGTTATAGATATAATAAAACATCTAGACATATCTAAAACCCAAGAAGGCAAAAAAATAATAAAATTAATGGAAGAAAAATTAAAATATCATGATAAATATATAAAAGAATATGGTATAGATACAGAAGAAATAAGGAATTTTAAATGGGAGTGAGGTAAGAAATGAACCAGTTGTTTGAAGAATATAATACTTATAAAGAATTAATAAGTATGAAAGAAAAACTAAATAAAGAATTATTAAAGTTAAGTGGTACAAGAGATGAAACAAGTATAAAACAAATAAATACAATTGCTAAAGAATTAAGCCAAGTAAATGAAAAAATAGCCCAATATAATATCGATTCACTAACAAAAATAAGTAGTTACTTTAGTTGTAAAGATTCTTTTGATAAAGTATGCAAAGACATAAAAGCAATAGAAGAACTATCAAAAGAATCAACAAAAGAAAAAGAAATAATTCCTTCTGCTGAAGGAAGAAATAAAAAAATAGATAAAGAATTATCAGAAGAGTATAAATCATTAGTGGAATATAAGAAAAAACTACAATCAAACTTCAGTAAATACTATAATGATATAAAAAATATAACAACAGTAGTAAATAATACTCAAACAAAAGAAAAAATATCACCTGTCCAAGCACAAGTAGAGTATGTACTGCCAAAGATAAAAGGATATGAAGATTTAACAATTGATGAAAAAATAAAAGAAACAAAAGATAGATTAGAGAGAATATTCGCTACAAGTCTACTACCAAATCAAGGTAAAAAAATAATTGTAACTTATAATGGTGATAAAAAAACAATACCAAGAAAGTATCAAGGATACTTTAATGAAACAATGAAAGAATTAAGACTATTAGAAAGAAATAAAACAAACAATTTAACATCACCAAGTCAAACAAATGAACCACAACTAGTGGCAAAACCAATTATACAATATACAGTAGATCCAAAAACATTATCATCCGGTATTACTTCTTCGTACACTTCATTTCCGGATGTGAATCTAACACTTTTACAATTTGTATTGTTTACTATAAACGCATATCCATCACCCCATTGAATATATGCAATGTCTCCGATTCTATCATCAATGGGCTTATAGGTTCGGATAAAAGTGTATTCAGCAGCATCCTCTTTTACCTCAACTTCCATGGGCAAATAATAGTGCTTCTGATATTCATTTCCTGAGATAAACCAAGCGATTGCTCTATTGTCATTGCCACACATTCCTGCATACTGCAAATCAATGGTATCGGAATCAGAAATCGGTATTTCTTCTCTTGCTTTTTCTATTAGTCCATCTGTGCCTTTGAGTGTCTTTCCACAAGCTGATAATGATAAAACCATAGTTATTATAAGAAATACAGCAATTTCTCTTTTCATTTTGTCCTCCCTGTTCTCTCAAATTTCGATTAGTCAGCCACATCATAGCATATCCCCCAAAATGTGTAAAGCCAAATTCCACACCGAAAGGAGATCTTAACCTTGAAAGATGCAACACAATTTCATATCCGACCTGCCCGCCCGGAGGAGGCGGGCTTATTTTATACCCCGCACCCTGAAGAAGATAAATGGCTGGGTACCGTTGGACATGTCCGCATGGACTTCGGGCGCAGCGGCAATGAGTTCTGGCATACATGGTGGCCCCGTGGCCCGGAGGAGCTGAACAGCCCCACGTTCAAGCTGGAGCTGCAGGAGGTCGTGGACACGCTGCGGGAGAGTGTGCTGAAAAACCGCTTCGCTATGGAGCGTTTCTGCTATGAACACGGCGGGAAAATCAGCGGCGGCTGGACACAGAACTACGGTTACATCGTGGAAACGGAGCGCTACCGCTACTGCCTGCGCTGCAATCCGTCTCCGGGCGATTATAACTGCTACTGTACGGCCTATGATCTGGATGTCCAGCGGCAGAACATGGCGCGGGACAAGCCTCTGGTCGGTCGTGTGACCTATGCCAATGGCGACGCGCAGGAGTTTACCGATGCCGAAGCCTTTCTCAAGTGTGTGCGCGAGGAACTTCCGTATCGCCCCACCACAGGCTTCCGTTACGAGGTGCTGACCGACGATCCCAGCGTCCGCAAGCAGGTGGATGACATGATCTTCGACTTCTACGGCGAGGAAGCCCCTTGCCGACAGGAGGATCACGAGCCTCAACCCGAGCAGGGCATGACTTTCGGGGGAATGTAATGGACGCTTCAAAAAAGCAGCGAGAGCCGGTCGCTTTCAAAAGCCTTGCCGAGCTGAAACGGTTCATCCGCCCCGGTGTGGAGTTTAAGACCGTCAGCCACGCCAATCACGCGGATATGGTGGGGCTGACCCGTGTGGTGACCACGGTGCAGACGGTGGGCTTCTATTCCAAGATCAAGGATCAGCCGGAGCATCCCTTCTCCACCTGCAACCACGGCAAGGGCTTCTACACCGATTTTGGGAAAGCCGGCAATTACATCTTTGATGGTACGACGGTCAAGGTGAAGGATACCCGAAAGCAAGATCGCGGCGTGATCTACGAGCTGGAGTTTTACGACAGAGAGCAAAACATGGAGGAAACGATGATGGACAGAAAAATGGTGAATTTTATCAAGGAGCAGTATCCCCCCGGCACCCGCATCCGGCTGAACGCTATGGACGATCCCCATCATCCCATTCTTCCCGGCACCGAGGGCGAAGTGGACTTCGTGGACGATGAGGGGCAAATTTTTATGAAGTGGGACAATGGCCGCACGCTGCCGCTCATCCCCGGCGAGGACAGCTTCACCGTGCTGCCGCCCAAGCTGACCACCCTCAAGCTGTATATGCCCCTGACCGCCGATCTCTACGAGCGAAACGAGTACGGTGATTTTGATGACAGCAGCACATTGCTGGAGGGCCGTGAGCTGCGCGGCTATCAGGATCAGATCACGGCGGCACTGGTGAAAAACCGGATGCCGGAGGAAACCGAGCGCGGCATCATGCATTGGTATGATGAGGCCGACAGTGTCAATCGCAAGGTCCACTCTGCCGTCTTCGCCGTGGAGGTGCGTGACCGGCAGCTCTGGGGCGTGGCGGAATGCCGTGTTGCCGGAGAATTGTTGGATGCCGAAATGGATACTTTGAAAGAATTTATCACCGGGCAGGCTTCTGACGGCTGGGGCGAGGGCTTTGAGCAGCGGGAGATTTCCGTGGATGACGGCGGTGAATTGTATGTCCACTTTTGGAACTCGGACGAGTGGAGCATCCAGACGGAGCAGGAGCTTTTCTCCCCCAAGCTGGCGGATGGACTGCCGGAGCTGTGCTTCTCCACCCTCCCCGGCACCGGTGAGCTCATCTGCATCAAGCGCGGTGAAAGCGGCTACTACCCCAGTGATTGGAACACGAACGATCCCGCTCATAACCGTGAGATAGCGGACTATAACAACGAGCGGCTGGGCGTGACGCAGGAGCAGCGGTTGGCAATGGAGTGCGGCAGTATGCACGGCTGGGGCGTCCCCGGCGCGGACCCCGCCTGCTATGAACAGAAACAGGAAATGGGAGGGATGACCCTTGGGTAAAAAGATATTTGGCATCTATCTGGCAAAGCTGGACGCACCCAATAGTGAGGCCCACGCAAGGCTGGAACTGCCCGCTTCCCCGTTGGAATTGCACGATGCAATGGACAAGGTGCAGCTTCAGGAGAACGAGGAGCTGTATCTGGAAATTGACGATTACTATGGCTTCGAGTATCTCGCTCCTCACTTGATGGAACTGGACGCCAGCCTCAATGAACTGAACGATCTTGCCGGTCGTCTGGCTGTGCTGGATGAAACGGAGCAGGAAGCGTTTGACGGCCTGCTCCGTCTGGAAATTCAGAGAAAGGTAGAATCCAACGGCAGTATTCTTACCATGCAGGACCTGAGAACTCTGGCGGTCAGCGCGGGGGCAGATTGCTGCCATGTGGTCGGCGCGACCAGTGACGCAGAACTGGGCCGCTTCTATGCGGAAAACGGCTTCATGGAGGAACTGGACGGTCTATCCGACGATGTGTTCGAGATGCTGGACTTTGGCAAAATCGGCAAAGCCCTGCGTACCGGCGAAAACGGCACATTCACACGGAGCGGCTATGTGGTGAAGCACAGTGAACTGGTCACCGCACCACCCTGCGCCAAGGAACTTCCCGAAAAGCCGGAATATCTCTTCCGGCTCACTCTTGGCCTTCATCCCGACCTCGAAGATGACCGCACCGTCACGCTGGAATTGCCTGCGTCTGCTGAAGCATTGAGGGAAGTGCAGAAGCAGCTCGGAGCGGACGGCTGGGAGGGTGCTATGGTTCTCGACTATGACGGGATCATCCCACAGGCGGCAGAGTTTGCTGACTTGCCAATGGAGCTGGATGCCTTCAACGATTTTGCGGAGGCAGTGGAGGCTATGCCTTCCCGCGAAAAACAGATCCCGAAGCTGAAAGCCCTGCTGGAGCATTTCGAGGTAACGGATCTGGCTACTGCTGCGGGCCTTGCCGAGCATATCGGGGATTACATCCTCACGCCGGAGATCAGTTCGCCGCAGGAGGCGGCCATTGATGAACTGAACTTCACAATGGATGCCCACTCGGCGGAACTGCTCCTGCCTCATGTAAATCTCTTCACCTACGGGAACGAGATCATCAAGGATGACAATGCTGCACTTACCTCCTACGGCCTGCTGCATCGGGAGGACTATCAGCCGATGCAGACTCCGGTGCAGGAAACTCAAGAACAAGCAATGACGATGGAATAAGCAAAGGACCTAATCGAGCCACTATGGAAATGCGTAATGCCGTTTTTAACGACACTGACTTGCAACATATGTAATGAAATCCTCCGGCGTGAGTGTGTCGCCAGCATGAGGAATCGCGTTCCATCTTTTCTGTATGGCAGGGTCTGGATTACACATCGCCGCTATCATCGCCAGCCGAATCTCTTTCCGCACTTCTTCCACGGTAGTATGGTTTTTGCGAGCCACTTCTCGCAGTGCTGCTTCGGCGCAGATGTTCTTTCTCTTCATAGAATCACTCCTTGCTATTTTTTGAACGGAAACCGTTCTTTTGGAGCTACAATAGCATAGGAGCTTTGAGAGAAAACGTCGAACTCTGTCGAAAAAAATAGAGGCTTGCAAAAAGTGCAAACCTCTGTGCCGCTTATCATTTCAACTCTGCAATCAGGGCATCCAGTACATTCATTACCTTACGCTGTCCTTCTGGAGAAAGCATCTTAAGTCGTTCGGAGATTTCCGTGGCATGAAGCATTGTTGCCGTGTTCAAGTCATCTTGAAGGAGTTCATCTGTTCCAATATTGAGTGCATTGGCGATGGCGACCAACTTCTCCAGTTTTGGAGCCTTCACGCCTCGCTCTACTACACTCATGTGATCAACGCTGTAATCTACAGCGGCGGCGAGCTCTTCCTGTGTCATGCAGGCTTTTTCACGGGCTGCTTTGATTCGTTTTCCCAACGCTATCTGGTCCATACAGTAGTCTCCTTTAGAACGGTATCCGTTCTTAAAGTATATGGGAGATGCGGTATGTTTCACAGGAGCATATAGAACGCTGTCCGTTCTGAATGAACGGAATGGATAAAAAATATCACAGCAAGGGGCCGTATTCCCGGACGGGGAAAAGCGGCCCCTTCTTTTTTGCGCTCTTTTTGTCTCCTATTCCGGGATAACGGCTCCGGAAAGGAGGAACTGTGGCAATCAACGAAGCCCTTGCGGAATATCTTGCGCTTTACCACAAGGGTGAAGTAAATGCCGTCACCAGCCGGGAGTTGGAGTGCAGCTTCCAAATGCGTGGTTCTGAGCTGCGCCGGGAGATCAACGCCCTGCGCGGTGACGGCATTCCCATTTGCAGCTTTGAGGGCGGCTACTATTACGCTGCCACTGCCGAGGAGCTGGAGCGCACCATCCGGCAACTCCGCAGCCGGATCAAGAAGATCGCATTTGCGGAGCGCGGCCTGTCCAGTGCTTTGCCGGACTATGTAGATACCGGTCAGCTTTCTCTCCCGCTGGATGGGGGTGATGCCCCTTGAACAGCTTTATTCCCTGGGTGGGCGGCAAGAGCAAGCTGCTGTGGATCATCAACAAGATGGCTCCAGATCACTACAGCCGGTTCATCGATGTCTTCGGTGGCAGCGGCACGGTAACCATGAGCCGTCCCATCCAGCAGGGTTGTATGGAGGTCTACAACGATTTCAACAGCAATCTCACGAATCTCTTCTGCTGCGTGAAAAACCGGCCCTTAGCACTGTTGGCGGAATTGGGCTTCCTGCCTCTAAATACGCGGGATGATTTCAATGTCCTGTACAAGTTTCTCTCCAAGGGCGAGATCACGGACGACTACCTGCAGGAGGAAATGGAACTGACCGAGATCCTGCTTAAACCTCCCGAGGCCGAAGCCATCCGCACACTCCTTTTGGAACGTGCTCCCCGCGGAGATGTCCGCCGTGCCGCAGATTTTTTCAAGCTGGTACGGTATAGCTTCAGTGGCAGCTCTAAATCATTCGGCGGTAAGCCCTGTGATATCCGCCGCTTCTTCCATCTGATTTGGGAGTGCTCCCGCAGGCTGGCCAATGTTGTCATTGAGAATAAGGACTTTGAGGAGCTGATTCGCCAATATGACAGGAAGAATGCCGTACTTTACTGCGATCCGCCCTACTATATGGCAGAGGGCTGCTATCCGGTAGAGTTCCCGCTGGAGGATCACCAGCGGCTTCACGATGTGCTCATCGGGAGTGAGGGGTACTTTATTGTTTCGTATAACTATCAGGAATACATTTGCGATCTCTATCAAGATGGCTGCTTTATTTTCCGGACCTCGCGCCCAAATAGTATGTCGCAAAGGGCAGGAAGTGAATATGAGGAAATCATCATCACGAACTATGATCCCCGTAAGGCTTGCTGGCA
>OGQZ01003431.1_pt1 | contig 10137 bp, 10 predicted proteins | sample 1553321 | NCBI WGS metagenome assembly OGQZ01 (sample SAMEA2579958, study PRJEB22360) | human gut metagenome | reverse complement strand
CATGAGACGGCCGGTGAACTCGTCGACGATGATGACCTCGCCGTCCTTGACGACGTAGTCGATGTCGCGCTTCATGATGCCGTGCGCGCGGATGGCCTGGTCGATGTGGTGCACGAGCGTGGCGTTTTCGATGTCCGCGAGATTTTCCAGGCCGAAGGCCGTCTCGGCCTTGGCGATGCCGCGGGCGGTGAGCGTCGCGGTCTTGGCCTTTTCGTCCACGATGTAGTCGGCGTCAACGTTGACGTCCTCTTCCTCCTTTTCGTCCGTCTCCGCGATGACCTTCTTGCGGAAGCCGCGTACAAGGTTTTCCGTGCGGGAATACATCTCCGTGGACTTTTCGCCCATGCCGGAGATGATGAGCGGCGTGCGCGCCTCATCGATGAGGATGGAGTCGACCTCATCGACGATGGCATAGTGGAGCTTGCGCTGGACCATCTGCTCCGGATAGATGACCATGTTGTCGCGCAGGTAGTCAAAGCCGAACTCGTTGTTCGTGCCGAAGGTGACGTCGCGGCTGTACGCGAACTTGCGCTCGGGGAAGTCCATGTCGTGCACGACGAGGCCGACCGTCAGTCCGAGATAGCGGTAGAGACGGCCCATGTCCTCGCTGTCGCGGCGGGCCAGGTAGTCGTTGACCGTGACCATGTGGACGCCCTCACCCGTCAGGGCATTGAGGTAGACCGGCAGCGTCGCGACGAGCGTCTTGCCTTCGCCCGTGCGCATCTCTGCAATCCTGCCCTCATGCAGGCACATGCCGCCGATGAGCTGCACATCGAAATGGCGCATGCCGAGCACGCGGCGCGAGCCCTCGCGGACGACAGCAAAGGCTTCGGGCAGGATATCGTCAAGCGTCTCACCATTCGCGAGGCGCTCACGGAACTTGTTCGTGTATCCCGTCAGCTTGTCGTCTGTCAGAGCCTGCATCTGCGGCTCCAGCGCATTGATCTTCTCGACCACCTTGCGATAGCGGGCAATCTCTTTATCGTTATTGTCACCTAAGAATCTCTTGATGAATCCCAGCAACCAAATCACTCCTTACTGCGTGTGGGGCTGCATGTGCTTCCCCTATAGTTAACCTACCTTACAATATTATCAGACTGACCTTTATAAGTCAAAGGCAAACTGACTATGCGATTTTTTACCTTAATAATATCAAGGCTTCGCGGCCCTGTCTTTCCCGATTTTCATGCCATTTTTGAGATTCCACCCACAAAACGGAACTTTTCTAGAACTTTCGTCATCTGACTTTCAAACCGCCATACAGGAACCGAAACGACGGCCCACGGCATCGCCTGGCAAGGGCGTCACGTTTCGGGACTTCCTTGCCCGCTCCATCCTGCCGCCCGCATCGTCGCCGCCATTTCTCCAGGGCGTCCGGCTCCATGCGTCAGGATCACGAACGCCACGGCCCGGCATCCTCTGGCATCCTCTCGCGCGTGCGGGCGGTACTCGATGGCGGCCTTGACCTGAGGTTTTCTGAGGTTCTCGTCCTCGCGCGTGTGGGCGGTACAAGCTGCTTACATCCTCGCCCACGATCCTGACGGCAAGGACTCGCCAATACGCCGACCCCTTCACAAAATCTTGATGTTTTGACCAATGGCAATTTGAAAAACTGCCATAGACACGCATGGACACGACTGTAAAGTCCTTTTTGTGGTGTACACTCTGGCCCATGTTTTACTTTGCTTTATTATGTATCATTATGTAAACTTAATCCAGTACAGCAAGACTTTTATCCATTGTCATCATTATCATTATTGTGTTGTCCCTTCATCCTGATACGTTTCTTTTCATCTCTATTACTTCCGATAGTCATAATTTATCGGAACTAATACAGGAAGTGAAACAACTGTGTTTTGGGAGAGGAACAGGGCAAAGTCTGGAACCTGCTCCACGCCTTGCCCTATCGTGACCGGCTGCCAATACTGACGGCATCGCGGGCGGCCCTGGCACCCTGTAGCAGAAAAGCCGCTCATGGTGGAACTGCCCTAAAATCGCTTGTAGCGTGCCTGCAACCTCTCACGCATGTAGTTATATACCCTTGTCGTTCGGCTCCCTTTGCAGGGCATCCTAAGCAACGAGAGAGGGAAACGCCGCCCGCTCCTGCTACGCCCACACAAAGAAAGACGGCTGTCCCCGTTCATGATCAGCATGACAGGAACAGCCGTCCCCTTGTGCCTATGCTACCATCGCCTGTCCTTTTTGGCGTCTAGTTTGCAGCGTTTTTGCATTGTTTTGCATAGTTGCCCACTCGCCAAACTGTAGCACTTTGTAGCATTGCCACGCTGAAAAATGGGGTTTTGTGGGGTTCCCCTCTCTGAAAACCCCAGGTTTTCCTAGGTTCCTGCAAACGCGCTACCCCCGCGAAAATCTAAGTTTTTCTAAGGTTCTATCACCTCGCCACCCTGCCAGAATGTTGATGTTTTATGAGGTCCCTGCTCTCGCCCGCTCCGAAAAAAAGTCAGGTTTTTACAGGTTCCCGGCTCACTCGCCCATGCTGCTGTCATCGCCTGACGCCTTGCCCGGCTGTTCCGGCTGTTCCCGATCCGCGCCGCGCCGCTCCACAAGCCTGCCCCAGTGCAGTTCCCTTGCTTTTTTTTCGTCCATCATGTCAAGCAGGACTGTGGCAAGTTGGGCAAGGCCGCGTTTCTCCAACGTCCTGGCCCATCTCTCTGAGACATACATCCGCGTACTGGCCTCCGGGATCGTCATGCGCTGAAAATCAATCAGCTGCACGGCTTTTGCTTCCTGCTCATCCAGTCCCGCAAGGGCCTGCTCGTATAGCATCAACACGAATTGCAAATCATCCCGTTTCCGCTCTATGGCAGCAAACTGCCGCTTGATCCTCTCTTTCCGCTCAAACGTCGATTCGACGGGGCTGCCGCCCGCTCCCCTGGCATGACCGCCGCCGCGCATGTCCCCACTGCTCCCTAGGCCGTCCATTCTGTCCAGTTCTCGTTGTATGTCTTTCATCTGACGCGCCATGACGCCAAGGATCCGTTGTGCCCCGCCTAGCCTTCTGACATGCTGACGGGCGGCCTGTATGCACTCTTTCCTTGTTGCGATAATCATGTTTGCTGTCCTCACTCCCTCTGACTTGACCACACGGGCGGGCGGCCCCATGTATACCCCATAGAGGTATATTGACCAAAAAAGTGACAAAATGACGATTTTGACGGGTTTTCCCAAAAGTGCTATATAGCGTTTTTCGCTATAGGAACTTTATAGAAAAAGTGTCGTTTTCGTCATTTTGTCATGTTTTGGCTACGTAATTGAGAATATATCTCGATTATTCATCTCTAAACCGTCGAAACACTGCCCCCAATCCCCGTATCTGTGGGGAATATACCCCTTGCGCTTCATCAGGGCTGTAATGGTTTTCCGTTTGATAGGCTCTCTCAACCAATCGCGATAACGGTCACAAAATTCCTTGACGCGCACACGCGCCACGCTGCCCCGTCCACCTGTGGTACATTCTTCATCAATGAACTGCTGTAGCGTGTCGCTGTCCTCGTAGAAGCGGGCGGCCTGCCGCTTGAACCTGTCGGGCGGTTCCCCCAGGCCCCCGTCTTGCATCCAGGCCATGCACCCCACCACACACCAGGCAAGCACGGCGGCAAGGTTCTCCGGCTCCTTCAAACGCTCTTTCAACATAGGATCACGCAACCTGTCCAGGTTCTCCATGAAAGGTGCAATGACAAGGCGGCGACGTATGCCCGTGTCGTTCGCATCCAGGACGGCCGGTAGGTAGTTGGATTGCAGGACGAACTTGACGACAGGCGAGAACGTAAACTGCTGGCCGTAGAGGTAACGGGCTGTAAGGTCATCCCGCCCCGTCATGTTCTTCACCTTTGCATCGTTCAACTTACGCCCCAGGCCGCTTTCTGACGCAATAGCCGCCCGCACGCCCGCAAGTTTGGCGATTTCCGGCGACGCCGCCGCGCCCCCTGAATGCCCATCATTGCGGCTTGACAGGAATATTTCTATGTCAACCGTGTCGGCGTAGTCGCCCATCATGTAGCCCAGAGTATTGATGAAGGTACCCTTGCCGCTGCCCCCCTCGCCGTAGAGGAACAGCAACTTTTCTTCCGGCGCGCTGCCGATCAGCAGATAGCCCGCCCACTTTTGCAAGTAGTCGCGTTCTTCTGCATCCGGTACAATGGCCGCAAGGGTCTGTTCCCACAACGACGGGCGGCCCATAAGTTCAGGATGAAATTCCGCCCGACAAATCTTCGAGCACATGCGGGCCTTGTCATGCGGTAGAAGCGTCCCCGTCTCCAGGTCTACCACACCATTCTGCACATTTAACAAATACTTGTCCTTGTCAAAATCCGTAATGCTAGCACCAAACAGGCCCCGCGCACGCTTCAAGCAGGAATCAATCTGCTTTTGGTTCCCTGTCCTGGCAAGAAAATTCATGATTGCTTTCTTCGCCTTGATGGAATCCGGGTTTTCAAGGTCTGCCTTCAGGTAGGTATCTGCCGCCTTGAAGGACATTGCCGCCACTGTGGACACCATGTTGTATAGCTCGCTCTCGTATGCGCTCGCCCACTTTTTGCCGTTCCACTTCATCCAGGCCGCTCCCCTGCCCTTCTCCGGCAGATATTTCAACCAGTCCCCAAAGACTACTTTCAGACGTTCGGCGTTGCCCGTATCCGTTGCGGGCAGGGTTGCCAGTTGTCTCTCTTGATTCTCCGACAACGGCCCCACATGCTCCACACCCAAGGGCCACTTATTGCCGTATCGCTCCCCGTTCCAGTCTCTCAGGGCCTTGTCTATGGTCCGCTGTCTGTAGTCCGGCCGTCTCTTCCATTTCTCCCGCTGTCCCAGGGCCGACAATGAAAAAATACGCTCCATCATTTCTTCGTTGCCGTTCGTCCAGAATGGCAACATGTTCATCAAGGCCATATCTGCCGCGCTGTCATCGCCATCATATGCCGATGTGTCGCCGTTATCAAACAGGGATACAAAGCGGGCGGCCTGTTTGCTTTCCCGTATCCTACGGATAATACTCTCAGGATCAGCAACAGCCGCGTCAGGCTTCGACGACTTCGCGCCCTTCGCCCGTCCTATAGAATCTTTCAGCCTGTCTATAATGTGTTGTATGTTGCCAATAGGCAGGCACGCGCCAAAGCTATTCCCCGTCACTGTGAAATACCGCCCATTCGGATATACTTCCACCACATCATTGCGGAACCCCTTTGCCAGTTCCGCCCGACCTATGATATGAAGGCCCGTTCCTGACGGACTAATTTCAGTATACGTGTTGCAATCTTTTGCAAGCTGTTCCGCCCGCGCCCTCTTCTCTGCTGTATCCAGGCAATGATCTACATCAATCCCCACAAAAGGCGACATACCGAGCATAAAGCCCACGCCATCATACTGAGACGCAAGGCGGGCGGCCTTGTCAAAGCTCGTCCATGTTTCGGGATCGTTGCTTTTCGCTCTCGCCCCGGTCACGCTGTAAGGGATTTTGGTTTTCTTGCCGTCCCGTTTCTCATACCGCCACAACACCCAGTTCGGTAAATCCCTCATTTCCTCCGGGATGTTTTCTTTCTTAATCTCCACAATTACACCTCCGGTTTTCTACCTCTCCTACGTCTGGAAAGATATAGACGTCTCCCCGCCAAGGGTTTTTCGAGCTCTACAAGATCAATGATGTCTGTCCAAGGCCGAAACCTCAAAAAGGCGATTCGCTTTCCTGTGTCATCCAAAAACTCAAGGCTGTAGGTCCCCCCGGCAACGCTGTCTAAATCTTCTGCGTCGCACGCATAAGGGCCAACAAGACAAAGCTCGCGCACGCCCTCGAGGACTTTTTCGCCCTTGCCGATATAGGCCTTGTATTCGCACGCCTTTAGCATATCGCGGGAGGCTTGCTCAAAGGCATTGAACAGGGCTTTTTTATCCTGTGATGATATTCCTTTTACCAATGCAAGAAAATCCCACGTTATTGATCTTCTGTATTCAGCATAGTAATTATCATAGCCACTGACATTCAGGTATTCACCAATGTAGTTATCATTCATGTATTGCATCTCCTATATGATGGACTGACAGACGCAAGGCAGGAATCGCCATGATCCTGCCTTTGCTTATATTGCTGTATATCTGTTTCCGTGATAAAATAGCTTTAGGTTTTGAGTCGGTCAAAACTTACTGCCGTCAGGTGCTCCACACGCCTGGCGGCTTTTTGTATGCTCCGGCTCCCAACTCAGCCACGCATTGAGGACCCGCGCCAGACGGTCTGCAAGGTCCTGGAACCCCTTTCTAGAACTGAACACGTAGGACACCACCCCCCCATTTTTCTTAAAGGCGCACGTGATAATTATCGCCTTCCCCTCGCTGTTCTCAAGGGCTGCAACCCACACATCGCCGTCTGTGTCGTCATGCGTCAGGGACTGCAAGGCAAATTCATTTTCAAACGCTGCAATGCGCTCTTGCATCTGTTTCGGGATGCTTTCCCGCTGTACTTGCTCCATGCTCAAGACCTTCTTCCCAACTTGTCTACCGTGTTGACGCAAACAAGGTCTTGTTTGTTGCTGACTTCAAGGCGCAAGTTTTCCTTTGCTGCATCCACGACGATAAGGGCCGTTTCTTGATATTTATCATCTGGCCCAAAGAACAGCAGGCCCACGCCACAATCCGCCTTGTCATCCTCGTTTCGGAACTCGTAGGCATCTACAACCACACGGCGAACGCCGAAAAGGTTCACGCCGTTGATGGACACCGTTTTGACGTTCTTGATGTACTTGTTCAAGGCCGTTTCGATCTCGCTTGCAAGTTCATCCCATTCCGGTTCGTCGTTGTCGGCATCGTCGGCCTGTATCGCTCTTGCAAGGTCATCCAGTACGACGAACACGTTTTTCTGCTCCTGCTCTGTAATATTCATCATATCAATCATCCTTCCTGTCTCTTGTGAACTGTGGACAGTCCCCAAATCTTACCGCCCTTTTCCATCTCTCCCCCTCTCAGCCGCTCTGTAACGTGTCCACATCGTCAAACGCATATGGTTCTATACGTCGATGGCTCAAGGCCCATAGCGGGCGGCTCAGGGCTTCGCGGCCTGCTGCTTACAGCGTTCCCAGGATATACCCCAAGCCGAACAGCAACACCGCCATGCAGACGACGAAACCGCCGCCAACTTCAATGCCTTCATGTTCCATGCTCTCGCCCCCCTTTCATTCGCCGCCCGTCATCTCGTAGTATTTCCGGCGCAAGGTGTGCCCATGGCGCGGGATGATATATCCCTGCTGTTCCAGTCGGTCATTGATTTTCTTGATGATCGAATAGGCAAAGCCCACGGAACAGCCTGTATCTGCTGCCACTTCCTTTGCACCGATGAACCGGGACGGCGGCTTTCTCTCGTCGCGTTCCTGCTCCATCTCGATAACCCCCCTTTGTACTGCCGCCCGCCTTCGGGCGGCTTTTCACATGTCCAAAAGCTCCGACGGCTTCACGCCCAGGGCCTTTGCAATCTTGCCCAGAGTCGGCAAGGTAGGTTTGCGCCCCTTCATGACGCCATAGATTGCCGTTCTCGACAGCCCGGCCTTGTCTGCCAGGTCTGCCTGTGTCAGGCCCTTATCTGCCATAAGGTTGACCAACTTTTTCTTATCCATACTCTCACCCTCCTTGAAATGTTTCATGTGAAACAATAAGAGTTGAATTTTAATAATCTAGGGCATTTTGCCCTTACAACTATTATCATACTTCAATTCGTGTTATAATGCAAGTATAAATGACAAATTGCATCAAAAACTAGACTCCAGGAGGATTGTCACGCCATGGCACCATTTAACAGTAATCTACGAACCGCACGTGAACAGGCCGGGATAACACGCCAAGAACTAGCCGACAGTATAGGCATATCCGTTTCCGCTCTAGGGCAATACGAGCAGGGCAGGCGTGAACCCGATCTGCAAAAACTCGTTGCCATTGCCGCTGCGCTGCATGTCTCTGTGGATGATCTTCTAGGCTACCATGTTGATGACTTCGACACAGCCGCCGCGCTGTTCCGAGAAGCGACAGGCAAAACCGCCACACGAAACGGCGATAAAGTGCAAATAGAGAATGATCCCGTATGGAAGCGCCCCATAAGTGAAAATGCATTTCTAGCTGTTATGCGAGATGCGAACGAAAATTTTGACAAATTGCGTCCCGCCTTCTTAAAGCCGTTCATCCGTGATGGCCTCGATCTCTCTTATCGAATGGAATATAAAGAAAGTCCCTTCAAAGGAACACTATTAGAAAAAGCAGAAGAATATCTTCGTCCAAAAGATTTACATGACTTCATGGACAAGTTAATTCTTACGAAAACCAGAACCGAGAGGGCAAACATTATAAAAGACATAGCCGCCGAGATTCAAATAAACAAGAAGTTTCGGAAACTCATTGAAGAATCTACGCCGCCCGCTCAGGATCACGACGACGCCGCCGACGAGAAGGCAAAAGAAAAAGGCCCCCACTCGAATGAGTGAAGGCCCCCAGGCGGTTGATTTTGTAGACAAGGGATATTATAGCACATCCCGCCGCCACATGTAGAGAGGAAATACCATGACCGACAGAAACCACACGGCACGCCGCCCGCATCGAGAAGGTGCTGCACATGCCTAAGACACGCACGCCCCACGTGTACAGCTACGAGAAAGACGGCTCCACGCTGTACTACGTCACGTTCTACTGCAAGCAATGGGACGGCACGAACAAGAAAATCAAGAAAATGGGCTTCACGCGGCAGGCCGACGCCGCCCGCTACGAACAGGAATACCGCGACCGTCTGGCAGGATCGCCCGCCATGACCTTTGCGGCCCTCTGTGACAGGTTCCTTGATGACTGCAAGCACCATGTCAGGGAATCCACATACATGACACGGGCAGGCATCATAAAGCAGATGTTTGTTCCCGCTTTCGGCTCCACGCCGTTGAACGAGCTGACGCCCGTAAAGATTCGTGAATGGCAGAACGGCCTTATATCAAGCAATCATTATAAGCCGTCCACGTTGTCAAATCTCCACGGTATGCTTGTGACCGTCCTGAACTTTGCCTGCAAGTATTTCAGCCTACCGCAAAACCCTGCCGCCATTGCGGGCGGTATGGGGACGCTCAAGGCGAAAAAGGAAAACCAACACTATTGGACGCGCGAACAGTTCGCCCGCTTCATCCTGTCAGGATTCGCCCCCGAACGCATTGCCATATTCTCCACGCTGTTCTGGACAGGCTGCCGAATCGGTGAATGTCTGGCACTGACAGCAAACGACATCGACCTAGAAGCAGGCGTTATGGACATCAGCAAGACGATGACAAAAACAGAACACGGCTACATTGTAGGGCCGCCAAAAACAGCACATAGCCGCCGCAAGGTATCCTTGCCGCGCCCGCTTGTCATGATCCTAGCCGACTGGATACGGCGAACCGACGCCAAGGGCAATGACCGGCTGTTTTCCACGTCTGGAAAAAACTGCCTAGCAGCATTGCAACGTCACGCCAAAAAGTTGGGCCTGCCCGCCATACGGCTGCATGATCTCAGGCACTCCCATGCGTCCATGCTCATCAACATAGGCACGCCGCCAAAAGTGGTGCAAGAACGCCTAGGCCATGCATCAATCCAAATGACCCTTGACCTGTATTCCCATCTGTACCCCGACAAGCAGAAAGACGTTGCCGACCGCCTTTCTCAATACTTCTAAGCCGAAAAATAGAACTATTTTAGAACTTTACGCATAGCAAAACGCCTGTAAACCCTTGATATATAAGGCTTACAGGCGTTTATTTTACTTATTATAAGTCAATTTTCCCTTTGCTCTGCAGTGCAGGAGAGATGGCGGAAGTTCACCGGCTCGACCTCTGCCTTTCGCAGCGCCTCCCCGACGCGCGGCGAGAGGATGGCCGCGAGCTCCGCCTCAAAGTCATGCTGCCAGCCGCTGTCTTCCTGGAGCACATCGTTTTTCATACCGGGATGCATCATGACCTCCGTCGTCCCCTGCGGCAGATGCGCAATGAGATGCAAGAGCTCGCCTTCACTGACCGCCTCGCCCGCAACGATGCCGGCAAAATTATCCGGCGTCAAGAGACCTCGGCGGTGCGCCTTGCAGGCGGCGAGGCGGGCAAGGGTGCTGAGGGCCCGGCGCCCGGTCTCAAGCGC
>OGQZ01003417.1_pt1 | contig 10167 bp, 9 predicted proteins | sample 1553321 | NCBI WGS metagenome assembly OGQZ01 (sample SAMEA2579958, study PRJEB22360) | human gut metagenome | reverse complement strand
ATGTAAAAAGAACATCTTACAGGAGGCATTATGGCAAAATATTTTTATTTTACAAGACACGGACAGACCGTATGGAATGTGGAGAATAAAATTTGTGGTGCAACAGACATCGCCCTGACAGATTTAGGGCATCAGCAGGCGGCGGAACTAGGTGAGAGAATTTTAAAAGAAGGAATTAAGATTGATGAGATTTTATATTCTCCTTTAATGCGTGCTGCCGATACAGCAAAACATATTTCAGAAGTAACGGGAATTCCGGCGAGAGAAGAACTTCGATTAAAAGAACAGAATTTTGGAAAATATGAATCAACTCCAAGAAATGGTGAAGAATTCAAAAGAGCGAAACAAGATTTTGTGTGCCGTTATGAAGGCGGTGAATCTATGTTACAGCTTTGCCAGAGAATCTATAATCTTCTTGATGATATAAAAAAAGAAGACAAAGTGTATCTGTTAGTAGCGCATAATGGAATCTCAAGAGCAATCGAGTCTTATGTCCGGGATATGAGCAACGAGGAATTCGCAGGCTTTGGAATTAAGAATTGTGAACTTCGTAAGTATGAATTTTGATTATCAGAGCTTTGTGATGATTTGATTTGCTCCAACTGCCAAAGCACAGCTCTTTGAGAATGAAATGAAAAATCCTTATTTGTGACTTTAGTCGCAGCGTGTTGAATACTTGCTCTACTCGCTTGTATCCAATACTTGCTCTGAGGCCACAAATAAGGATTATTTCATTCTCAGGGGGGCATCCTTCCTGAGGCAACTCAAAATCTATCCAGCCAATCTGCTGTTTACTTTTTTAAAGTATGGTGATTCAAAGTCGTAATTTTTATTGTTGACGCTAATCCAGCCAGTTTTCTTTCCATACTGGAACTGAAGGTAAATATTACCTTTGGACAGTGTGAGTTTTTTCAGAGTAACCTGTTTACCCTTTGGAACAGTAAAGGCAAGTTTCTTTCCGTTATAAAACCTTAATTTTTTTGCTGTTACAAAAATATTTTTGCGGAATAACTTACTGTAAGAGTCTTTTCTGCTGTAACCGATTGTGCTTTTTACGGTAGAAGTAGTAGCATTTGTCAAAACAAGTTTATTATTACGGAATTTATAAGACATTTTCCAGGTAAGCCATCCTGTTTCAGCAGGCTGTTCTCCGTGATGAAGAGTCAGACGGTTTTTCTTGGCAGATACAATCTCACAGGCGGTATTGTCTAGTTTGCTTACAGAATACAGCTTTTTAGATGTATTGTTATATTTGTAAATTTGGTTAAATACAATGTAATCGTTATCGCCAATACCCATTAATTGAATAAACTCATTTTTGTTTGTCATTTTGGCATATTTAGCGGTGATATAATTAATTCCGCTGTCAGTACAATTTTTACTAAAAGCCGTTTTCTTATTTACCGTAACTTTAAGTTTTTTTACGCGGAAATCATCGTCCATAGTAGTTGTGATAAGAATTTTATCCGCTTTTCCATCCCCGGTAATATCTGCAGATATTGTTTTCTTGACAGGAATATCTTTTACAGATGCGGCATTAGTAATAGTAGAGAAAGATAGACATAGCATAACCGTAAGCATCAATGAAAAAGTAAATTTAAATGATTTAAAAATAGTATTCTTCATAGCAATCCCTCCTTAAAATATTGCATAAAAGTACTACATGTATAATGTTACTATAGCATATTTTCAGAAAAAAGTCCTTAATTATCCTGAAATATTTGATACAAGTACCATATGTAATATAATTTATTATATCAACAAGTAAGCTTTCAAAAAAGTAACTAGTAGTCACTATTTATCCTTTTCCAGAAGGAAATAGAACAGCGAACTATCCAACAAACATGTCCAGAGCAATTTTAAAATGCTATCAAGCATTTTAAGAGCTGTGATATGAAATGTCTGTAGATAGTTCGCTGTTCTATTTTCGCTTATTTAACAACTCTAGAGTGTGTTTGAAAAATCATTCCTGCAATCTGCGATATGAAGAATCACAAAGCAGATACCCGGTAATTCAATGACTGAGTTTTCTGAAGAGAATTCAGTCATTTTTTTGAAGAACTTTTTGCTGTCTGACAAAAAGGGCTTGCAATGGTGGAAAAGACAGGGTAGAATAAAAGGCGAAAATATATCGAATAAAGAAAAATGAGGTAAAAGTGTCATGGAAAAAACAATGGACAAGATTATTGCAGTTGCAAAAGCGAGAGGTTTTGTATACCCAGGCTCTGAAATTTATGGCGGTCTGGCTAATACTTGGGACTATGGAAATCTTGGCGTAGAATTAAAGAACAACGTAAAGAAAGCATGGTGGAAGAAGTTCATTCAGGAAAGTCCATATAATGTAGGAATTGATGCTGCAATCTTAATGAACCCTCAGACATGGGTCGCATCAGGACATCTTGGTAACTTCTCAGATCCGTTAATGGATTGTAAAGAATGTCATGAACGTTTCCGTGCAGATAAACTGATCGAAGATTATATGCAGGAACATGGAATGGAGATCGAAGGATCTGTGGATGCATGGTCAAAAGAAGAGATGGAAAGCTTCATCAATGAGCATGATGTTGTATGCCCAACTTGTGGAAAGAAGAACTTTACAGAGATCCGTCAGTTCAACCTGATGTTCAAGACATTCCAGGGTGTTACAGAAGATGCGAAGAATACAGTTTACTTACGTCCTGAGACAGCACAGGGAATTTTTGTAAACTTCAAGAATGTTCAGAGAACATCAAGAAAGAAGATCCCATTTGGAATCGGACAGATCGGTAAATCTTTCCGTAACGAGATCACACCAGGAAACTTCACATTCCGTACTCGTGAGTTCGAACAGATGGAATTAGAATTCTTCTGTGAACCAGACAAAGATTTAGAATGGTTTGAATATTGGAAGAATTACTGCATCAACTGGTTACAGACACTTGGAATCAAAGAAGATGAGATGAGAGTGCGTGACCACGAGAAAGAAGAGTTATCTCACTATTCTAAAGCAACATCCGACATTGAATTTATGTTCCCATTCGGATGGGGTGAATTATGGGGTATCGCAGACCGTACAGATTATGACTTAACTCAGCATCAGAATACATCTGGTGAAGATTTAACATATTTTGATGATGTGAACAAAGAACGTTACATCCCATATGTGATCGAACCTTCTCTTGGAGCAGATCGTGTAACACTTGCATTCTTATGCTCTGCATATGATGAAGAAGAATTAGAAGGCGGAGATACAAGAACAGTTCTTCATTTCCATCCAGCATTAGCACCTGTTAAGATTGGTATCTTACCATTATCTAAGAAGTTAAGCGATGGTGCTATGAAGGTTTATGAAGAATTAGCGAAAGAATATAACTGTGAATTCGACGAACGTGGTAATATTGGTAAGCGTTATAGAAGACAGGATGAGATTGGAACACCTTACTGTGTAACATTCGATTTCGATTCTTTAGAAGATGGAGCTGTTACAGTTCGTGACCGTGACACAATGGAACAGGAACGTGTTAAGATTGAAGATCTGAAAGCATATTTTGCAGAAAAATTTGCATATTAATAAGAATGAGAATCCGGGGGAATATCAATATCTCTCCGGATTTTTTCATAGGAAATAGAATGAATGATGGAGGGCAGGATGATGAACAAAAACTATGATTTTTCTTACACACAGGACAGGGAATTATCCTGGTTGAAATTTAATGAGCGTGTTTTAAGAGAAGCAGATAAAAAGAACGTTCCTATTTTTGAACGTCTGAAATTTTTAGAGATATTTACGAACAATCTGGATGAATTTTTTATGGTCAGAGTGGGTAGCATTCATGAAATGAGTCTGATCCATGATAATCACAGAGATATCCGTTCGGATCTGACCCCAGAAGAACAGTTAGATGAGATCGCAAAACATGTCAGACCACTGTATGAATTAAGAGATAAGATCTTTGCAAAAGTATCCAGAGAACTAGCAGATAAGAAGATTAAACGCTGTCAGATCGAGGAATTAGAAAAAGAGGAAAAGAAAAAATTAAAGACATATTATGAGGCGATGATACTGCCAGTACTTTCTCCGATCGTGATCGGGAAACAGCATCCATTTCCTCATATTCCGAATAAAGTATTGCAGATCGGATTGATCTTAAAGAAGAAAGAAAAGATCTCTTTTGGGATCATTGGACTTCCAAAAGATGTGGAGCGTATGATCTTTCTATCAGGGGAAGGAAGAAGATATGTACTTTTAGAAGACATCATTTTGTATTTCTGCGATGAATTATTTGAGAATTATACGGTAGAAGAAAAGGCAGTTTTATGTATTACAAGAAGTGCTGATATCAATCCAGATGATGAGATTTATGAATCAACGGATGATTATCGTACACATATGAAGAAGATCATTAAGATGAGGGCCAGATTAAAACCAGTTCGCTTAGAAATTGAGGGCAATCGTCATAAAGAGATTAAAAAATACCTCTCAGAACGTTTAAATATTTCAGAACAGGACATCTTTAAAAGCCAGGCGCCGTTGGATTTAAAATATGTTTACAAGCTGACAGATAAAGTGTCAAAAGAAGAGAGAAAAAATGGATGCTATCGTCCATTTGTACCAGCGTTAAACAGAGATTTTATTCCAGGAGTCAGTGTGACAAAACAGATTCTTGAGGAAGATAAATTATTATCCTTTCCGTTTGACAGCATGGATACATTTATTGAATTATTGAAAGAAAGTGCAAAGGATAAAGAAACTCTTTCTATCAAGATTACCATTTATCGTTTGGCAAGACAGGCAAGGATCGTCAAATATTTATGTGAGGCAGCGGAAAATGGAAAAGAAGTTCTTGTATTGATGGAACTTAGGGCAAGATTTGATGAAGAAAATAACATCAATTATTCTGAAATCTTAGAGGAAGCTGGTTGTAAGGTTATGTATGGAATGGAAGATTACAAAGTTCATTCTAAAGTTTGTCTGATCACGAAGAAAAACAGTCGTGGAATTTATTACATCACACAGATCGGAACAGGAAATTACAATGAAAGTACATCGAAATTATATACAGATTTAAGCCTTATGACAGCATCCGAAGAAATTGGACATGATGCATCTGTTTTCTTTCACAATATGGCAACATTTAATCTTCAAGGAACGTATGAACATCTTCTTGTGGCACCATCAAGTCTTCAGGATGGGATCATAAAAAGGATCGAACGTGAAAAAATGAAAGCAGAAAGTTTTCAGCCATGTGGGATTTTTATGAAAATGAACTCTTTAACAGATCGTAAGATCATCGATGAGTTGTCGAAGGCGTCAAATGCAGGAGTTCCGATATTTCTGCTGATCCGTGGAATCTGCTGTATTCGTCCTGGAATCCCAGGGAAGACGGAGAATATCCGTGTAGAAAGCATTGTCGGAAGATTTCTGGAACATTCAAGGATTTATGCATTTGGAGTTGGAGATGATACAGAGATTTATATTTCATCTGCGGATATGATGACAAGGAATACAAGAAGAAGAGTTGAAGTCGCAGCACCGATCTATGATCCAAGGTTAAAACAAAGAATCCTGAAGATGATCAATGTGATGAAGCAGGATAACATTCAGGCACAGGTACTGCTTTCCAACGGAGAATATACAACTAAGAAAAAACGTGAAGATAATATGAATTCACAGATCCACTTTTTAAATGAAGCAAAAAGACTTGCTCCAAAAGAGAAGACACAAAAACAAAATCTTTTCTATCAGGTAAAGGGAATATTTTTTGGAAAGAAAAAATTAAGAAAAAAATAGCTCGCAATTTATCTATAAAATAGGGTATACTATATCTGACTAAAATGCCAGCATTCAAGGAGGGATAGAACCATGAGAAAAATTATTTTTAACAAAAAGTTTTTAGCCATTGTAGGAATCTGCTTATCTGTAGCAGGAGGATTTGCAATCAAACAGAAGATCACGACCAAAGCCTCTGATCACAGTTTTGAAGTCAATGGAATGAATGTCAGCATTCAGCAGTGTGAAGGAAAATCTGAGGAGATCATGGAAGAAGATCTAGATGAAACAATCTCTAATGAGGTAATGGCACTGGAAGAAAAAGGACATAATTACGAGATCGGAGATACGATCGAGACAGAAGAAGTAGCGTTTGTACCAATGACAAAAGAAATTGATGATGAGACAGCATACAATGCATTTGGGACGATCACATCAAAGAGCGGAAATAACTATGTTATTGTCGTGAAATCAGAAAAAGAACTGACACAAGATAATTTAGAAACTGTCGCTGAAGCAGTGAAAGAACAGGTAAAATAAAACATATGATCGTGGAGGCAGAGATGATTTTAATTAAGAATGCAAGAGTGATGGATCCAGAAAGCGGATTCGATCAGGTAACAGATATTTTATTAGACGGGAAGAGGATCAGACAGATCGGTAAGGTAGATGATGTCTCTGGCATTGAACAGGTCATTGATGCTTCCGGGATGATCGCAGCCCCTGGATTGATCGATGTACATGTACATTTTCGTGATCCGGGATTTACATACAAGGAAGATTTACAGACAGGTTCTGCTGCGGCAGCAGCTGGTGGATTTACAACGGTAGTATGTATGGCGAATACAAAGCCTGTCGTGGATTCTGTGGATATTTACAAAGAGATTGAAGAGAGATGTGAACAACTTCCGATCAAAGTATGGCAGGCAGCAGCTGTGTCCAAAGGATTTGAAGGAAAAGAATTAACAGACATGGATGCACTTTACGAAGCCGGAGTTCGTGGATTTACAGACGATGGAATTCCGCTGATGGATGAGAAGCTCGTAGAAGAAGCCATGAAGAAAGCTAAAGAATTAGATGTACCGATCAGTCTTCATGAAGAAGACCCTGCATATATTAAACAGCCGGGAGTCAATCAGGGGAAAGTCTCCGAGCAGTTAAATTATGGCGGAGCTTCTTACATGGCAGAAGCCGTAATGGTAAAGAGAGACTGTGAATTAGCAGTCAAAACAGGAGCGAAAGTCGATATCCAGCATATCAGTTCTGGTGTTGCGGTAGATTACGTGAAAGAAGCCAAAGAAAAAGGTGCGAATGTTTACGCAGAGGCATCTCCACACCATTTCACGTTGACAGAAGAGGCTGTATTAAAATACGGAACACTGGCAAGAATGAACCCGCCACTGCGAACAGAAGAAGACCGTCAGAGGATCATCAAAGGATTACAGGAAGGTACGATCGAGATTATTGCGACAGACCACGCCCCACACTCCAAAGAAGAGAAAGACAAACCATTAGATCAGGCACCAAGTGGCATTACAGGAATCGAGACATCGCTGGCACTTGGAGTCACAGAACTTGTGGAGAAAGGATATCTTTCTATGATGCAGCTTCTGGAGAAGATGACGGTCAATCCAGCAAAACTATATAATATGGAACAAGGAAGATTGCAGGAAGGGAAACCTGCGGATGTTGTCTTGTTTGATCCAGAGGAAGAATGGGAAGTCAAGGAATACAAATCCAAAGCAACGAATTCTCCATTTACAGGATGGAAATTAAAAGGAAAAGTAAAATATACGATCTGTGATGGCAAGATCATAGAATTATAATGTATACAAGAAGAAAACAAAATCATTAAGAATTATGTAGAAGAATCTTAAGATTTTGTTTTCTTTTTTGATGCTTTTTCTTTGTATAATAAAGTTGAAAACAATAAGACAGGAGGCAATAAGAGAACAAGGAGGAACCAAGATGAGAAAGTGTGGAAAAGTTACTTTACTATTGATGAGTGCTGTTATGACAGCATCGTTGTTTACAGGGTGTGGGAAGGATAAGAGTAGTCAGGCACAGAAAAATGAAGTCTATGCAACAATCAAAAAAAGCGATCAGTCACCATCTGCAGCACAGATCTGTGCCTGGCTTTCTTACAGGACAAAAAATAACAGTTTATTTCAGTATGAAGGAATAGAATTGTCGTATTGCTCAGATGACCTAGCCGTATTTTCAGACTCTGTCGGAAGTGTGATCTATGATAGAACAAAGAAGAAAGTCATTGCTGCGATAGATCTTGATAAAATCGGATGTGATCATTTCTACAGTGAAGGAGATGAAGAAGATCCAGGACTCGAGACGGCTATAAAGGTGTCAAAAGATCAGCAATGGATGATCATTTACAATCAATTACAAGGAAAAGTAAAAGGAAATATTTATGCATATTCGCTCAAACAGTGTGATAACATGAAACTTGCAAAAATTACGCCATCCAAACAGATCAGTGAAAAAGACAAATTGTATCAGACGATCATCAAAGATCATAAACATACACAAAAAGAATCGGACAGCATACCTGGAAAGATTGGAGATAAGATCCGTGCAACGGATGTCTCATCAAGTAAGTATGCATATCAGTGGAAAGATTCCAAAGGAATCAGAAAACAATCGGTGTTAGTGGTAGACAAAGACGGCCTAAAACTATATACTTTATCAGGAAAAGAAAACCAGCCAGACATACAAAGTGAAATGGTAGATCTTAAAACATCCGACAAAATAAAACTTAATACCAAACTTCCAGAATACGAATATACAGGGAAAGACTTAAGGATCAAGGCAGTCTTTGATGAGACAAAAAAGAAATCTGACGAAGATAAAGAAGAAGGACTTGTTACAATCCCAATGCTGAATATTTATAAGATCGTTGAAACAAAATCCGGAGCAGAAGTTTATGCGAACTTCTGGAGTGAAACATATTATCGTTATGGAAGTCTGTTAAAGAACTACTCTGGTGGAAGTTATCCAGGGGTCATGTATCTGAAGAAAACAAAAGACGGCTATCGAGTAACCAAGACAAGATACGCAGAAGATGGAGAATCTCTGGAGAGATCAATCTGGAAGTTATGTAAAGGATATCCTGATGTTGCAATAAGGATGATGAAGGATTCTGTCACACAAAATCAGAGAAAGAAAGTCTTACAAAAATATGTTAGTCAGAATAAATTAAAGATCAAAGCTTACAAAGAGTATGGATGGCAGTATGTAAATTTATAAAGAAGGGGTAAGTAAAGAATATGAGACTTACATTGAAAAAAACGATCGCAAGTATCTTGTGCATCAGCATGATCCCATCTATGATGACAGGATGCAAAAAGGAATCGACATCATACAGCCATACAGATTTTGCAATGGGAACTGTAACGAACATTACACTCTATGGAACAAGTGATGATCTGGAACAGACAGAACAAAAGATCATCGACATGGAAAAGAAACTTGAAAAACAACAATTGTCATGGAGATTAAAAAGTTCCCAGGTTTCAAAAATCAATCAGAAATTAGAACAAAACAACGGAAAAACAAAAGTCACAGGGAATCTTAAAAACTGGTTGCAACAAGCGATCAAGATCAGCAAAGATTCCTACGCAGACGGAAGAAACACCGTAGACCCAACGATCGGAGCATTAACAAAACTCTGGGACTTCGAATCAAGTAATCCCAAAGTACCAGATGCAAGCAAGATCAAAAAAGCGATCAGCGGAGATTTATCAGAAAACAGCCAGCACGTCACAGTCAAAGACAACGGAGAGATTCTTGCATGCGACAAAAATACTAAAATAGACCTTGGAGCCTATGGAAAAGGAATCGGAACCGATGAAGCCATCAAAATGATCAAAAAAGACAAAGAAATCACAGGAGCCATGGTAGCCCTGGGCGGCAGCATTGTAGTTTATGGAGAAAAATCTGACGGCTCCGACTGGAACGTAGGGATCCAAGATCCAAACGGCAAAGACGGAGAAGTCCTAGGAGGGATCAAAGTCAAAAGCGGCACAAGCATTTCAACATCTGGAGATTATGAAAAAACATTTACAGATAAAAAGACAGGCAAACGCTACTTCCATATCTTAGATTCCAAAACAGGATACAGTGTAAAAACAGACATCAGATCCTGCACGATCATCTGCGATTCAGGACTCAACGCAGACGGGCTATCTACAGCATGTTTCAGTTTAGGAGTAAAGAAAAGCCAGAAATTGTTAAAAAAATATAATGCAAAGGCTGTTTTTGTAGATAAAAACAATAAAGTATATGTAAGCGATGGAGTGGAATTTACATTAACAGCAAAAAATTATAAAATTGTATGAGTTGAAGGTCGTCGAGTATTTAGAGAAAAAATAAAAGATAGCATGTGAGCAACACGAATTCCATTG
>OGQZ01003413.1_pt1 | contig 10176 bp, 15 predicted proteins | sample 1553321 | NCBI WGS metagenome assembly OGQZ01 (sample SAMEA2579958, study PRJEB22360) | human gut metagenome | reverse complement strand
AGTAAGCGTACAGCCTGAACCGTCTGGTCAGAATCTGACGAATTAGACAAAGTGGTGTCCACCAAATAAGTAGTGGGAACCAAAGTGTCAGATATGCAGAAAAATGTGACTCCCGGCAGGCGAAAAGGCTGCCCTAATTATCCTCCCGAATTTAAACAGCAGCTCGTTGCTGCCTCCTGTGAACCCGGGATATCCATCTCAAAACTTGCTCTTGAAAATGGCATTAACGCCAATCTGTTGTTCAAATGGCGACAACAATGGCGCGAGGGAAAGCTGCTATTACCTTCTTCAGAGAGCCCCCAGCTACTTCCTGTGACTCTCGATGCAGCTGCCGAACAGCCAGAATCGCTCGCAGAGGACCCGGAAACCCTCAGTATCAGCTGTGAGGTAACGTTCCGGCACGGGACGCTCCGCTTCAATGGCAATGTCAGCGAAAAGCTCCTGACTCTGCTGATACAGGAACTGAAGCGATGATCCCGTTACCTTCCGGGACCAAAATTTGGCTGGTTGCCGGTATCACCGATATGAGAAATGGCTTCAACGGCCTGGCTGCGAAAGTACAGACGGCGCTGAAAGACGATCCCATGTCCGGCCATGTTTTCATTTTCCGGGGCCGCAGCGGCAGTCAGGTTAAACTGCTGTGGTCCACCGGTGACGGGCTGTGCCTCCTGACCAAACGGCTGGAGCGTGGGCGCTTCGCCTGGCCGTCAGCCCGTGATGGCAAAGTGTTCCTTACGCAGGCGCAGCTGGCGATGCTGCTGGAAGGTATCGACTGGCGACAGCCTAAGCGGCTGCTGACCTCCCTGACCATGCTGTAAATCTCTTTATCCTGGTTGTCACAGAATAAGCCCTGTAAAATACGGGCTTATGAACGACATCTCTTCTGACGACATCTTCCTGCTGAAACAGCGCCTGGCCGAACAGGAAGCGCTGATCCACGCCCTGCAGGAAAAGCTGAGCAACCGGGAGCGCGAAATAGACCATCTGCAGGCGCAGCTGGATAAACTCCGCCGGATGAACTTCGGCAGTCGTTCCGAAAAAGTCTCCCGCCGTATCGCACAAATGGAAGCCGATCTGAACCGGCTTCAGAAAGAGAGCGATACGCTGACTGGTAGGGTGTATGACCCGGCTGTACAGCGTCCGTTGCGTCAGACCCGCACCCGTAAGCCGTTCCCTGAATCACTACCCCGTGACGAAAAGCGACTGTTGCCTGCGGCGCCGTGCTGCCCGAACTGCGGCGGTTCACTGAGCTATCTGGGCGAGGATACCGCCGAACAGCTGGAGTTGATGCGTAGCGCCTTCCGGGTTATCCGGACGGTACGGGAAAAACATGCCTGTACTCAGTGCGATGCCATCGTGCAGGCACCTGCACCTTCGCGGCCCATCGAGCGGGGTATCGCCGGACCGGGGCTGCTGGCCCGCGTGCTGACCTCGAAGTATGCAGAGCACACCCCGCTGTATCGCCAGTCAGAAATATACGGCCGGCAAGGTGTGGAGCTGAGCCGTTCACTGCTGTCGGGCTGGGTGGATGCATGCTGCCGGCTGCTGTCTCCGCTGGAAGAGGCGCTTCATGGCTATGTCATGACTGACGGCAAACTCCATGCCGATGATACCCCGGTCCAGGTACTGCTGCCGGGTAATAAGAAGACGAAGACCGGGCGGTTGTGGGCGTATGTTCGTGATGACCGCAATGCCGGGTCAGCGTTGGCACCTGCAGTGTGGTTCGCTTACAGCCCGGACAGGAAAGGCATCCATCCGCAGACTCATCTTGCTTGCTTCAGCGGTGTGCTGCAAGCGGATGCGTACGCCGGGTTCAACGAGCTGTATCGCAATGGTCGGATAACGGAAGCTGCCTGCTGGGCTCATGCCCGCCGAAAGATCCACGATGTGCACGTCCGCATCCCGTCAGCACTGACGGAAGAAGCCCTGGAGCAGATCGGTCAGTTGTACGCCATAGAGGCGGATATAAGGGGAATGTCGGCAGAGCAGCGGCTTGCTGAACGTCAGCGAAAAACGAAACCGCTGTTGAAATCCCTGGAAAGCTGGTTGCGTGAAAAGATGAAGACCCTGTCGCGACACTCAGAGTTGGCGAAGGCGTTCGCGTACGCACTTAACCAGTGGCCGGCACTGACGTACTATGCGAACGATGGCTGGGTGGAAATCGACAACAACATCGCTGAAAATGCCCTGCGGGCGGTCAGTCTGGGTCGTAAAAACTTCCTGTTCTTCGGCTCTGACCATGGTGGTGAGCGGGGAGCGCTACTGTACAGCCTGATCGGGACGTGCAAACTGAATGACGTGGATCCAGAAAGCTACCTTCGCCATGTGCTTGGCGTCATAGCAGACTGGCCGGTCAACCGGGTCAGCGAACTGCTTCCGTGGCGCATAGCACTGCCAGCTGAATAACACATCCCCGTCAATACGGCCCTCGCTGTACGCTTACTAAATATAAGGGTGCGTCACTTTATCTGATTATTGCAACAGGTTTGTTACTCTGTATTTCTCCATTTCTTGCATTTTCCTGATCGGGCTAGCAATCCGACAGGAATGTTATGAGTGGTAGGATTACTGGCACCTAACTGTGGTGCCAAATAGATAACTACTGTAAGCGTCAACACAGCACCGTATTGACGCTTACTTCGACACAGCCTGTATTTTCGGATATTTACACAGAATTCTAAACAGGCTCAAAACGTACGTTAGTGAAGTAACTGTCTGATATATCAAAAGCATAATGGACATTGAAAAACACCCTACAAATGGTGTAATGCCCGTCAGTTAAGCAACTGACGGGATCTTTTTCGGGGCTGTGGGGTATTCCCTGGACCTCTCCTTTACCACTCTCGGGAAGACCCTTTCCCTTCTTGTCGGTAATTTCACTAGTTGTCCCATACTTGCAAGATCGCGCATCAGTTCCGGTATACGTCCCGGAGAAGCGTCCTGCAATGTCATCAGCATTCTCATCACCATTCCGCATGATTCTGAGAAACTCAGTTGATTCCGCCAGTAACCTTTCAGAGGTTCCGCCATTTTAATCGTAAGCGTAAACTGACCGCCGTATGTAGCCATTAAGCCAGGATTGGTAACGTAGGTACCCACCTTTTCATCAACTAGTGGACACATGTTATGGAACAGAAACTATTACCCGCAGAACCCCGCAGATCATTTTCAAATGAGTTTAAACTTCAAATGGTTAAACTGGCTTCACAACCGCCTAAAAAAAGCTGCATGGCCTCCCTGGTTTTATCCTCACATAGCATCCCTCATTAATGCTAATGTACGCATACATTAGCATTAACATGCTGACAGTAACAAGCGGCGGATTTACGTCCGGATAACGTAAATGATTGCGGTGTGCAGGCCAGGCAGTCAGATTTTCAGCCGTGCCTGTTCCTGCAGCAGTTCCAGATAATATGCAGCAATAGCGTTTACCACCCCTGCCGTCATCCGTGCGTCGGCGATCGCTGAATGTGCCTGCCCTTCCCAGGTCAGTCCGGCCTGGCTGGCAGCACTGGCCTGTGAAATCGTGCCATAGCGGTTGGTGGTCCCATAATATCCTGCTGCCAGCTCCATCGCACAATATACCGTCAGTTCTTCCAGCCAGTCAGCCGGATCGCTATGTGCGGCAGCAGTCTGTTTCAGAATGCGGATGTCGAACCGGGCATTAAAGATAATTACTGGTCGGTCCCCGATTGCATGACGCAGTTGCCGAGCCACATCTGTCCATGATGGTGCGCTGCAGAGAGCCTGCTCACTGATACCATGCACAGCGGCGGCCTGCGCCCCGATGGCGACCGTGGGTTTAAGTCTGGTTTCAAATACCACCTGACCGGACGCATCGGTCAGGCCGATTTCCAGTGCTTCCGCGGTATTGTCCAGTCCTGTCGTTTCAGTATCCAGAAAGAGCGGTGCCAGACTCAGCCAGTCATATGCCTGCCGTGCCATCCTGCCACTGGTGCTGTTTAATCTGGATAAAACGGAAAGCCGCTGGCCAGCCAGCTGTTGTTTACTCGTCAGTGGGCGTTTCTCACGCATCGGAACACAGTCTGCAATTCGGTATACAGCGAACCTGCCACCATAAGTGTTTTTATACCACTTAACCGGCTCAGCACCGGGGGCTGGCTTCATTCTGAATTCATCGCGCAGACGTCCTTTCGAGAAACACCTGTCTTCGGCAATCGCCTGCGCACGTCGGGTGACCAGCTCATCATTATTCATGGTTCCTGCATCTCCGTCAGACGTTTTTATATCCGGGCAGCCTCTCTATGGCCACTTCTGTGCAGTATGCAATACACGCAGGATATACACTTTTCCCCACTGGCTGTCGACCTCATAAACCAGAACAAAATGCGGGTGAATAACCAGTTCCCGGGAACCTTCCACACGACCGTTGCGGCCTTTATACGGCTGCCCGGCCAGGCTGCTGGCTGAATAACCAATCCGTTCGTCCAGTTCAATGGCGGCCATCAGGTTCTGCTCCGCAATGTACTCACGAATGCGCTTCCTGTCCTGGCTGGCCAGCATGGTCCAGAATATCTCCATCATTTACCGTCAACCTTCCTGCTCATTTCATCCCGCCATGCAGCAGCAGAAGATTCGACCATGTCATGGGAAAGCACATCACCGCGTTCGAGTTGCTGACGTCCTGCCTCAACCTGGTCACGGAACCAGGTATTATGCTGCCGTTCAACGGTCTGGCGCATAAAATCCCGGATTAACTGAGAGCCATTACGGTCCATGCTTTTTGCAGCGGCCATAAAAGCATCCTTCAGTTCAGCGTCGATTCTTAAACTCATATTAACCTGTGCCATTTATCACCTCGTCATTACTACGTATATACACAATATATAACGATTCAGATATCGTCACCAGGATATGCCGCGCCAGCGTGAGCCGGTTTCAGGAGTTTTCGGCTCCTCGGTGAAAATGAGTAACACCACACCTATATCAAACATACGCATATGCTGAACCTATGCACACACCCGGTGCCAGAACATCATTCCGGATATGCGCCACATATCCACTTTTATTCGGGAGAAAGAAACATGAGAACCGTATCCATTTTTAAAAATGGCAATAACCGCGCCATTCGCCTGCCCCGCGATCTGGATTTTGACGGGGTGAGCGAGCTGGAGATTGTCCGGGAAGGGGACAGCATCATTCTGCGTCCCGTCCGACCGACCTGGAGCTCATTTTTTGCGCTCGAAAAAGCCGATGCGGACTTTATGGCGGCGCGTGAGGAGATTGTCAGCGACGAAGGACGCGTTGAACTATGAAACAGATCCCCCCAAAAACCTACATGCTCGATACCTGTATCTCTCGTTCATCATGCGCGAGCAGCCGGAAAGTGTCCTGAGGCGCCTTGAGCAGGCGGTGCTGCGTAATCACCGGATCGTGGTGTCGGTCATCACCTACGCCGAGATGCGGTTCGGCGCCACCGGCCCGAAGGCTTCCCCACGCCACATCGAACTAGTAGACGCGTTCTGCGCCCGTCTCGATGCTGTCCTGCCCTGGAATCGCCCCGCGGTGGAAGCCACCACTGACATCAAAGTGGCACTGCGCACCGCCGGCACGCCCATTGGTCCCAATGACACGGCGATCGCCGGACATGTGATGGCAGTGGGGGCCATTCTGGTGACCAATAATATACGAGTGTTTGAGCGGGTGCCGGGATTAAAACTGGAAGACTGGGTTAATTAGTCCCTGACAGAATGTCGTATAGTGGAGAGCCGCCTTGGGCTATAAGCGTACTGTTGCAAAAGACATGATAGGCTGTGTCTGGTAGCCATAAATTACATATTCTTGATTAGCAGGATAACCACAGAGTATCGAATGGCCATTTTATATAAAATCGAAATAATTATCTGTTTTTTAGGTCTGTTTCTGAAAAAGTATTATTTATTTCCTTGAAAAGATATTTAGACCGGCATAGCTCAGTCCGGCTGATGGTTCAAACATGCTGAAATAAATCAGATAACATAAAGGAGATTGGGTATCCGGAACATGAACGACTATTCCGGGCTAAGTATCACTTTCAAAACTCCTGAGATGTCGGTCGCAACGTTATCTCATTGATTGATACTTCATCCGGTTGTTCTATTGCATATGTATATCCATATCGCTTTTTGTGACGAGTTCAAACCACAATGTTCGCACTCCCCATGCAGCGTTATGAAACATTTCCGCAACGGCTTTAGAGTCCGTATTAACTGCCTCAGTCATGTAGTCACTAATACGTTCAGCGGTAATTTTCGTTATTTCATCGTAATTCACTTTATCTCCTACAAGATTATTTAAAAGAATACAAAATATCTGGCCTGATAATAATGTTCCAGAATTAATATCTGCAGGCTATGTTAAGTTGTCCCCACACACAATCTACCTGTTTTCTCGTGTGTGCCACAGGCGCAATACATAAATAGCCTGGTCATTAAGTTCGTAACGGATTTCGTACTCGCCAGCAAAAATCCGTCTGACCTCCCTGGGTTCGAACTGAAACAACTGTTCTCCCATTGGCCCTCAAACCCCACAACAGAACGTCCAGGCAAGAGAGAGCTACGCCGGAAATTTCGGCGGTTCCGGCGTAGCAATGGAACTCTGGTCCCTAGACGGTCCCTTATAAGGAGCAGTCGCCCCTATATTACGTGCTCTAACCCCATGATATCTTCTTTTTTTAACCTTTTCCTTTTTATTTCTGAAAAGAAATCTTTTCCTATTCTTCTTCTGATTATGACATATAAAACGAATGACATGATAGCCACAGAAATGGATGACATAAAGTAAGAAATGATTAACAGGAAAGGTATTATCAGTTTGAAGTATGATGTATAAAAAAACTCTTTATACATTTCTTGAACATTATTAGTCACTTCCGATGTGCTTTTGTTTTTTATCATGTATGGTATTTTTTTGTTTTTCTTTGAGTTTTCCACAAAATAAATAATAAGCTCTTGGCCTGGAAATATACTAATATTCCAATTTGTTAAATTCACATTTATTTCTTTTCCATTATCACAAATAAATTGAAATGATAAAACTGAGTCATATTCATGACTGCTTGATGATGACTTGTTTCTGGAATCAATGTCTGTAGCAATCCTTTCGTTTTTTCTTTCACGAAATAAACCCCCAACCTTCCCCTGATAAATAAGAACATCTAACTCACTAAAACTTAAAAGCATTTACACCCCCTATCTCATTCTCTCGCTGGCGAGATTGTAAACATGACTACGTTCACGTTTACCTACTGCGACAACCGCAATAATTAACATGTCATCAATCACCTGATAGACCAGACGAAAACCTGATGTGCGAAGTTTGATTTTATAGCAGTCCTTTAATCCACGTAGTTTTGCAGAAGCTATATGGGGATTTTCACTGCATTTTTTCAGTTTTTTTGCGAACTGCTGCTGAATGGCCTTATCCAGTCTGAGCCATTCTTTCAGCGCATCATCCCGGAATTTTACCGTATAAGTCATAAATAACTGTCCAGGTCCACATCATGCAAAGGCTGACTGCTGCGTTCAGTAACCAGTTTCACCAGTTCCTGGTCATCCAGGGCATCGAGCATTCTTTCATAGAGCTCAGCAGGAACACAGTAGAATGCAGGCTGATTCCGGTTAAGAATGGCAACTGGATAACCCTCACCGGCACTGACTGTCGCCATTGGATTTTTTTTCAGTTCACTGACGCTTGCACTGGTGTCAGACAAAATGATACTGGGCATAACACACCTCTGAGACTGTTTAACAGGTCTTCACCTTACACCCTGAAAGACTGCTTAACAAGTCTGTTTGATGTTAATGTGTACTGTCACTCTTCAGTTATCCTGATGCCGCGCCAGCGGCATGGAAGGCGGCACTCTGTTGTAGCATATGGCACAGGAGTAAAACCGCCGAAGCCCGGCGTAAGCCGGTACTGATTGATAGATTTCACCTTACCCATCCCCAGCCCTGCCAGACCATACCCGCTTTCAGCCATGACAGAGCCTCTGTGCGCGGTCGGAGTGGTCCCGACAAGGGTTTACCCGAAGTCGGGGCGTATCTCCGCGTTAGCGGGCCGTCAGGGCCGCTTACGAGCGTGTTCTCAATACTTTCAGCCAGAAGACTGACAGCGATAATATTGCTTAGTTACAACATTCATAATTAAAAGCGACTCTGTTCCGGCCCTTTGGGCCGGGGCGGGGCCGCTTTTCAGTTATGAGGGAGGGGCTTTGTTGTTTCGGTTCTGCGCAGGACAGGGGTTTTTCTGGTGGTTGTGTCTGAGTGTTGTAACTAAAGTGACTCCGGTCGGGGCCCGCCGCTTGCGGTGGGAGGTGCATATCTGTCTGTCCACAGGACAGGCAGTGAATAGGTTTTCTTTTTAAATGAATGTAATTAAGTAGTTTAAAGGAGATATAAACAGGTGTTTAAAAGATACATTGCACCCTGTAACGCTGGCGGCTGGCGCTTTATGACATGAACGGTTCTAACCTTATGGGAAAGTCCCTTGCAGTTTAATGTGGATAAGCAAAATTACCCGTCTGTGAGGCGTGTTTTGTATTAAAAACAGGGGGAACCGGATGCACCAGAAGGTGGATGGTGAGGTTGTTTTTTGTATGTGGTGCTGATTTTTTGTGCACTGACGGGCTTCAGGCGTGCGGATGCCTCCGGCGCGGGCCGGATTATTCTGAGGAGGTCACTTTCAGGGGGAAGCTGTGGCCAGCCGGCTGTAATTGCGGTTACGTGACAGAATCATGCGCTCCTTCACACGACGCTCCACTTCACGTTTTACCGCCTCACGACTGGCAGTGAAGCGCCCTTCCGAGATTTCACGCGTCAGCTGTCGTTTCACCAGGGTGACGATATCCTGACGTTCCCTGTTCGCATCACGATGCGCACGGGCACGTTTTATTCCACGGGACTTAAGCTCTGTCTGGTAACTGCGGAAACGCTCACGCACAAAACGCCAGGCTTTCGCTATCAGCTCATCCATACCCAGGGTATCCAGCCCCTGCTTTTTGCGCTGTCTGTTTTCCCATTCAACACGACTGCGGCGCGCAGCTGCCACTGCATCCTCAGACACATCAAGGGCAGCAAACAGAGCCGGTGTGAACGTGATATCGGTCGGAATGTAGCACCCGATAAGCGGGTCATATTCCGTCTGGTAGGTAATCAGTCCCAGCTCTGACAGGAACGTCAGAGCCCGGGTGGCACGGGTGATGGAGAGTTTTCCTGCACCGGACTCTGTCGCCAGTCCGCACTCAATGGCCAGCGTGGTGATGGAGCACTGGACGCGGTTGGCCAGCGGATCATAGTGAAAACAGAGTCCCTGCAGCAGCGCATCAATAGCCCGTCGACGCAGCACCGGTGGCATGCGCCGACGCAAACCACGGGAACGGGCATGCGCCACATGAATGGCGAAATCAAAACGGGAGGTGAAACCCACCGCCTTTTCCATCAGTTTTTCGCAGAACTTCAGCGTTCCGGCACCTTTACGGGGTGTAAACACCGGATTCGGGTTCTTTACCTGGCGGTAATACGTTTGTTGAAGATCAGTCACACCATCCTGCACTTACAATGCGCAGAAGGAGTGAGCACAGAAAGAAGTCTTGAACTTTTCCGGGCATATAACTATACTCCCCGCATAGCTGAATTGTTGGCTATACGGTTTTATGGGGCCCCGGTAATCTTCTTCGCGTCGCCAAACTTGACGAAGATTATCGGGGTTTTCACTTTTCTGGCTCCTGTAACCCCTCATCAGAACCAGTTCCCTGCCACCTTATGGCGTGGCCAGCCACAAAATTCCTTAAACGATCAGTAATCTAGCACTAATCTTCTGAACACTCAATAATGTAAGCCCATCATCACATGCATCGTTTTTGCGCTTCACTTTTTATCAGTGCGGTTAGAACTTCAGCCTGAGTCAGACCATCTTCATGACACATTTGCATGAGCATGGCCTTATACTTTGGTTCAAGAAATACTTTTACTTCCTTGAGCGAAGCTCTTTTACGGGCCACTGATAATCTTTGTTTCTCTGCATCAGAAAGCGGATTCCCCTTTCTGTATGCTCGTTTTACGCCAGATGAGGAAGTCACTGCATTTTCTGTCTGCGACATCTCACCTCCTCAATACTTAAACAGGGATCGTTTCGCAGAGGATACTACAGTTTTTTGAAATCAGCGACTTGAGAATT
>OGQZ01003410.1_pt1 | contig 10182 bp, 9 predicted proteins | sample 1553321 | NCBI WGS metagenome assembly OGQZ01 (sample SAMEA2579958, study PRJEB22360) | human gut metagenome | reverse complement strand
CGGGTTTCCTATTATAAAAACCGGATCAATTTAGAAGTATTTCATGTTTTGACAGATGGTATGGGCGGTATCAATTTTTTACGGGAGCTGACTTATCAATATCTGCGTCTGGCTCATCCGAAACTTCGTGAGCAGGTGGGCGGCGATGCTCTTTGCAGTGAGACTTCGTTAAATACAGAGGATAGTTTTATCAAGAATTACAGAAAGAGCAGCCAGAAGATTTATAAGACCCAGAAGGCATATCTGCTCAAAGGAGAAAAATTCAAAGAGCCGGAGTTTGGCGTAATACACGGATATTTGAATATCCCACAGCTAAAAAGTGTCTGTAAGAAGATGGGAGCAAGTATCAATGAATATTTAGTCAGTGTCTTTATCTGGAGTATTTATACGGAGTATATGCATGGGATGCCGGAGAAACGTCCGGTCCGTGTCGCCGTTCCGGTCAATCTGCGTCCGTTTTTTAACTCTGTGACGACAAAGAATTTTTTTGCAATGGTCTCGGCAGAATTTGAAGCCAAAAAGGAAACCTATACCTTTGAAGAGGTACTAAAGATCGTGTGTGAGAGTCTGCGGTCACAGATCAATAAAGAGCATTTAGAGGATATTTTTTCTTATAATGTATCCAACGAAAAGATATTGATCGCAAGGGCAGTCCCGTTGGTATTGAAAAAACTTGCCATTCGTTCGGTCTATACATCGGCGGCACTGGCAAATACTTCTACAATTACTAATATAGGAAATATTTCCGTGCGGGAGGAATATGAGCCATATATAGAGGGATTTCATGCCTATCTTGCGATGTCCAAAGGGCAGAACTTAAAAGGAACGATCTGTTCTTACAAGGATACACTGGTGTTTACGTTTAGTTTTATTTTAAAAGATACTTCCGTACAGAAAGCTTTTTTTAGAAAGTTAGCGTCCGATGGACTGGATGTTTCGATAGAAAGTAATGGTGTGTGTTATGAGTAAATGCAGAAATTGTAAAATAGAGATTTTAGACCGTACCGGAGTCTGCCCGCTGTGCCATTGTGTGGTGGAACAGGACGGAAGCGAAAGAGAAGCGGCATATCCTGATGTGGGAATCCGGGAAAAACGTTTTGCACTGATCATCCGTATCTATGTATTTTTAGCCGTTATGGCAGAGGCACTGTTGGTATTCATCAATGTAAACCATCATAAGGGAATCTGGTGGAGTGCGATCACGGCAGGAGTATTTATTTACATTTATCTGATCATGAAGATCGGAATCCAAAACGATGCAGGCTACCGCAGTAAGATTATCCTTTTGACGATATTCAGTGTCGGACTGCTCTTTCTGATTGATGAAGTGGCCGGTTATCGTGGCTGGTCTTTGAACTATGTCCTGCCGGCAGGCGTGATCATGCTGAATGTGGCGATCATACTTTTGATGATTGTCAACTGGAGGAACTGGCCGAGTTATCTGCTGTTTCAGCTTTTTTGCATTTTGTGCAGTATCTTTCCGATCATTTTATGGAAGAAGGATGTCATTACAAAACCGTTTTTAAGTGAGATCGCACTTGCTGTTTCGATATTTTTGTTCCTCGGCACCTTTATCATTGGTGGAAGCCGTGCGAGAGCGGAATTGAAGAGAAGATTTCATGTTTAGGAAACTGAGGCGTAAGGAGTAAGAAGAAAATATGGCAGAAAGTATCAGAGGAAAAGTGATCCGCGATCTGATTGCCCGTTTTTCAAATGATCTGTTGATCGGCAAAAAGATAAAAAGCGGAGAGTTAAGAAAAAGAGCTGTGGATTTAGAACCGGAGTGGAAATGCCCGGAGCAGTTTACCAATACCATGATCCTTATGGAAAATTTTACCATGGAGCTGTTAGAGCCGGTGGAAAATGTGGGCAGCCGGGTGGTGCTGCAGCTTCATGGAGGCGGATATATTGCCACGATGAAGAATGCATACCGTTCGTTTGCGGCACTTTACAGTGAGTTAGGCGGCAACTGCCGTGTATTGACCATTGATTACCGGGTTGCACCGGAGCATCCGTATCCGGCGGCATTAGAGGATACGATCGCGGCATATCACTGGCTGTTAGAGCAGGGATATCCGGCAGAAAAAATTGTTGTGGCAGGAGATTCCGCCGGTGGCGGATTGGCATTGGCACTCTGCCTATGGCTGAAAAACCATAAAGAACCGCTGCCGTCCGGTGTGATCGCCATGTCACCGTGGACAGATCTAACGATCAGCGGCGAATCAGTGGAAACAAACTTTGAGAAAGACCCATTGTTTGGAAAAACAAGGGACAGCATGTTATATAACAAGGACTATCTTGGAGAAAATGATCCGACAAATGAATATATTTCTCCCTTATTTGGTGATTATGAAGGATTTCCACCACTGCTGATACAGGTGGGTTCCTATGAAATGCTGTTAAGCGATTCGACCAGAGTTGCGAAAAAAGCAAAAGAAGCCGGAGGCAAAGTAAAACTTTCCATATATGAGGGAATGTTCCATGTGTTTCAAATGGCAATGCTGCTGATGCCGGAATCGAAGAAGGCATGGGCAGAGATCAAACGTTTTTTGCATTATTTAGATACAGAAGAGAATGAAATGCAGAACATAAGTAAAGAGGAAAAAGCATAGGATTCTACAGAAAGAAAAATACTGTGGAGTTATCATGAAAAAAGCTGCAAAATGGTTGTTATGTATCAATCTGCTGGCATGGACACTGCTGGCAGTTCAGGTTTTGACTGTAAACATGGAGCAAAGAGTCGCACAGAATACGGTTCCTGTTCAAAATGGAGATGTGCAGGCAAAAGGAGAGGACGCAGATGCAGTGACAAAGAAGGTAGCACTGACTTTTGATGATGGTCCTGATCCGGATTATACGGAGATGCTCTTAGACGGACTGAAAAAGAGAAATGTCAAGGCAACCTTTTTTTTGTTGGGAAAGCAGGCAGAAGCATATCCCGATATCGTAAAACGCATGCATAAAGAAGGGCATATGATAGGAAATCACTCCTATGACCATGTCAATCTAGCGAACCTTTCTAAAACGGATGCGGCAAAGCAGATCCGGATGACAAGTGAGGCAATCCATAAGATTACCGGAGAATATCCGCAGTATTTAAGGCCGCCGTTTGGAAATGAGCCACCGGAATGCAGTTGTGCGAAGAATATGATGACCGTGCTTTGGGACGTGGACCCGCTCGACTGGTGCTGCGGAAGTTCGTCTACGGTCATAGAAAAGGTGGTAAAAGCAGTAGAAGACGACGACATCATTTTACTGCACGATGCATCGGAAAGCAGTGTGGAGGCAGCACTTGGGATCATTGATGCCTTAGAAAAACAGGGATATGAATTCGTTACCGTGGATGAGGTGATTTTTGAATAAAAATCCATAAAAATGAAATTTGTATTGCTTCAACTTGCAAAATGATGTATATTTTATAAGGATAAGGGGATAAAAATGGATTTATTTGACTACATGAGAGAACAAAATATGCAAAATGAATCTCCGCTGGCAAATAGAATGCGACCAAAGACATTAGAGGAGGTGGTTGGACAGCAGCACATTATCGGAAAGGATAAGTTGCTTTACCGTGCGATCCGGGCAGACAAGTTGAGTTCGGTTATTTTCTATGGACCACCCGGTACCGGAAAAACCACACTTGCAAAGGTCATTGCGGGAGCAACGAAAGCAGAATTTGTGTCGATCAATGCAACTGCCGCCGGAAAAAAGGATATGGAGGCTGTGGTCGAACAGGCGAAGAACAGTCTTGGCATGTATGGAAGACGGACGATCCTTTTTATAGATGAGATCCATCGCTTTAACAAGGGACAGCAGGATTATCTGCTTCCGTTTGTCGAGGACGGTACGATCATCTTAATTGGGGCAACCACAGAGAACCCGTATTTTGAGGTAAATGGGGCACTGCTCTCAAGGTCAGTCATTTTTGAATTAAAGTCATTAGATAAAGAGGACATCCGCATACTTTTAAGACGTGCCGTAACCGATGAGGAACGGGGAATGGGTGCCTACCATGCCGTTTTAGAGCCGGATGCCGAGGATTTTTTAGCGGATATCAGTAATGGAGATGCAAGGGCAGCATTAACGGCAATAGAGCTTGGCGTGCTGACCACGGAGCGGAGCGAGGACGGTAAGATCCACATTACTTTAGACGTAGCACAGGAATGTATACAGAAGCGGGCAGTGCGGTATGATAAAATGGGAGATCAGCACTATGATACGATCTCTGCATTTATCAAGAGTATCCGCGGTTCGGATCCGGATGCAGCCGTTTATTATCTCGCCAGAATGTTGTATGCAGGCGAAGATATCCGGTTTATTGCAAGGAGAATGATGATCAGTGCATCCGAGGATGTGGGAAATGCAGACCCGAATGCATTGAATGTGGCAGTTTCTGCAGCATTAGCAGTAGAGCGGATCGGGATGCCGGAGGCAAGGATCATTTTAGCACAGGCAGCTACTTATTTAGCATCGGCTCCAAAGAGTAATGCATCCTATTTAGCCGTTGACCGGGCAACCGAGTGCATGAAGCAGACGATGACTGCTCCGGTGCCGGTACATTTACAGGATTCCCATTATAAAGGAAGCGAAAAATTAGGACATGGTCTGGGTTATTTATATGCACATAATTACCCGAACCACTATGTAGAACAACAATATCTGCCGGATGCCTTAAAAGATGAGGTCTTTTATGAGCCGACAGAGATCGGTTATGAAAAACAGATCAAGGAGCATTTACAGTTTTTAAGAGGCAATCAGACAGAAAACTAATATGATAAAGCATGAAGGAGTTTAGGAGGAAATATGAAGTCTTATCAGGAAATGTCAAAAGAAGAGTTGTTACAGGAAAAAGAAAGTTTGAAAGCAGCGTATAAGGAATACCAGAAGATGGATCTGAGTCTGAACATGGCAAGAGGAAAACCGGCAGTCGAGCAGTTGGATATGGTCATGGATATTTTAGACGTACTGGATTCTAAGAGTGAGATGGTTGCAGAAAACGGAATTGATGTACGCAATTACGGTGAGATGGATGGTATTCCGGAAGCCAAAAAACTGATGGCAGATATGATGGGAACAAACGCTGAGAATGTACTGGTATTTGGAAATGCAAGTCTTACAATCATGTATGATACCGTGTCACGTTCTATGACACATGGTGTCTGCGGAAGTACGCCTTGGTGTCATTTAGATAAGATTAAATTTCTCTGTCCTGTTCCGGGATATGACAGACATTTTGCGATTACCGAGCATTTTGGCATCGAAATGATCAATATCCCGATGACAGAAGACGGACCGGATATGGATATGGTAGAACAGTATGTCAATAATGATCCTTCCGTAAAAGGAATCTGGTGTGTGCCGAAATATTCCAATCCACAGGGTTATGTCTATTCCGATGAGACGGTAAAACGTTTCGCGGCGTTAAAACCGGCAGCAGAAGATTTCAGGATTTTCTGGGATAATTCCTATGTAGTACATCATTTATATGAGGACAGACAGGCAGAGCTTTTAGACATTATTTCAGAGTGTGAAAAAGCAGGAAATCCGGATATTGTCTATGAGTTTGCATCTACTTCTAAAGTGACCTTTGCGGGAGCAGGAATTGCAGCCATGGCATCTTCAAAAAAGAATCTGGATTTTATCAGAAAGAGTATGACCATTCAGACGATCGGTTATGACAAAATTAACCAGTACCGTCATGTAAAATATTTCAAGGATTTAGATGGCATCAAAGCAAAGATGAAACAGCATGCAGACATCCTGCGTCCGAAATTTGAAATGGTGGATGAGATCTTAACCAAAGAATTAGAAGGTCTTGGTATCGGAACCTGGACAAAACCTCTTGGCGGATATTTCATTACCTTTGAAACTTTAGAAGGCTGTGCAACTTCTGTGGTAAAAAAAGCAAAAGAGGCAGGCGTAGTCCTGACCGGAGCCGGAGCACCATTCCCATATGGAACCGATCCAAGAGATTTTGTGATCAGGATTGCACCGTCTTATCCGACTTTAGAGGAACTTCGTCAGGCAGCAGAAGTCTTTGTCCTCTGCGTTAAATTAGCTTCGGTAGAAAAATTATTAGAGGCATAAAAACTGCTACAACATCAGGGCAGGGTAAACATGTGATATAGAAACTTCATATAAATAAACAGGAAATAAGTGGCAGAATGTCAGAAATCCGCAGGTATGGTTATGGTAAGGGCTGTACTTTGCGGAAGGGATGTTCTGCCATCCTGCTTTTTTGATAAAGGATTTTCTATAAAAAAGACACATTCTGCTACAAAATATGCCTATGAGAAAAATGCTCCGAAAGGTACAATACAGATAAATAACAAGGTGGAGGGCATATCATGTTAAAGATCACCATGAAAGACGGTGCAGTGCGCGAGGCAGAAGCCGGCATCAGCATCCAGGATTTCGTGAAACAGGTAAGCAACAGCCTGGCCAAGAAGGTGCTGGCTGCTAAGGTGGACGGCGAGACGAAGGACCTCACAACCGTCCTCGATAAAGACTGCAAGGTCGAGTTCCTGACGTTCGACGATGAGGACGGCCGCTGGGCCCTGCGCCACACGGCGTCCCACATCCTCGCACAGGCCGTCAAGCGCCTCTACAAGGACGCGAATGTGCGCCTGGCCATCGGACCGGCTATCGACAATGGCTTCTACTATGACTTCGACATCGACCGCCAGCTGACGGAAGCCGATCTTGCGGACATCGAGAAAGAGATGAAGAAGATCGTCAAGGAGAATCTCAAGCTCGAGCGCAAGGAAGTCAGCCGCGAAGAGGCTCTGAAGTTCTTCGAGGAGAAGGGCGAGACCTACAAGGTCGAGCTCATCAACGACCTGCCGGAAGACGAGAAGATCACGATGTACACGCAGGGCGAGTTCACGGATCTCTGCGCTGGCCCGCACGTCGTCTCGACGGGCAAGGTCAAGGCCCTGAAGCTCATGAGCATCGCTGGTGCTTACTGGCGCGGCGATGAGCACAACAAGATGCTGCAGCGCATCTACGGCACGGCCTTTGAGAAGCAGGCAGACCTCGACGCATACCTCCACATGCTCGAGGAGGCCAAGAAGCGCGACCACCGCAAGCTCGGCAAGCAGCTCGACCTCTTCAGCCTGCACGAGGAAGGCCCGGGCTTCCCGTTCTTCCATCCGAACGGCATGGTCATCCGCAACGAGCTCATCAACTACTGGCGCGATGTCCATCGCCGCTATGGCTATCAGGAAATCAAGACGCCGATCATCCTGAACCGTCAGCTCTGGGAGACGTCCGGCCACTGGGATCACTACAAAGAGAACATGTACTTCACGAAGATCGACGGTGAAGACTACGCCATCAAGCCGATGAACTGCCCGGGCGGCATGCTCGTCTACAACTCCAAGCAGCACAGCTACCGCGACCTGCCACTGCGCCTCGGTGAGCTCGGCCTTGTCCATCGCCACGAGAAGTCCGGCGAGCTCCACGGCCTGTTCCGCGTCCGCAACTTCACGCAGGATGATGCGCATCTCTTCGTCACGCCGGATCAGGTCGAGCAGGAGATCCAGCACACGATCGATCTCTTCGATGAAGTCTACAACACGTTCGGCCTGACGTACGTCGCCGAGCTCTCGACGCGCCCGGATGATTCCATGGGCACGGATGAGGACTGGGAACTCGCGACGAACGGCCTGCGCAAGGCTCTCGAGCACCGCGGCCTCGACTACATCGTCAATGAGGGCGATGGCGCGTTCTACGGCCCGAAGATCGACTTCCACCTCAAGGATTCGATCGGCCGTACGTGGCAGTGCGGTACGATCCAGTACGACATGCAGATGCCGGAGAAGTTCAACCTGACGTACGTCGGCGAGGACGGCGAGAAGCATCGCCCGATCATGCTGCACCGCGTCGTCTACGGTTCCATCGAGCGCTTCATCGGCATCCTCATCGAAAACTATGCCGGCGCTTTCCCGACCTGGCTGGCTCCGGTGCAGGCACGCATCCTGCCGATCACGGACAAGCAGGCAGACTATGCGTATGAGCTGCGCAAGAAGATGTTCGACCTCGGCCTGCGCATCGAAGTCGATGACCGCAGCGAGAAGATCGGCAAGAAGATCCGCGAGAGCCAGATGCTCAAGACGCCGTACTCCCTCGTCGTCGGCGACCAGGAGATGGCAGATGGCACGGTCGCTGTCCGCAAGTACGGCGAGCAGCAGAGCGAGACGATGAAGGTCGAAGACTTCATCGCCTACCTGCAGGAGCAGATCGCGACGAAGGCAAAGAAATTCTGATCTGCTTGCAGAAAATGAACGATGAGGGTTGACACGGTATCTGTGCTGTGTTATACTCATCGAGTACGCAACAAGAAGGAGCCACCGCTTCTCACCTGATGATGAACAGTCAGCCGGGTTTATAGTATGAATTGATGGAGGTGGCTTTGTGCCGCCTCCTTTTTGTTTCTCTATTATAAGGTTGCAGACGTGATAACGTATCAGGATTATCAGGAGGTGTTTCCACTATTAGCAGGGAATCGTTAAGAATCAACGAACAGATCCACATCCGCGAAGTTCGCGTGACGAGCGCCACGGGTGAACAGCTCGGCATCATGCCGACGCGCGAAGCACTGCGCATGGCAGAGGAGCAGCATCTCGACCTCGTCGAGGTTGCGCCGAAGGCGAAGCCGCCGGTTTGCCGCATCATGGATTTTGGCAAGTACCGCTATGAACAGCAGAAACGGGAGAAGGAAGCCAAGAAGAAGCAGAAGGTCATCAACATCAAAGAGGTCAAACTTCGCCCGAATATTGAGCAGCATGACTTCGATGTCAAGCTGAAGAACGCACTTCGCTTTGTCGAGGAAGGGAACAAGGTCAAGGTCACAATCATGTTCCGCGGCCGCGAACTCTCGCATCCGGAGCTCGGCAAGGAAGTTCTCTCGCGTGTGGCTGCCGCCCTTGGAGATGCTGTCTCCATCGAGCGCAACGCCAAACTTGAGGGTAAGAATATGACGATGATCGTTGCACCGAAGGTACAGAAGTCATCGAAAAAGAAGTCGCAGAAGACGCAGACTAAGGGAGGAAATAGCAATGCCGAAAATTAAGACTCGCAGAGCTGCCGCAAAACGCTTTACTGTAACGGGCAGCGGTGAATTCAAACGCAACAAGGCTTTCAAGAGCCACATCCTGGAGAAGAAGTCTCCGAAACGCAAGCGCAACCTGCGCAAGGCTACGCTCGTAGCTGGCGCTGATTTTGGCCGCGTCAAGAACATGCTCCCGAACGGCTAATCCGCGGGACAATCGATATAGATATTTAGGAGGATAAGAACATGCCAAGAGTAAAAGTCGGCGTGACTGCACATAGACGTCATAAGAAGATCCTGAAGCTCGCGAAGGGCTACAAGGGTTCCAAGAGCAAACAGTTCAAGAAAGCAAACGAGACCGTCATGAAGGCGCTCTACTACGCGCGTCGTGACCGCCGTGCGAAGAAGGGCAACTTCCGTCGCCTCTGGATCGCTCGTATCAATGCTGCTGCACGTACGAACGGTATCTCCTACAGCAAGCTCATCAATGGCCTGACGAAGGCTGGCGTTGAAGTCAACCGCAAGATGCTGGCTGACCTGGCTGTAAACGACCAGGCTGCATTCGCTGCACTGGCTGAGAAGGCTAAGGCTGCACTTTAATTGCATAACAAAAACGAGTCTGTGAAAACAGGCTCGTTTTTTTTGCATTCAACGTTCCGATCGGGACGCTGTTTTCATATTCTGCGTTTCTCCGCCCTATACTGTGATGGTAAGGAGTGTGATGAAATGGGTCCATCCATTTACTTAGGCGTACAGGGCTACGGCTGCATCCGTGCCGAGGATAAAGACCGGTTTGCGCATCGGTTTCAGCAGGACGACAGCGTGTGCTGCTATGCCGTGTGCAATAAAGGCCGCTACGCCATCCAGAACCGTCTGCAGGAAGGTCAGGCGTATCATTTGACCATCCGGCAGGAAACGGTGACACAGGCCGTTCTCACCCGTCCGGATGCACAAGGCGTAATCAATGCTGTCAGCGGCAATTCCATCACAGTAGACGGCATGCACCTTCCCTGCCGTGCTGTGTTTGAAATCCGCACGCGAGCCGGCGGCGCTGTCGTTCTGCCGTGCTTTCTCACCGGCCGGATCGTCGGCAGTTATGCACAGGTATTCGGCGGTGTTGCGTATATCCG
>OGQZ01003407.1_pt1 | contig 10183 bp, 8 predicted proteins | sample 1553321 | NCBI WGS metagenome assembly OGQZ01 (sample SAMEA2579958, study PRJEB22360) | human gut metagenome | reverse complement strand
TATCTCTCCTTTTTAATTAACCAATAATTTTGATGCTTTTCCAATCACAATAGCCCTTAGATACAGCCATCTTGAGAGCTGCATCGAGACCAGCCTTGTTAATCAGACGAAGACCTGCAGCACTAATCTTCAGACTAATCCAGCACTGCTCTTCTACATAATAGAATTTCTTATTAAACAGATTTACGTCAAAGCTGCGCTTTGTGCGATGCTTTGAGTGGGATACGTTATTACCCATCTGGGCTTTCTTTCCCGTGATTTGACAAATTTTAGACATTTCTATCTACGTTTTTTGTTGTTTCCTTTTGATACTTATTCCAAACAGGGTGCAAAATTACAAACTTTTTCCGATTCAGCAAAGTTTTCCTACTTCACAGTTATTAAATTAAGTTTTTTTTACGTTTAAACGCTGCTAATCCATAACTATTCAAGTTATCAAGCGATTATAACCATCTGACCGGAATAGTGTCATCAAAATATAATGGACAAAGTATATGTCAATATCAGTAGATTGCAGCGCTCCAACTTACTCTTTCAAGCCTGTGCATCACAGGCAAGAAGAATTACACCTCTACCGCGGATATCGTAACGTCGGTAAACTGGTCCATATAATCTATGACGCGCAGTTTGTCGTTCGACCCACGCTTTACTTTAAGGTGAAGGTTTGCCTCTAGGAATTCTCCCTGTGATGTACGCCGCTCCTTTATCTCATACGACCTCACGTCCATGCCGTCGTGCCGCATTTTTGCTATAAGCTGTCGGATGCTTTCTATCGAAGGTGCGGAAAAGGACAGATCAACCACTGTAGAGCCGAGCTGCGGAATCAGGGCATTTATCACTTCGAGACCGAACAGCACCATTACCGTGGCAATGGTGGCGGCCAGATACATTCCCGTACCACAAGCCAGTCCTATGGCCGCCGTCACCCACAAGCCGGCTGCCGTTGTGAGTCCGCGCACCACGTTTTTCTGAAAGATGATTGTTCCTGCTCCAAGGAATCCGATGCCCGACACGACCTGCGCCGCCACACGTGATGAATCCTTCAGGTCGAAGCCGAAACCGAACTGCGACACCACGCAAAACAGCGCACTACCCAACGCCACGAGGAAATGGGTGCGGAATCCTGCCTCCTTGGCTCTATACTCCCGCTCTATGCCTATCGCTCCTCCCAGCACAAGGGCGAGCGAAAGACGGATGGTCAAATCTACATATGAAGCTTCCATAGCTAATATCAAGAGTTTATCAAATCAAAGCCTGCCACAATCGACATGGCGAGCATCCAGATGCAAATTTACTAATAATCGGGAACAATACAAACTTTCATGACGTGAAAAAGAACGACACGGTCGAAAAGCGAATCAGAAAAAATGCGTTTCCATCGGCAGGCTGCCAGAGGTTGCTGTTGTCAGAATACCCGATGAAATCAGGCAAAAGCCAATATGTGGCCGAGCATCAAGCATAACCGCATATTGGCTTAAACCATTATATTTCACAATTGTCTGCAGGATTTCGCCTGCAAGTATTGTTCTGTCAATCCAGTCCGAGAGATTTCTTGATTGCCTCTATCTTTTCGTCGGCAGCCTTGCTGCAGCGCTGGTAGCATCCAGCACACTTCATCGTGTCTTTAACTTCAAGATAGAATTTGATTTTAGGCTCTGTGCCGGAAGGACGGACGCTGACCTTTGTCTTGTCGTCGCAGAACCACTGGAGCACGTTGCTTGTGGTCGGCATATCGAGTTTCTCCACGGTTCCGTCTGCCTTCTTTGCCTCCAGTGTCTTGTAGTCTTTCCAGAGCACCACCTTGCTACCTCCGAGCTCTTTAGGAGGATTGTTGCGGAAGTTCTCCATCATCTGCTTGATTTCATCGGCTCCGCTCTTTCCCGGGCGAACCACATTGACTGTGAATTCCTTTGAGAATCCGTATTCGAGATATATCTGCATGAGCAGGTCGTAGAGCGTCTTGCCCTGGTCTTTTGCCCATGCTGCGATTTCACAGATGAGGCATATTGAAGCAGGAGCGTCCTTGTCTCTCACCTTGTCGTAAGGCAGGAATCCGAAGCTTTCCTCTCCTCCTCCGATATAGTCTTGCTTGCCCTCAGAGATGGCTATTTCGCGTGCAATCCACTTGAATCCGGTGTAGCAGTCTCTGAGTTCCACATTGTTCTTCTTTGCTATCTCGGCGATGACTTCTGTCGTCACAATAGTCTTCACGAGATAGTCTGTAGGCTTCAGCTTGCCCAGTTTCTTCTTGTTTTCTATGATGTAGTAGCAGAACATCATGCAAGTCTGGTTTCCGTTGATGATCACCCACTCTCCCTTGTCGTCGCGGCATACTATAGCGAGGCGGTCGGCATCAGGGTCGGTGGCCACCACGAGGTCGGCATTGAGCTTTGTTCCGAGTTTCATTCCGAGAGTCATGGCCTCGGAATTCTCCGGGTTTGGCGACACTACAGTGGGGAAGTTTCCGTCTACCACCATCTGCTCCGGCACGACGTTGATATTCTGGAATCCCCATGAGCGCAGGCAGAGAGGCACAATCACCCTACCCGTTCCGTGCATTGGCGAGTATACGATATTGAGGTCTTTCTGTCGGTTGATGACGTCCTGGTCTATCATTGCCGTGTGAACAGCCTGCATGTAGTCATAGTCCATTTCTCCGCCGATTATCTTGATGAGATCTTTGTTGGCTTCTGCCTTCACGTCTTCCATCTTCACTTTGTTCACCTCTTCGATGATTCCTGTGTCGTGTGGCGAGAGCACCTGTGCTCCGTCGCTCCAGTAAGCCTTGTATCCGTTGTACTCTTTAGGGTTGTGGGATGCTGTCACATTCACTCCTGCCTTAGCTCCGAGCTTTCTTATGGCGAAAGATATTTCCGGTGTCGGGCGCAGGCTTTCGAAGAGGTAAACCTTTATACCGTTGGCTGAGAATATTGCCGCCACGGTCTCGGCAAAGAGTCTGGAATTGTTTCTGCAGTCGTGGCCTACCACCACGCTCAGTCCCTCTTCGCCGGGGAATGCTTTCAGGATATAGTTTGCGAATCCCTGTGTCGCCATTCCTACAATATACTTGTTCATGCGGTTTGTTCCGGCTCCCATGATGCCTCTCAGTCCGCCTGTACCGAATTCCAGGTTCTGATAGAAAGCGTCAATCAGCGCCGATTTGTCTTCAGAGTCGAGCATAGCCTTGACTTCTGTGCGTGTTTCTTCGTCGAAAGCCGGAGAAAGCCACTGCTTGGCTCTCTCTTCACACAATGCGATGAGTTCTTTGCTATTTTCCATAATTGCTATTTTGTTTTAGATTATTGTTTTTAGACTGTCTGAAAGTTGCCGTCTCCGAAGAGTGGCGGTAAACATGCCCATTGCAAAGATAGTGTATTTTATCCAAGTAGAAAAACAATTATGCATGCATTATTCAAAAAAAATGCAAAAAGAAAGGGCGCCCCGCATTTCTGCGAAACACCCGGGATGCATCATAGTATATAAAGGTTAGTTTCGTTAAGGCAGCCCAACGCTTGTCCTTGGGGCGTCGTCATACGATTCCCTGTTCCGTCATCGCCTTTGCCACCTTCAGGAAAACCAGCCGTTCGATGATATTTGGCCTGTCGAACTCAGGACGCTTGTTATATGCTTGGTTACTGAAAAAAATCTCACTTATATATATGTAGTCATGTTTTTTATAGTGCAAAGATACACTAAATATCAAAAACGCCAAACATTCTTCAAGTATTTCATGGCAATCAACGTGAAAACGTAAGTATATTTGACTGATTTGATAAATTAATTTACAAAGTGCCTTGACAACGTGCCATTTTTCAACTAACCGACGCTAAGAGAAACAGAATAAACTGATTTGACATACAAACAGACGGGGTAAACAAACTGGCGGGAATCAAGACATGAAAAACGCCAGAGAGAGAATAACCAGAGGGCAATGGATAGAAGTAGCCAAGAGACCACCGAAGAGCAGGGACCAGCAGACAACTGACAGAAGAAATAAACAAGCTGGGGAAGAGGACCAGCCAAAGGGGTATTTACGAAAAAAGGACGAGGGGCAAAATAAACGCCCTTCGTCCTTATAGCAAATATCAATTTTCCATGACAGACCTCCACTGTCGCTTGCGCCTGCATGGCACGTCTGTCAGAATCCTTTATCATTCTTACAGAATAGTCTTCACAGCCTCGAGCATACCCTTCTCCTGGATGAGGTCGAGGTCTTTCTTCACGAGCTCTGCAAGTCCTGGAACTGTCTTGTTCAGGTCCTCATGCCAGATGTAGTCGAATGCGAGCACGCCTTCAGCCACCTTCTGTGTGTCACCAGTAGCCCAGAGCTCCTGCAGCTTCTCGATTATCTTAGCGTCATCGTTTGGCTTGATTTCTGCTCCGTCTTCGCGCACTCCACCTTTATAATATGTGATGATGGCAGCCAGACCGAACACGAGTCCCTGTGGGAGTTCTCCCTTTCGTTCGAGGTAAACCTTCACTCCTGGCAGGTCGCGTGTCTCATACTTAGGGAATGAGTTAAGCATGATGCTTGTCACCTGGTGGTCAACGAATGGATTCTCGAAGCGCTCCAGCACGTCAGATGCGAACTGCTGCAGCTCGTCCATAGGCAGGTTTAGAGTCTGCATGAGTTCTTCAAACTGCACTTTGTGTATATACTTGCCGAGCACAGGATGCTCGCAAGCGTCGCGCACGATATTCACTCCGCTCAGATAAGTTACAGGGCTCAACACGGTGTGAGGGCCGTTGAGCAATGTCACCTTGCGCTCGTGGTATGGCTTCTCGTTGTCTGTGATGAGCACGTGGAGTCCAGCCTTGTCTGCCGGGAATTCTTCCTTCATCTGCTCCACGGTCATGTTCTCTGCCTTCTCGATTACCCAGAGGTGGAAGCTCTCAGCCTTCACCACGAGGTTGTCCTTGTAGCACACCTTCTGCTGGATTTCGTTGATGGTGTCGCGTGGGAAACCAGGCACGATACGGTCTACGAGTGTTGCGCATACGAAGCAATGGTCGGTAAACCAAGCTTTGAATCCCTCGTAGTCTGCCCCCATGTCCTCTTTCCAGAGTTCGATATACTGGTAGATGCATTCCTTGAGATGGTGTCCGTTGAGGAAGATGAGCTCGCAAGGCATGAGAATCATTCCCTTTGAAGGGTCTCCGTCGAAGAACTTATATCTGTGGAAGAGCAGCTGCACGAGCTTGCCTGGATATGAAGATGCAGGAGCGTCGGTGAATTTGCAGCTGTCGTCGAAGGCTATACCTGCCTCTGTGGTGTTCGAGATGATGAATCTCATCTCCGGCTGCTCAGCGAGAGCCATGAAAGCCTGGTTCTGTGAGTATGGGTTGAGGGCGCGACTGATCACGTCGATGCGCTCGAGTGTGTTTACCGGCTGTCCGTTTTCCTTTCCCTGAAGGTTCACGTGATAGAGGCAGTCCTGACCGTTGAGCCAGTCCACCATGCCGCCTGCCAATGGCTGAACCACTACTACAGAGCCGTTGAAGTCTGTCTTCTGGTTCATCTTCCATACGATCCAATCAACAAACGCACGGAGGAAGTTTCCTTCGCCGAACTGGATGATTTTCTCTGGCATTACACTTTTTGGTGCAGTCCTTTTGTTTAAAGCTTGCAATTTCTTCATGATTTGTATTTAGTTAATTGATTATTAGTTTTCAGATTAATTGCCGGTTTCAGCTTTTTTTCTTTGAAATCCTTTGCAAATTTAATGTTTTTATAATTGAGCCGACATGGATTTGCAATCTTTTCGTCGAAAAAAATACGAAAAGGTTTGCGCAATCCATGCCGGTCGGCCTTGTCGTTACATGGCAAACACGTTGAAGCCTCCGTCTACCACGGCTACCGTGCCCGTGACGAACTTCGCCGCATCGCTCATCAGATAGTGTATCGTGCCGCAGAGCTCCTCGGGGTCGCCCATTCTTCCGAATGGAGTCTGATGTATCACGTCTCTGCCTCGCTGCGTGTATGTTCCGTCGGGATTGGTGAGCAGGTTGCGGTTCTGCTCCGTGATGAAGAATCCCGGGGCTATGGCGTTCACTCGTATTCCCTCTCCGAATTTCTTTGCGCATTCAGTTGCCATGAATTCGGTGAAGTTGCTGATGCCCGCCTTTGCAGCGGCATATCCGCAGACGCGTGTGATTGGTCTGAAGGCTGCCATCGACGAGAAGTTGATGATGGAGCCCTTTCCCTGCTTCACCATCGGCTCGAGGAACACCTGTGTCGGTATGACGGTTCCCGTGAGGTTCAGTTCCAGCACTTTCTGGAAGTCTTCCACCTCGAGGTCGAAGAAGTTTCCTTCTGGCGCTATCACGGCTCCTGCCATGTTTCCTCCTGCGGCATTGAGCAGCGTGTCGATCCGTCCGTATTTTTCGAGGATGTCCTTGCAGTTCTGCTTCACGGTCTGCTGACACATCACGTCGGTCTTCATGAATTCACAATGTCCTCCCTCTGCCGTGATGTCGGCAACGATTTCGGCTCCCACATTTTCCTTTCTGCCGAGGATTATCACTTTCGCGCCTTCTTTGGCGAGATATTTTGCTATGGTGCGTCCGAGCACTCCCGTGCCTCCTGTTATGACCACCACATAGTCTTTGATGTCAAATAGTTTGTTCATGCCTTTGTCGTATTTTATGCTCCTGGCGCCATTACGGCCGGTCTGGAGCTTGATTTGATATAATGATAAGAAATGTCTTAGTCTCCGCTGCTGCGGTTTACCACAATCCCGGCTGTCGGTATTCCTTTCCGAGCTCTCTGTCAACGGTTGCTATGATTCCCTGCACCTGTCCCATGGCGAACATCCGTCCCAGGAAGCTGTATCCGGCGTTGTAGCCCCGGTTTTCGTCGCCGAGCATTGTCATTCCGTGGTCCACTCTCATCGGCAGCTTCCCGATGTTCGGGTTGCCGGAGCGTCTTGTCTCCTCTTTCTCGAAGATGCGCGCCAGTTCTATCAGGTCTGCGCGGCCTCCCAAATGCGAGGCTTCGGTAAAGTCGCCGTTGTCGAACACGTGGCATGAGCGCAGATGTACGAACCACGTGCGTGAACAGTATTTCCTTGCCAGTTCCACCACGTCGTTGTGTTGTCCTGCCGAGAGCGACCCTGCACAGAAGGTGAGCCCGTTGTGAGGATTGTCCACCGCTTCGAGAAACCACCTGATGTCCTCGTCAGAGGTCACGATTCTTGGCAGTCCGAGTATCGGGAATGGAGGGTCGTCGGGATGCACACACATATACATGTCATACTCCTCGCATGTTGGCATTATGGCATTGAGGAAGTATTTCATGTTCTCTCTGAGCTGCTTTTTGGTTATTCCCTTATACAGGTCGAGCAGCTGGCGGAAGAGCTCCACGGGATGTTCGTCGTCCTCCTTTATGTTTCCGCTCACGAAGCCCTGTGTTTTCACTATGATGTTCTCCACGAGCTTGTGGTTGTCTTCAGCGGTCATGGTCTGCTTCATCTTCTCCACCTCTGCCGCCACGTCCTGCCAGTCCTTCTCTGCCCCCTGGCGTTTCAGTATGCAGATGTCGAAGTAAGCAAATTCCGCCCTTGAGAAGAAGAGGTTCGTGGTGCCGTTAGGGTTGGGGTGGCTGAGGTCGGTCCTCGCCCAGTCGAGCACGGGCATGAAGTTGTAGCAGATAGTATGTATGCCCTCGAGCGAGAGGTTCTTCAGGCTCTCCTTGTAGTTTTCTATCAGCCGGTCGCGGTCATCTCCCGCATACTTTATGCTTTCCGACACAGGCAGGCTTTCCACCACCGACCACCTCATGCCGTAGCTTTCGATATATTCTCTGAGGTCTCTGATTTTCTCTCTTGTCCACCCCTCTCCGTTTGGCACGTCATGAAGCGCGGTGACGATTCCTTCCACTCCTATCTGCCTGAGCATGTCGAGTGTTATCTTGTCGTTCTTGCCGAACCATCTCCAAGTTCTTTCCATTTTTTGATTATGTTTTAAAATTGCTGAATAGCTATTTTAATATTGGTCAAATAGCGTTTGTGTAAACCATGCCTGACATGGCTGATTATGCATTGCAAAGATAGTGATTTATTTTCCAACTCCGCCCCGCGAGCCGTTAATAATAGTAAAAATAATGTATAAACTTTGTTCTCTCGAAAAGAAAAGATACCTTTGCATTACAAAACAATAATTCATTTAACAATAAAAACATTTAAAGAGATGAAAAAGCTATTGTTCACAACGATAATGTTGTTTGCGCTTGTCGCCACCGCCTTTGCCCAGAGCGACGCCAGAATAAGTTTTGATGCCACCACCTTCAACTTCGGCACGTTTCCCGAGTCAAAGCTGCAGACCCACGTGTTCACGTTCAAGAACACGGGCACGGCTCCACTCATCGTGAACCAGGCCGTGGCAAGCTGCGGATGCACCGTCGCCACATACACCAAGAAGCCTGTAGCTCCGGGCGAGAAAGGCGAGGTGAAGGTGACCTACAACGGCAAGGGCAAGTTTGAGGGCCACTTCAAGAAGAGCATCACCGTGAGGACAAACGGCACTCCGGAGCTGGTGCGCCTCTACATCGAGGGCAACATGACCACCGACGGAGCGAAATAACCCTCACCGAAAGAGCAAACGCAAGCATTCGATTACTTTTTTATGAATATCAGACACATCATTCTCCTTCTCTTCCTCGCCACTTGTGTGGGAGCTTCTGCCCAACACCCCTTCAAGACGAGAAAGAGCAAGGCGAAAGACACCCTTATCGTGAAGACCTACGCCGACTCGCTGCTATCGGCCAGGGAGAGGATATATGCCGCCCCCGACAGCTGCACAGAAGCCGACGGACGTCTCTTCCGCCTCTTCTCCCCCACAACATTCTATCATTCCGTGGCGGGCGACTATCTCAGCAGCACCCCCGTTGACGACCGCGACATGGCTATCGACATGGCGCTGATGAACGTCTACCTTAACAAGCCCCGGTTGGTCACAAAGAGTGAACGCTCGCTCAGGCGCATGGGCGAGATACACGAGGAGATGAAGACTCCAATAAGAAAAAAGGAGATGCTCGTGAGCAGAGCCGACGACGACGTGATAGACAACGCCGGCTTAGACCTTCCGCTGGAGATAATCGTGAAGAAACCGAACTTCTGGAAGTATCAGGGCGAATACTACCTGCAGATGCTCCAGAACTACGTGTCGTCAAACTGGTATAAGGGCGGCGAGAGCAACTACTCCATGGTGGCAAGCGCAATAATGCAGGCCAACTACAACAACAAGCAGAAAGTGAAGTTTGACAACAAGCTGGAGATGAAACTGGGCTTCCAGACATCGCGCGGCGACACTCTCCACAGCTTCAAGACCTCGGAAGACCTCATACGCTACACCGGACGACTCGGATTGCAGGCATCCAAGAAATGGTATTACTCACTGCAGCTCATCGCCTACACACAGTTTGCACGCGGATTCAAGAGCAACGACGCCACGGTATATTCCGACATCCTCTCGCCTCTCAACGTCAACGTGTCTGTCGGTATGGACTACAACGTGGTGTGGCTCAACAAACGCCTCACCGGAACCATACAGATGGCTCCGCTGGCATACAACTTCCGCTACGTGGGACGCAAGGCTCTCGCCACACGCTACGGACTGAAAGAGGGAGACCACACGCTCAACGACTTCGGTTCGGAATGCACGATAGACCTCACATGGGCTTTCGCACCGAACGTCAAGTGGAAGACCCGCCTCTACGGCTACACCACCTACAAGCGAGCCGAACTGGAATGGGAAAACACGCTGATGTTCCAGTTCAACAAATACATATCCTCAAACGTCTTCGTCTATCCCCGTTTTGACGACGGCGCCAAGCGCGATAAAGACCACGGATACTGGCAGCTGAAAGAATATGCATCAATAGGATTCACGTATTCGTTCTGACAAAACGGGCTTGTGAGAGAAGAGGTTACACCCATCTGACAAGTTCCGGATACAACGGCACAGAAAGAGAAGACCCAATCGAGTAGGAGGTAAACACTTATCATAGGTGTTTATCTCCTACTCTCGTGTTTACCGGCCTTTCACACCACCGCACATGCGGTTCCGCATACGGCGGTTCCTATTTAGTGGTAAAATTTTCAATCCGGAAGAATATCCGGAACACAGAGCTACGACAACTGCATGAAAGGCCACAAGGGAGGAATCACTATCGCAACTTTCTTCC
>OGQZ01003391.1_pt1 | contig 10222 bp, 9 predicted proteins | sample 1553321 | NCBI WGS metagenome assembly OGQZ01 (sample SAMEA2579958, study PRJEB22360) | human gut metagenome | reverse complement strand
CTCGTCCACATGGTAGCCCTGCTTGTGCGCCGCGTAGTAGAGCATCAGCGCCAGCCCCACGGCCAGCAGCGCCGCCACCGCCAGCATGCGCTTGGTTTTTGTGTTTTTCATGATTCCTGCTTTCCGTATCTGCCTGACCGTAGGGGCGCATTCTATATGCGCCCGCGCACCTCGCGCCGCCGCAAACCTCCCGGGCGGATATGGAATCCGCCCCTACGGGAATGCGCGCCCGTTCGTTTACACACCTGCATACCAAAAAGGCCTGCCTCAAAAGGCAGGCCCTTCGTTTGTTTTACTCCTGTGCGTTTTCTTCCTTGTCACGCACAAAAAGCCACAGCTCACCGATGGTGAAATCCTCGCTCAGCTCACTCTCGTCGATCTCCTCGCCGATTGCCTCGCCCAGTGCCCACGCCAGCTCGATCATATCCTCATGGTCGGCGCCCAGGTCAGCCAGCGCTGTGCCGCGGCTCAAATCGCCCGTGTCGCAGCTGAACTGCTCTGCCAGCAGATCCTGCAATTCTTCAAAGGTCATTCCGTTTTCCCCCTCTCACTGGGAAGTTTTGTGTTCTTATCATACAAGCCCACAGCGGTTCCGTCAAGGGGCAAACCAGCAACAACCGCACAAATTTATTGCGCCTGATTTGTGGAATCTGCCGAAGGCCCCGCCGGTAACTGCGGCTGTGCGTTCAAAATGCGCATAAACTCCTCGCCGGAGATCGTCTCTTTTTCGTACAGATACTGGGCAATTTCGTCCAGCTTGCGCTTGTTGTCGGCCAGCAGCTTGTAGGCCTTCTTGTGCTCGGCCTGCACGATCTCCACGACCTTGGCATCGACTTGAGCCGCCGTCTGCTCGCTGCAGGCCAGGCTCGCGTCGCCGCCCAGGTAGGCGTTGTTCACAGTCTCCAGCGCGACCATGTCGAAATCCTCGGTCATGCCGTAGCGGGTGACCAGTGCGCGGGCCAGCTTGGTGGCCTGCTCAATATCGTTCGACGCGCCCGTCGTGATGGAGTGGAAGATCAGCTCCTCCGCCGCGCGTCCGCCGGTCAGCGTCGCGATCTTGTTCAGGATCTCCTCTTTCGTCATCAGCGTGTGGTCGCCGTCCTCCACCTGCATGGTGAAGCCCAGCGCACCGGACGTGCGCGGCACAATGGTAATTTTCTGCACGGGGGCGCTGTTCGTCTGCAAGGCCGCCACCAGCGCGTGGCCGACCTCATGGTAGGAGACGATGCACTTTTCCTTATTGTTGAGGATCTTGTTCTTCTTCTGCGCACCGGCCAGGATCGTGTCCACGGCCTCCTGCAGGTCGAACTGGGTCACGGCCTTGCGGCGATGGCGCACAGCGCAGAGTGCGGCCTCGTTCACGATATTCGCCAGCTCGGCGCCGGACGCACCGGGCGTCATGCGGGCCACAACACCAAAGTCACAGTCGGGGCCGAGCTTGACTTTCTTAGCGTGCAGGCGCAGGATGCTCTCGCGGCCCTTCAGATCGGGCAGCTCGACGGGCACGCGGCGGTCAAAACGGCCCGGGCGGGTCAGCGCAGGATCCAGGGATTCCGGGCGGTTCGTCGCCGCCAGGATGACGACGCCCTTTGTGGCGTCAAAGCCGTCCATCTCGGTCAGCAGCTGGTTCAGCGTCTGCTCGCGCTCGTCGTTGCCGCCAAGGTTGGAGCCGCCGTCACGTTTCTTACCGATCGTATCGATTTCATCAATAAAGACGATGCAGGGCGCTTTTTCACCTGCCTGCTTGAACAGGTCGCGCACCTTGGACGCGCCCATGCCCACGAACATCTCCACAAACTCCGAGCCGGAGATGGAGAAGAACGGCACGTTGGATTCGCCCGCCACGGCCTTTGCCAGCATGGTCTTGCCGGTACCCGGAGGGCCGACGAGCAGGATGCCCTTGGGCATCGAGGCACCGATCTCTTCGTATTTCTTGGGGTCGTGCAGATAATCTACGATCTCCTGTAAGTTCTCTTTGGCCTCATCTTCGCCGGCCACATCCGCAAAGCGGATGCCGTGGGTGGACTGGACGTAGACTTTGGCGTTGGACTTGCCCACGCCGCCGAACATCATTGAGTTCGCGCCGCCGGCCTTTTCTATGAGCTTTTTGTTCATGAAATTGCCCAGCCAGACGAAGAGGACGATGGGCAGCACAAAGCTCAGCAGAAAGCTCAGCAGCGGCGAAGCCTGCTCGACGATCTCACTGGAAAACTGTGCGCCTGCGTCGTAGAGGCGCTGGGTCAGGTCAGGGTCGTTCATCAGGCCGGTCTTGTAAATTTGCTTTTCGTCTTTGTCAGTAAAGATGATTTGGTTCGATTCCATATCCACCCGGCCGATGTCTTTGTCCTCGGTCATAGACATGAAGGTGCCGTAGTCCACTTCTTTTACCTGCCGTTCGCTCATCCACGGCACGAGCACGAAGTTGAGCAGCATCAGCACCAGTAATACAATGGCGTAGTAAATAGCCAATGGCTTTTTGGGGGTCTTGACTTCTTTCATGGGGGTCCCTCCTTACGTTGCAAACAGCATACCACGACGCCATTTCAGAAACCAGCGTTTCGAGGCGAACTTTGCAAAAACTTCGCAGATTCTTAACAAAGCAAAGAATCCACCCGCAAATTTTGAAAATTTATGCTGCTATTTATGTGAAATTGTTTCATTTTCAATGTGAGCCGAACTTCTTGACAGGGGCGGCGGCTTTTGCTAAAATGAAACCACTTTGAACAAAGCGCAAATGCGTTGACGGGGAAAAAACGATTTTCTTCTGCGTGCAGAGAGCCGCCGGATGGTGCAAGGCGGTGCAGAGGGTTTCGGTTACTGGCCCCTGAGCGGCAGGACTGAAGCAGACAGTAGGTCCTGACGGAAGCCCACCGTTATAAGGGCAGCGATTCGCCTCAAAAAGCCGATCGTGCAGAGCGGCTGTGCTTTTGGCACAGCAAAGAGAGTGGTACCACGGGTGCCCTGTAACAGAAATTACAGGCTCTCGTCTCTCAGGGGATTTCGTCCTTTGAGAGACGGGAGCCTTTTCGTTTGATAAAAGGAGTCAACCTCTCAGTCAGCGCTGACGCGCTGCCGTAACCCGGCCCTGTCGAGCGAATGCGAGACCGAGAGGTTGACACAGCAAAAATGGAGGACAAGAATTATGATGGACGCTACCAAGTACGCACCGGGATATTACCCGGTCCCCGCCGGCTATGACAGCTGGGTCAAGAAAGACCACATCGAGAAAGCTCCCACCTGGTGCAGCGTGGACCTGCGCGACGGTAATCAGGCCCTTATCGTCCCCATGAGCCTCGAGGAAAAGCTGGAATTCTTCCAGATGCTGGTCAAAATTGGCTTCAAGGAAATCGAAGTCGGCTTCCCGGCCGCCAGCGAGACGGAGTACGAGTTCCTCCGCACCCTCATCGAGAAGAACATGATCCCCGACGATGTCACCGTGCAGGTGCTGACCCAGTGCCGCGACCACATCATCCGCAAGACCTTTGAGGCTGTCAAGGGTGCCCCCCGCGCGGTGATCCATTTCTATAATTCCACCTCTGTGGCCCAGCGCGAGCAGGTGTTCCACAAGAGCAGGGAAGAGATCAAGAAGATCGCCACCGACGGCGCAAAGCTGGTCAAACAACTGAGCCAGGAGTACGAGGGCAACTTCCTGTTTGAGTACAGCCCCGAGAGCTTTACCGGCACCGAGGTGGACTATGCCGTGGAGGTCTGCAACGCAGTGCTGGATATCATGCAGCCCACGCCTGATCGCCCCATGATCATCAACCTGCCGGTGACCGTGGAGATGAGTATGCCCCATGTCTACGCCAACCAGATCGAGTATTGCGACAAGCACCTCAAGTGCCGTGACAGCGTGATCATCTCCACCCATCCCCACAACGACCGCGGCACCGGTGTTGCCTGCGCTGAAATGGCCGTTCTGGCCGGTGCTCAGCGCGTGGAGTGCTGCCTGTTCGGCAACGGTGAGCGCACCGGCAACGTCGATGCCATTACGCTGGCCATGAACATGTACAGCCACGGCGTAGACCCGCACCTTGATTTCAGCAATATGCCCGCCATCTGCGAGGTCTATGAGCGCGTGACCCGGATGCACGTCTATGAGCGCACGCCCTATGCGGGCGCACTGGTGTTCGCGGCGTTCAGCGGCAGCCATCAGGACGCCATCGCCAAGGGCATGACCTGGCGCAAGGAGCATAACCTGCACGAGTGGACCTGCCCGTACATCCCCATTGACCCGCACGATATTGGCCGTACCTACGATGCCGACGTCATCCGCATCAACAGCCAGAGCGGCAAGGGCGGCATCGGCTTCGTGCTGGAGCAGAACTACGGCTACAACCTGCCCGCCAAGATGCGCGAGGCGCTGGGCTACAAGGTCAAGAGCGTGTCCGACCACAGCCACAAGGAGCTGAGCGCAGGCGAAGTGCTCCACATCTTCGAGGATACCTTCCTCAACAAGTCGAAGCCCCTGTCTGTCGTCGAGGCCCACTTCGCACAGGTCAACGGCATCACCGCCACCGTCACGCTGGATCTGAACGGTCAGCGCAAGGTGGTCACCTCGGTGGGTAATGGCCGTCTGGATGCTGTGGCAAACGCTATCCAGAGCGCCACTGGCATGGACTTCCACCTGGAAACTTACTCCGAGCACAGTCTGGACGAAGGCTCCACCTCCCGCGCCGCTTCCTACGTCGGCCTCGAGTGGGGCGACGGCATCGTCACCTGGGGTGCAGGCACCGATACCGATATTATCGTGGCCGGCATCCATGCACTGGTCAGTGCGATCAACAATAAATAAAGAGAGATTTTTGAGAGAGTATCAAAAGGAGAATGAACCATGGGAATGACCCAGACGCAGAAAATTCTGGCCGCACACGCAGGCCTCGCCGAGGTCAAGGCAGGCCAGCTCATCAACGCCAAGCTCGACATCGTGCTGGGCAATGACATCACTACCCCCGTCGCCATCAACGAGTTCGAAAAGGCGGGCTTCAACGGCGTGTTCGACAAAGAGCACATCGCCATCGTCCTCGACCACTTCGTTCCCAACAAGGACATCAAGAGCGCGACCCAGTCCAAGCAGTGCCGCGAGTTCGCCAACAAGTACGACATCCTCAATTTCTACGATGTGGGCCAGATGGGCATCGAGCACGCTCTGCTGCCCGAAAAAGGCATCGTGACAGCCGGTGACTGCGTCATCGGCGCCGACAGCCACACCTGTACTTACGGCGCACTGGGCGCATTCTCCACCGGCGTTGGCTCCACCGATATGGCCGCCGGCATGGCTACCGGCATGGCATGGTTCAAGGTGCCTGCTGCCATCAAGTTCGTGCTGAACGGCAAGCTGCCGCCGAAAGTTTCCGGCAAAGACCTCATCCTCCACATCATCGGTATGATCGGCGTGGATGGTGCGCTGTATAAGTCGATGGAGTTCACCGGCCCGGGCGTCGCTTCCCTCTCCATGGACGACCGCCTGAGCATCTGCAACATGGCCATCGAGGCCGGTGCCAAGAACGGCATCTTCCCCGTGGACGACGTGACCAAGGCTTATCTCAAGGGCCGCAGCCAGCGCGAGCCGGTGTTCTATGAGGCCGACCCGGACGCCGAGTATGAGAAGACCATTGAAATCGACCTCTCTGCACTTGAGCCCACTGTCAGCTACCCCCACCTGCCCGAGAACACCCACCCCGCCAGCGAGGGCAAGGACATCAAGATCGACCAGGTGGTCATCGGCAGCTGCACCAATGGCCGCCTCGAGGATATGGAAGCCGCTTACAACATCCTGAAGGGCAAACACATCGCAAAGGGCGTGCGCGGCATCATCATCCCCGCCACCATGGCCGTGTACAAGGAGTGCATCCTCCGCGGCTGGACGACGGCCTTCATCGACGCGGGCTGCATCGTCTCCACCCCCACCTGCGGCCCCTGCCTCGGCGGCTACATGGGCATCCTCGCCGAGGGTGAGCGCTGCGTCTCCACCACCAACCGCAACTTCGTGGGCCGCATGGGCCACGTCAAGAGCGAGGTGTATCTGGCTTCGCCCGCTACCGCTGCCGCCAGCGCACTGACCGGCTACATCACCGACCCCCGCACGGTCTGAGAAAAGGAGAGTCACCCATGAACAACGCAAACGGTTCTGTTTTCAAATACCCGGATAACGTGGATACCGACGTCATCATCCCGGCCCGCCACCTGAACACGCAGGATGCCAAGGAGCTTGCCAGCCACTGCATGGAGGACATTGACAAGGACTTCATCAACAACGTCAAGGACGGCGACATCATGGTGGGCGGCTGGAACTTCGGCTGCGGATCCTCCCGTGAGCACGCACCGCTGGCCATCAAGACCGCCGGAATCTCCGTCGTCATCGCCAAGAGCTTCGCGCGCATCTTCTACCGCAACAGCATCAACATCGGTCTGCCCATCATGGAATGCCCTGAGGCCGTGGACGCCATCAGCGCAGGCGATACTGTCAGCGTGAATTTTGATACCGGCGTCATCACCGATGAGACCACCGGCAAGACCTTCCAGGCCGAACCCTTCCCGCCGTTCATCCAGAAGATCATCGCCGACGGCGGTCTGATGAAGTCGCTGACGAAGAAGTAAGGAGCCTAAAATGGAAAAAAACATTGCTGTCATCTGGGGCGACTGCTCCAGCCCCGAGATCGTGAAGCAGACCCTCCGCGTTCTCGATAAGGTGGCCGAAAAGTACGGCCACACCTTCCACTACACCGACGCCGCGATGGGCGGCGAGGCCATCGACAAGTACGGCGACCCGCTGCCCCAGCATGAGTTGGACAAGTGCCTCGCGGCCGACAGCGTCCTTCTGGGCGCAGTCGGCGGCCCAAAGTGGGAGGGTCTGCCCGGTGAGCAGCGCCCTGAAAAGGGTCTGCTCCGTCTCCGCGCCGGCATGGGCCTCTACTCCAACAACCGCCCGGCCAAGATCTGGCCCCAGCTGGCCCCGGCCAGCCCCCTCAAGCCCGAGATCGTGGCAAAGGGCATCGACTTCATCATTGTGCGTGAGCTCATCGGCGGCGTCTATTTCGGCAAGCACGAGACTTACACGCTGGAAAACGGCGAGAAGCAGGCTGTGGATTCCATGCCCTACTCGGAGCATGAAATCGAGCGCATTGGCCGCATCGGCTTCGAGACGGCCATGAAGCGCCGCAAGAAGCTCTGCTGCGTGGATAAGGCCAACGTGCTGGATACCAGCCGCCTCTGGCGTGCGGTCATGCACCGCCTGCAGGCTGAGTACCCCGAGGTGGAGTACAGCGAGATGTTCGTGGACAACTGTGCCATGCAGGTCGTCAAGGACCCCAGCCAGTTCGACGTCATCGTTACCGAGAACATGTTCGGCGACATCATCTCCGACGAGGCCTCCATGATCACCGGCTCCATCGGCATGATCCCCTCGTCCAGTCTGGGCGACGGCACCCGGGGCCTGTACGAGCCCATCCATGGCTCTGCTCCCGACATCGCGGGCAAGGACATCGTCAACCCTACTGCCTGCATCCTCTCCGCTGCTATGATGCTGCGCTACTCCTTCGGTATGACTAAGGAGGCTGACGCCATTGAGAACGCGGTGAATAAGGTTCTGGACAAGGGCCTGCGCACCGCCGACAACATGAGCGAGGGCTGCACCTGCCTCGGCTGCACCGCCATGGGTGACGCTATCCTCGCGGAGATTTGAGTTTACCGGAAAGTAATAGGATAAAGTGGTAATACCCCGCCGCTGTTCGCTGTTTGGTGAATGGCGGCGTTTTTTCTATAATACAATGTCAGCAAATTCCGCTTTCCGCCTTAAAGTGTGAAATAGATTCATTTGACAAATCAATTTATGTAAACTATACTAAATCCTGTCTTTAACAATAAAAATAGCCCGTGTGCCGGGATGGATAAACAGAGATAGGATGGGAAAAACGATATGCTGACACTGGATAAGATCTACCACGCCGCCTTTGTCCTCAAGGACGTGGCCCGCAAGACCGACCTCATCGAGGCACCCCGGCTCTCCAAGGACTGCCGGCTCTACCTCAAGACCGAAAACCTGCAGGTGACCGGCAGCTTCAAGGTGCGCGGTGCTTATTATAAAATCAGCCAGCTCTCTAAGGAGGAGAGCGACAAGGGCGTCATCGCCTGCTCGGCGGGCAATCACGCACAGGGCGTGGCGCTGGCCGCTACCCGCCGCGGCATCAAGAGCATCGTCTGTATGCCGGACGGCGCGCCCATCATGAAGGTTGAGAATACCAAGAACCTCGGTGCGGAGGTCTGCCTCGTACCCGGCACCTACGACGACGCCCACGACAAGGCCGTGGAGCTGCAGGAAGAGACGGGCATGACCTTCATCCACCCCTACGACGACGAGCAGGTCATTGCCGGTCAGGGTACTATCGGCCTTGAGATCCTCGACCAGCTGCCCGATGTGGACGCTGTCATCGTGCCTGTGGGCGGCGGCGGACTCATCTCCGGCGTGGCCTTCGCCATCAAGAGCCTGAAGCCCGACGTCAAGGTCTACGGCGTGCAGGCCGAGGGCGCACCCAGCATGTATCGCTCTCTCCATGAGCACAAATACCAGACCCTCTCTGCCGTCTCCACCTTCGCAGACGGCATTCAGGTCAAGACCCCCGGCGAGCTGACCTATAAGCTTTGTGAAGAGTATGTGGACGACATTGTCACCGTCACTGAGGACGAGACCGCAGCCGCCATCCTCTCCCTGATGGAGAACCAGAAGCTGGTGGCCGAGGGTGCAGGCGCAGTGCCTGTGGCGGCGGCGCTCTTCCACAAGCTGCCCATCGAAGGTAAGAAGGTCGTCTGCCTCGTCTCCGGCGGCAACATCGACGTGAACATCCTCAACCGCGTCATCACCCGCGGCCTCGTCATGAGCGGCCGCAAAGCCAACCTGACCATCGCGCTGGAAGACAAGCCCGGCCAGCTGCAGCAGGTGGCCGACATCGTCTCCCGCTGCGGCAGCAATGTGGTGTCCGTCCTCCACGACGGCTCCGACCCCAATATGCCCATTTCCAGCTGCTTCCTCAAGCTGACCCTCGAGACCCGCGACAACGCCCAGATCGAGCAGATCCGTCAGGAGCTCACCAAGGCAGGCTTCCAGCTGGTAGCCGAGCGCGTATAACTTTATCAGAAGATGCAGAAACGCCGCCCAAACGGGCGGCGTTTCGTTTTGTCAGCCGATGATCTCGTACTGGAAATATTCGCACTTGAGCTTGCTGCCCACGTCGATTTCCGGCGGCAGGAGCGCCAGTGCCACCGGGTTCAGCTCGTCGCTCTCGATGTCGGTGCGGCGCAGGTTGACGTAATCGCCGTCAAAGCTCACGACTTCGTAATACCAAGGCCCCATACTGTTTCCTCCCGTGATTCATTCCTGTGTGTTCTCTTTTTCCTGCTTCCGCCAGTGGTAGTACGGCCCGAGGATGCAGACGGCGGCGAGTATCATCACCGCGAGGATGATGCTGGTGACGGTCTGATTGTCGGAGAAAAAGTAGAACAGCAGCTGCCCGCCGCCCACGATGAGCTCCAGCACACCCAGAAGCCTCTGCCAAAGGCGGCGTTCCTCGGCGCTGGCAGATTTCAGCCGCTTGCCCAGTATGCCGGGCAGCTCGAGGCGGAGGACGTCCGCCGCGCCCCATACCAGAAAAAGGATGCCGAGAATGATATGGTCCATAAGCCGCGCTCCTTTCTGCGTCACGCGCTGAACAGGAAAACTTTTACAGTGCAAGTATATCATATCGGTGGGACCCCGGCAAGGACGGGATTTGCCTGCCCAGCTCAGAAAATTTGGGTGGAACCGCCCGGCGGGCTTGTGGAATTTTGAAAAATATGCTATACTATTTTCTACTGATGCGCCATCGCCAAGCGGTAAGGCAGGGGACTTTGACTCCCCCATCGTAGGTTCGACTCCTGCTGGCGCAACTTGAGAAAAAACCGCATGAATGCTGGAAAATCCAGTGTTCATGCGGTTTTTTGTTTTCTGTGAAGAAGAAGGGTTTGCTGATTTTGGGCGTTTTGAAGTTCCAAAAGCAGTATAAAAGTAGTATAGAACAGCAAAAAGCCGCCCGGCTTTTGTACCGGGCGGCAATGGAGAAGAAAAATCGCAAAAGCGATGAAAATATCGGTTTTACAGCAGCTTACAGGATGTCGATGTACTCACCGGCCAGAGCCTTGTTCATGCTGCGGACGGCGCAGAACTTGCCGCACATGGAGCAGGTGTCGC
>OGQZ01003386.1_pt1 | contig 10236 bp, 7 predicted proteins | sample 1553321 | NCBI WGS metagenome assembly OGQZ01 (sample SAMEA2579958, study PRJEB22360) | human gut metagenome | reverse complement strand
ACACTGCTTACCTATATTCAGTATACCGTGAAATATCACAGAGCCAAGAAAAGCGTGAAGGAGTATTATTCTCAGCTGACTAGGCTGGAGAAGATTTACAACCGTGAAGAAAAGAAATTCGCAGGACGTGAAATGTCAGGAGGATATAGAAAATGACAGCATTACTTGAATTAAAGCAAAAAATTAAAGGAATGTACGGACAGTATGAAATGTATATCCTGCCTGTAATGAAATTTGTGTTAGCACTGGTCTACTTCCTGTGGATCAATGCAAATATGGGCTATATGACACAGCTTAATAATATATTTATTGTGCTTATTCTGGCTCTGATCTGTTCTATACTGCCTTCCGGCGTAATGATTTTTGTCGGATTTGTGCTTATGATCGCACATAGTTATGCAGTCGGGATTGAGGTTGCGGGATTTATGCTTGTGCTGATCCTGTTTATGACAATTTTATTTCTGAGATTCAGTGCGGGAAATAATCTGGTTCTGGTATTTACGCCGCTTTCATTTGGATTCAGTGTCCCGGCACTTCTTCCTGTTGGCAGTGGACTTCTGTGCAGTGCATCATCTGCACTTCCGGCAGGCTGCGGCGTTATTCTTTATTATTTTATCAGGTTTATACGTGTGCAGCACAAATTGCTGGAGAATTCAGATGTTATTATGGCTGATAAACTGAAGCTTCTGGCAGATGGAATCGTTCAGAACTGGGGCATGTGGATCACAGTGATTGCCTTTATTGTAGTTATTTTACTTGTAAATCTTATCCGTACCCGTTCCTTTGATTATGCATGGAGAATTGCCATTGTCGCAGGTGGGGTAGTATATGTGCTGGTAATTCTGGCTGGTGGATTTTATTTCGGACTTAATATTAATGTAATTGCACAGATTATTTATACTGTGATTTCCGTTGTGATAGGGTTGTTGCTGGAATTTTTCGTATTCGGTGGAGACTACAGTCGTACTGAACGGCTGGAATACGAGGATGATGAATATTATTATTATGTTAAGGCAGTACCGAAGGCATCAGTTGCCACTTCGGAGAGAAGTATTAAGAAGATCAACGGAGATACGGAAGCGGCTGACAGGCCTGCACCGGAGAAAGTTGTTTCTTATGCAAATCCTATTTTCCACGGTGATGAAGATGAGGTACAGATACCGGAAGAGGCAGCACCTGTAGAAAGAAATTCTGATATGAATGATGTCGATTTCGAGAAGAAACTGGAAGAATCATTAAAGAATCTGTAAAAAAGGATCTGTTTATTCAAACACGCTCCAGATCAATTTCATAAAATAATAAAGGAAGGAGAACAGTATGACGGATATATCAGGAAATCTGATAGATATATTGACAAGAATGGCATTTCCTAAAATTGGTATCATAGATATTATACAGATTGCGTTGATCGCATTTTTTGTGTATCAGTTTATGATATGGATCAAATATACTCATGCGTATACCCTGTTAAAGGGTATTCTGGTTGTTCTCCTGTTTATTCTTGTTGCGTATATTTTCAAGATGAATACAATCCTCTGGATTTTTTCAAATCTTGCAAGTACACTGATAGTAGGCGTGATCGTCATTTTTCAGCCTGAACTCCGAAAAGTTCTGGAACAGTTGGGAAAGAAGAAAATTATGGCGGCACTGATACCATTTGACGCGGGCAAGGAAGTAAAGGAGAGATTTACTGATAAGACAATCAGTGAGCTGGTAAGGGCCTGTTTTGATATGGGAGAGGTTAAGACGGGAGCTCTGATCGTTATTGAACAGAATGAACTGCTTACCGATTATATCAGAACAGGTATTAATCTGGATGCAATCCTTACAAGTCAGCTTTTGATTAATATATTTGAACATAATACTCCTCTTCATGATGGTGCGGTGATCGTGAGAGAGAACAGGATTGTGGCCGCAACATGTTATCTTCCGTTGTCAGATAACATGGAATTAAGCAAACAACTGGGAACACGGCACAGAGCCGGTGTGGGTATCAGTGAACAGACAGATTCCGTTACGATCATCGTGTCTGAAGAGACCGGACAGGTTTCCGTAGCGCAGAATGGAAGGCTGACCAGAGGGCTGACCAGTGCAGGCCTCAGAGAAATTCTTGTGAAAGCACAGAACAAACAAGTAGTAGACAACAGCAAACTTCGTCATTTACTGAAAGGAAGAATGAAACATGAAGAAGAGAAAAATAACGGATAACATACCTCTTAAAATCATGTCTGTCGCTGTTGCTGTCGTAGTGTGGCTGATTGTCATGAATATTGATAATCCCATAGGAACCAATTATTATACTATCAATGATGTAGAACTGATAAATAAAGAATATGTAGAATCGTCAGATACGATCGGAAAAATGTGTATGCCGGAGCAGAATCAGGATAACGTGAAAATTGCTATTACTGCAACGAAGAAGGTCAGGGATAAAATTAAAATTACGGATATTTCTGCAACAGCTGATCTGCAGCAGGTAGTCAGCCTGGATACAAATCCGGTAATGGTTCCGATTACAGTAAATTGTTCCACACCCGGTGTATCTGCAAATGACATTAAAGTTACTCCACAGAATCTGAGTGTAAACCTTGATGAGAAAGAAACTCAGGAATTTGTGGTCAATGTCAGTCGTGGGGATACAAAGCCGGGCAAGGATTATGAGGTGGGAAGCCTTACAGCTAATCCTGAGAAAGTAAGAATTACAGGACCCAAGACTCTGATAAATAAAATAGATAAGGTAAATGCTGCAATTGATCTGGATGGAAATACCCAGGATTTTACACAGGATGCCAATCTTACGATTATTGATAAAAATCAGGAAGTCCTTTCTGATTCTGAAATGAATTCCCTGAGGATTGAGAATAATGCAAAGGTTGTAGTAACGGCGAAACTCTGGAAGATCCGGCAGGGAGTAGGGATTTCAGCCGGATATGTCGGAACACCGGCAGAAGGGTATCAGGCAGGTATTGTAAAGACAGTTCCTGATACGATCAGTGTTGCAGGTAGCATAGAAGGTCTGGAGAGTCTGGCTGCAAATGATAATGTGATCACGATACCGTCAGACAGCATAGATATTTCCGGTGAATCGAAGGATGTTGAGAAAAAAATCAATATTAAAAATCTGCTTCCCGATAATGTGAAACTGACTAGCGATTCCAGTGAAGATGTATGGGTGACAGTAAGTATTCTGCCGGAAGGAAGCCGTGAGTTTGATGTTCCGACCAAGAATATCGAGGTAAGGAATAAACCGGATGATCTGCAGGTGACATTTGTAACAGCGCAGATAGCAGTCCGTATTAAATCAGATACTGAGGATATGGATGATTTGGATTCTGAGAGAGATATTAAGGCATCTATAGATCTGGATGGTAAAAAGGAAGGGGATTATGAAGTTCCTGTTAAGATTGTATTGCCTGATGGATATGAGACAGTAGAAGATGTGACTACGGAAGTTGTGATCTCATCCGGAACAGCTGCAGATGACAGCAGTAAGTGATAAGAGGAACATGGAAATGGTTAACAGAAAAGTAACAGTTAAGAATCCCACAGGCCTTCATTTGAGGCCTGCGGGGATTTTGTGTAATGAGGCAATGAAATATCAGTCACAGATCACATTTGCATATGGAGGAGGAATGGCCAATGCCAAGAGTGTGCTGAGTGTGCTCGGAGCATGTGTAAAATGTGGAGATGAGATAGAAATTTTCTGCGAGGGTCCTGATGAACAGAAGGCACTGGATAACCTGGCAGGAGCTATTGACAGTGGATTGGGAGAATAGGCAGTAAAGAAATCTTAAAAACTGTTATAAAATCTAAAGCTGCTGGACATTCCTACATTTTTCGCAAAATAGCAGATTATTTATAATTGTTGAGCACAGGCAGGAATCTGTCGAGAGGCGTTTTCAGTGATGAGAGTAAATATATAACTATTATGCGGACAGTGTACAGTGTGACGATAAGTTGATTCTTGTAACAATCTTGTCGGTGCACCAGTTGGACAGTAACAATATAAAGTAAAAGAGGAGGATATTATTGTGAAAAGAAGAGTAGTTGCAGTTACATTGAGTCTGATTATGACAATGGCAACTGTCAGTGAAGCCGGAGCAGCGGTATTTACTTCTCCTGACGGAGATGACAATGTAATTGTACAGCAGTCAGAAGAAGTAAATGATACTGAGCAGCAGGAAACAGAAGTGACTGAAGACATCTTCACTTCCGGAGAGGAGCAGACAGCACCTCAGGATCAGACAGAGGATGTCTTCTCTGCAACAGCAGACGGTACTGAAACACCGGCATCTGCTCAGATAACGTCAGCAACGTCAGAGGCAGTGACAGCAGATGCGTCAGGAGCACTTGTGGTAAATGCAGAAGACTGGATCCGTGAGGGAAATGAGTTTAAGCTTCAGAAACACCAAAAGACAGCTCCTGTTGCAAACGAACAGCAAGCAGGTAATGCGGACTCAGAAAATAAGGCAGATGTTTCTGAAGAAGGAACAGAGAATGCAGCTTCTGCAAACACAGAGATAACAGATGCAGATGTTATATTAGACACAGCGAATGCGTCAGATACAGATGTGGCAGAAGATACAACCAGTGCGTCAGATGCAGATGTTGTTACAGACACAGCAAATGCCGCAGATACAGCAAATACTGCAGATACAACTTTACCGGATACGGATGCATCCGGAAAGGATGATTTCTATACAGTAATGGATGGAATCATAAAGATCAATACAGTGTATAAGGGAGAGAGCCATACAGGATATTATCTGTTTGATGAAAACGGTTTTCTTGTAACCGGACAGGCTGAAGTGCAGCTTAAAGATGATGGGACGGTAGTTCTTGCTGATGAGGCTGCGGAAACTTCAGCAGATCTTATGTATTTTACAGAAACAGATGATGCTGTCATTTATAGTGGCTGCGAGGGTGAGACTGTTACACCTTATACATCTACTGTAGGTCAGCAGGTAAGGAATGAGTGGAAATGGACAGGAACTGTCTTTCAGTATTATGACAAAGACGGTAAACTGAAAACAGTAGAGCAGCTTGAGAAAGAAGCAAAAGCAGCAGACACTTATACCGGTTATTTTAAGATTGATGATGAGTACTACTGCCTAGATAAAGATGGTAAACCGAGAACCGGTGATATCACTCTTACTGTTAATGGAGAATCAAATCTGTATTATTTTGAAGAAGACAGTATAATCCCCGGAAGAATGTTCCATGAGGGATGGCGCCGTGCAGATGATGAAAAAGGAGAACGCTGGTTATATTATCAGATGGGAAGTAATCCTGCAAATGTGGGTAAATATTATAAACGTGGCGTGATAGCTACAAGACTTGGTACAGATACACCTACATATCTGCTTGATGGCAATGGTTATGTTCTTAAGTCAAAGCTTAAGAAAGCTTCCAACGGTGCTTACTATGGTTCGGACAGTAATGGTATCATTTATAAAAATGCAATGGTTAAATTTGGTAATTACAGATATTACTTCGGATCAAGCGGCAAAAGAGCTACATGGAAAAAGAGATGGGCAAAAGTAGGAACCCATTATTACTATTTTGGAAGTGTAGCCGGACGTGTAGTTGAGAAACATGGATGGAATGCAATAACAAATACAAAGGGCAAGTTTATCGGATGGTTCTATTTTGATGCCAATGGAAATCATTATACTGATAAATGGACATCCAATGGATACTATTTCATGCCGTCAGGAAAACTGGCAAGTGGTTTTGTGGAAATTAATGGTAAGGGTTATCTGTTTGAAGTTTCTTCTGCTGCAGAACATAAAGGTAAAGTATACAAAAACACTATGGTGCGTTATAAAAAGAAATGGTATATCGCATCTTCCACAGGAAGCCTGTATAAAAACGGATGGAAAAAATTTAATAAAAAGTATTATTATCTGAAAGATTATGTAGTTCAGACTAACTTGTTTGCGGCCCGTAATGGTGTAAATGGTTATATTGATTCAAACGGAGTATTCAGAACAGGCTGGGTTGTTATAAGTAATGCGGCAAATACTGTGAAGTATATTAATCCGGATGGAACAGGATTTGTGACTAATACAAGTAAGTGGATCGATGGTATGCTGTATTACTTTGACAAAAATGGAAACCGTATCACAGATCTGACCAGCAGATATACCGGACCGTATACTGTACAGGTAGACAGAACTAATGGTGTTATGACGATTTTTGCCGATTCGGCCAGAACAATTCCGGTGAAGACAATCCGTGTATCAGTGGGATTACCTGGCACACCGACGCCTACAGGAAGATTTACACTGAGCAGAAGTTCAAGATGGCAGACGTTGATGGGACCGTCATGGGGACAGTATGGAACTCATGTAGACAGAGCTGGTCAGGGAGGAATCTTTGTTCATTCTGTAGCGTGTGGTCAGGCGAACTCTTTCAACCTTCCGGCAGGTGAATACAATAAACTGGGATATCCGGCATCACACGGATGTATCAGAGCCTGCGTTGGCGATGCAAAATGGGTATATTATAACTGTAACGGATCGGTTATTTACATTTTTGACGGTGCTTATAAGGCTGATGATGCCTTAAAGGGACCTCTTGGAAAGAAACCTCTGACTCCATTAAGAGGAGCTGGAAATTACGATCCGACAGACCCGGCGGTTTAACTGAATCAAGTAAGTCCCCTGCGGGAGTTATGAAGAGCAATAAGCAGTGATGGGGATGTAAAGAAACGCATCAGGATATTTTCCTGATGCGTTTCTTAAAATATTTGATTTAAGACAGGACACGACTTGCAGACAGGTAACGGGACGTGTATAATGTATTAATAAAATTGTAATAAAAAAGTAACTATTCAGCAGTTCCTGACAGAGGAGAAAATGAACAGTTACATAAAAAGTGAAAAAGTGTCAGCAAAAAAGTATGAACAGGAGAAGAGGATGAACAGAAAAATCACAAAAAAATTTATGACCTGTCTGATGGCGGCCACGATTACAGTGGGATCATATGCATCTCCGGTAATGGCAAATCCACACTATGACAGGCGTGATACAGTAGCTGGTACCGGCAGCAGGAGGCGTGGCTGCAGATAAGGGAAGAAGCAAAGTAAATGCTAAAGCATGGAAGAAGATAAACGGAGTCTGCTATAATGGAAGCGGCAAAGTTATCCCGGGAGCTATCACAAGAGGAATAGATGTTTCTGAATGGCAGGGGAATATTGAATGGACAAAGGTAAAGAAATCAGACATTGATTTTGCATTTGTCCGTATTTCTTATGGTCTGAATCATTATGATTATATTTATGAGTCTAATATGATAAAAGCGGAACAGGCAGGAGTACCTGTAGGAACCTATGTATACAGTACGGCTTTATCTGCTGAAACGGCATTAAAGGAGGCACAGTATGCAATTGAGAAAATGCAGGGATATAAAGTTTCCTATCCGGTTGTATTTGATCTGGAATATGCCAAAGCAAGTAATCTTTCACCAAAAAAAGTTTCTCAGATGGCACTTGCCTTCTGCAATGAGGTCCGCAAGGCGGGATACTATCCAATGGTATACTGTAATACAAACTGGTATGATAATTATATAGACTGGTCTCTTTTATCGGGAATTGATGTATGGATCGCAAGATATGGAGATACAATCCAGGCACCGGACAAAGACAGATATAATTATACTATCTGGCAATGTACGGATGGAAATACTGAAAGCGGACTGAACAGTACCAGCGGACTTGTAGCCGGAATACCGGCAGGTAATGATGTTGATGTTAATTTTGGATATGTAGATTATACAAAAAAAGTCACACCGAGAAAAGAACAGGCGTCTGATTATGTTCCATCAAAAAAACCAGTTGTTTCAAACGGGCAGGATAAAATAGAGAGTGGTCTGTATGAAGAAGATGAGAAATACTATTTCATTGATGAAGATGGTGATCGTGTATCAGATAAATGGGAAACTATAAATGGCAAAACCTATTATTTTGGCACAGACGGTTATGCTCTCAAAGGTATGAAAAAAGTAGACGGGAAGTATTACTGGTTTAACAAAAAATACTGTTATATGTATGAAAACCGCCGGGTGACCAGAGCAAATGGAGATATTTACTATTTCGGAAGTGATGGTGTCAGGTATGAGAGCGGAATGACGCAGGTAAATGAGAATGGAAAAGTTCATACTTATTATTTTCAGAAAAATGGAAAAGCATATAAAGGATGGCTGACACTGGAAGGTAAGAAATACTATTTCTTTAAAGGCAGTTCTGCAGTTTCAGGAACACGTGCCGAGAACATTACGCTGACTAGTTCTAGGAAAGTAGTATCTGTCTTCAATTCCGCAGGTGTCTGCATGAAACAGTATAAAAAGAAATAGAAGTAACCTGACAAAAAAGACTCTTATAATTGCGGAGTCTTTTTTAAATGGAAATACAGAAACAATAACTATAGCAATCATAAATATGAGGAGAGTGGATATGAAGAAAATTGTGATCATAGGTGCAAATGATTTTCAGAGACCGTTAATTCAGAAAGCTCATGAAATGGGATATGAAACTCATGTGTTTGCCTGGAGAGAAGGTGCAACAGGAGCCAAAGATGCAGATTATTTTTATGAAATAAGCATTACGGAAAAAGAAAAAATCCTGAAGATATGTCAGCAGATCAGACCGCAGGCAGTCACTACCATAGGATCGGATCTGGCAAATATTACAGTACAGTATCTGGCAGAAAAACTGGGACTTCCGGGAAACAGCAGAGAATGTATTGAAAATTCCACTAACAAATTTCAGATGCGCAGTGCATTTTTAAAGGCAGGGATCTGGACTCCGTTTTTTGGCGTTGTGGGGGAGAATGACGTAATACAGGTTCCGGGCTATCCGGTCATTGTGAAACCCACAGACCGTTCAGGAAGCCGTGGGATTACCAGAGTAGAGTGTGAGGAGGAATTGCAGGCTGCAGTTTCCAGGGCAATAGAACAGTCTTTTGAAAAGAAAGCAATCATAGAGGAATATATAAAAGGTTCGGAATACAGTGTAGAGACGATCAGTTATCAGGGCAGACACACTCTTCTGGCTGTCACAAAGAAATATACTACAGGAAATCCTCATTACATAGAAGTCGGACATCTGGAACCTGCACCATTGAAACCGGAGATAAAAGAGAAAATCAGGAAAACAGTTTTTGCAGCACTGGATGCCCTGAAAGTGGAGAATGGCGCAGGGCACAGTGAGTTGCGTATTGACAGAGATGGAAATGTAAGAATTATTGAGATTGGTTCAAGAATGGGCGGTGACTGTATAGGCTCAGATCTTGTGCCATTATCTTCTGGACAGGATTTTGTGGGCATGGTAATAGATGTAGCTGCCGGAAATCCCCCTCAGATAAAGAAGAATGTGAAACAGCATGTTTCTGCCATACGTTTTCTGATGAATATGAAAGAAATCCACAATCTGAACCGGATAAAGGAGAATTATCCACAGACTGTCAGAAAAATTGTGCAGGAAAGTGCTGTGGAGGGAGCATCTATTGTGGATAGTGGAAGCAGACCGGGATTTTATATTCTTCAGACAGATTCTATGGAAGAAATGGAGAAACTTCTGCATCCGGGACCGGAAGTGAATCCAATCCAGATATTTGAAACACCAGTCCAGAAACTGGGCAGTTATGACAAAGAAAATCATTTCTATATGAAACGAGATGATCTGCTTCCGTTTTCTTTCGGGGGGAATAAGGTTCGGTTTGCCCGGGAATTTGTGGAGGATATGAAAGAGAAGCACTGTGACAGTATGATCATTTATGGGAATTATCATTCCAATCTCTGCAGGATACTGGCAACTCTCTGCCATCAGTTGTCTGTTCCGTGTTATATGATTCACAACACAGAAGATATTAAGGATAATTGTGAGACGAATAACAGCCGTATTATCCGCAGGATGGGAGTCAGAGAAATCCGTTGCGGCAAACAGACGATAGCAGAGGCTGTGCAGACAGCCATGGATGAACTTACGGAAAAAGGATACCGTCCCTATTATATTTACGGAAATACAAGGGGAGAGGGAAATGAACATATTCCTATGCGGTCCTATGAGAAAACATATGATGAACTGTACAACTGGGAGAAAGAAAATCATACATTCTTCGATTATATTTTCCTTGCATCCAGTACCAACGCTACTCAGTCCGGTCTATTGGCAGGAAGCCTGAAATATGAAGATAACTGTAAAATCGTAGGAATCTCCGTGTCCCGAAATGAGAA
>OGQZ01003385.1_pt1 | contig 10239 bp, 11 predicted proteins | sample 1553321 | NCBI WGS metagenome assembly OGQZ01 (sample SAMEA2579958, study PRJEB22360) | human gut metagenome | reverse complement strand
GGAGCCGATGTGCGCTGGCAGTTATTCGAAAAGTTTAACGCAGTCTTCGCGGACGTGATTATGGCCAGCTTCGCTAAGTTAGGCGGCGCAGTATTCTACGGCGACTATATGTTTAGCCAAAGTGGAACGCTGAATTATTCCGAGGTATCTGGAGTAGACGCGGACGGAAAAGCCTATTATCGAAAATTTACAGACGGTGTGACGCCAGGGACTTTTATACCCAATCTTATGCTAAACTTTGTAACAGGAGAAATTAAAGCGGCAAAGGGAAATATAAAAGGCCGTATAGAAGCAAATTCTGGTAAAATCGGCGGCTTTGAAATAGGAGAAGGGCGAATAGGCGTAGATAAGGGCACAGATAATAATAACGGAAACTATGTAGGAGAAAGTGGTATGTCCTTATACCCGTCGTTTATTCTATTCAGAGATAACGAAAGAAAAATATTTTCAGCTGTTGGTAGTAATGTCCTTCCGCTATCCTCAGGTATCGCAGCCTTAGCCCGTTTTGAACATAACGAAGAAAAGATAGGTACTAATTACGGAATAATAATAGATGTAAGTGGAGGCTGGAATAACATAGCGGTGTCGGCAAAAGGAAATATAGTTACAAACAATGTAAATACAGAATACGGAGTTAAGACTATAACGTTAAGCGCTAATACTGTATCACACGAAAAGTTTGACCAATCAACCTGGCTAATTAAATGCACAGTTGAGAAAGGGCATATTTGCTTACCGAGCCTCGACGACGTTAGAAGCGCTTTAGGCATAGGCGAAAATACACCGTTTAGCGTACGACTACGAATAATAGGGGATGTTTCCTGCGCTAAAACTTTTAGAGTACAGGGCAGAAACACCGAGCTATTTAAAATGGTAAATAACGAAAAATACTTTTTTTTAGATACAGCCGACTATCCCTATAGACTTGATAATAACGCCGCAAAACAGCTAACAGACGGTTTGGAAATGGCCGCCGGTGATGTAGCGGAATTTCAATTGGTTTACGACGGAGTAACTTATAACGCCTACTTTGTAAGTCATAGAAGCTAAAGTAAAAAACAGAGAAAATATGAAAATATCAGAGCTTAGCCCGCTGGCCCAACTTCAAAAGGCCGCACAGATCCCCGTAGCGATAGCTGGGGAGAACAGAAGTATAACGCTGGGGCAGATCCTTAGCGCGTTACAAAATACTATAGTACCCTTTAGGGGAGAGATAGACCCAAGCAGCTTACAAGTAACATACGCAACCGGCGACACAGCCGGATCGGCTTTTCTACCTGTTGTTTGGGACCCCGTGCCAGCAAAATTCTACGCCGCCAAATATATAGGAACCCCGCTAACAGGAATACAAAAAGTAACGCTGTATAGCAACTTCCCGACGTATAACAACTTCTACGACGGAGAAGGCAACGTGCGGCAGAATGTTTTATACGTTTCGCCCATTGGACGGCTGTACGTTTTCGACGGCGGCGCCCTGTTATCGGCTGGACTAACAGACGAACAAGAAGAGCTGCTTAAGAAGCTGACGCCGCAAGCCGTAGCAAGCGAAAGCGACCTGGAGGCGATGAAGGCAGCCGGCGAGATAGTGCCGGGGCAGATATACTACATAGCCGAAACAGAATAGCGTATGATAACAGTAGGATCTAACAAGGTAGGGCGCTTTTTCATAGGCGCCACTACTACCACCGTGGTATCTATCGGAAGTCTATATAAGGGTACCGAAGCCGAGAAAGTGGCAAAGATATGGGAGGCAGTAAGTAGCTGCTTCGGTAGTGGGCTATGGCGAGGCGCTAAGCCCTGGAGAGGTAAAGACAAATGGAAATATTAACTAATATGTATAACAGACTATGGCAGACAAGATCACAACGCCTATACCAGATATAGGCACAAGCTGGGAGAACTACGGAGGCGATCAGGTAGAAGCCTTCCTTAAGGATCAGCTTACGGGGCTGACGAACGCCAAAATAGGCGACTGGCACCTGGTAAACGGCGCCGACGTGGGGAAACTTGTAAACAATAAAATTCCGTTTACATATTCCGTTTACTGCTTTGTTTACGCCTAACTGCTTAATAATCAATATATAACTATATATGTAAACGATGTAAACGTAAATATGTATATAAATAGTAGGAGTATGTAATATATAGATATAGCCTATTATTACAGGCGAAAAAACGCATATACACGCGTATAGCCTAATATATAGGAAAAAGCATTTCGTTTCGTTTGCACGTTTACCAAACAGAAAATAACGATGAACAGGAGCATAAAAAACATAGTAGAACACGCCGACGTAAGCGAAAAAGCCATAGAACGCTATTTGTGCGACGTGGTTAAGAAGCTGGGCGGCGTGTGCCTAAAGTACAGTAACGCCAATATGGTAGGCTATCCGGACCGCGTGGCCTTAATGCCTGGGGGGCTTTGTGTCTGGTTTGAGTTGAAAAGCAAGGGGCGCAAGACGTCCAAAGTACAGGATATACGGATAGACCAACTGGCAAGAATAGGCCACACTGTTTACGTATGCGATAGCAAACAGAGTATTAACAACGTTTTTGAAGATAAAGGCTATGATATATAACCCCTACGAATATCAGCGTACCGCTATGCGGTGGATCCTGGATAACCCACGATGCGGCCTTTTTCTGGATATGGGACTGGGAAAGACGGTAAGCACACTTACGGCCGTGCAGCAGATGATCGACGACTGCGAAGTAAGCCGCGTTTTGGTAGTGGCGCCTAAAAAGGTAGCGGAAACAACCTGGAGCACGGAAGCGGAGAAGTGGGACCACTTACAAGACCTTAAGGTAGTAAAGGTCCTGGGAACTGAGAAGCAGCGCTGCGCCGCCCTGGCCGAAAAAGCCGACGTTTACGTAACCGGCCGCGATAACTTTGTGTGGTTGGTAGGAAAATATGGCGGCCAGCTTCCCTTCGATGTGTTAGTGATCGACGAGCTTACGAGCTTTAAGAGTAGCAAAAGCGAAAGGTTTAAAGCGATGCGTATAGCGGCGCCTTCCGTTAAGCGAGTTATCGGCCTGACAGGAACGCCGGCACCAAACGGCCTTATAGATTTGTGGGCGCAAATGTACTGTATCGACCAGGGGGAACGCCTGGGAAAATCAGTAAGCAAATACCGGGAAACCTACTTCGAAACGCACAAATGGAATAACATAGTAGTAAGATGCGACGTTAAAAAAGGCTGCGAACAAATAATACGGGATAAGATCGCGGATATTTGCCTGAGTATGCAGGCCAAAGACTACCTACAGCTTCCGAAGATGATAACCCACAAAATCAAAGTGCAGCTATCGGCTAAGACAGCAGCGGCCTATACAAAGTTTGAACGCGACAAGGTTTTGGAGTTTAAGGCAGAGCACGGGGAAGAACCGGCAAACGTTATGGCCAACAGCGCCGCCGGACTTATGAACAAGCTAAGCCAGTTTGCAAACGGCGCGATTTACGACGATGATAGACAAGTGCACGAAATACACAGCGAAAAACTGGACCGCCTGGCTGAGATCGTGGAGGCTGCAAACGGTAATAGCGTTTTGGTATTCTACCAGTTTAAGCACGATATAGCACGTATCAAAGCAAAGCTAAAAGGCCTTAACGTAGTAATCTACGAAGGAGAAGGGGACCTAAAGCAGTGGAACGCCGGTAATATAGACGTACTACTGGCCCACCCTGCAAGTACGGCTTTTGGCCTCAATATGCAAGAAGGCGGCCATTACATAGTCTGGTATGGTACCGGCTGGAACCTGGAGCTATACCAACAGGCTAACGCCCGACTACACAGACAGGGGCAAAAGTACCCTGTTACGGTTTATCAGTTACTATGCGCGGACACTGTGGACGAAAGAGCCAGCGCGGCGCTGGAAGGTAAGACAGGCGTACAGCAGTCCTTACTGGATAGCCTTAACTATCTGTTACGAAAATATGAGTAAAAGGCGAAGGGTGAATATATCCGTAGATCCGGATACTTACGAAAGACTACAAAAGCTTAAAGAGCAGCACGGCTTTAAGAACGCCTGCGAATTAGTTGTAGCCTTCGTGCATATATTACTGGATAGGTTAGAAGACCCAGCAGAAAGAAGGTACGACCTTCCAGAGGATGAAGGGGACTATATAACGGGTATGTTTGACGACCTGGGCCACGTCCAGCCCACGCCCGACGGCAACCCGCCAAAGCGTAGGAATAGAAGAAAGATAAAGTAGAAGACTATGGCAAAGGACAAAGACTACCAGAAGCTGATACATACGGGTAAGTGGCTGAGGCTTCGCAAAGATATACTTACACGTTACCCGTTATGCCAGCGCTGTGCCAGTGAAGGAAGGATAACCGCGGCTACAGAAGTGCACCACATAAGACCAGTAGAAGAGGCGATAACGTACGCGGATAAACGACAGCGTATGTATGACCCTTCCAACCTACAGGCCTTATGCCACGACTGCCACGTTAGGATCCATACAGAGCTGGGGCGATGCGGCAAAGATGCAACGAAGCGACGAAACGAAAAGCAGGTAGCGCAAGTAGTAAAAAAATTTTTCGGCGGCGATGATTAAGCCGGGGGCCTATTTTTGAAAGCGGGGGTAGGCGGTTAAACCTCGCCCCCAGTCTTTTGTCTGCCTGAGTAAATTTTTGAATTTGCGGAACTTTGCCCGAAAACGCCTAAAAATTGAAAATAATGCAAATAAAGTGAAAGATATGAGTAAAAGCGTAGAAGACTACCAAAAAGAGATCGTGCGAGTAATGAAATCGCACAGAACCTATACTAAGGCGCTGGATATGCAGATACACAGCCTGGCAAGTGCTATGCGTAACTTGGACCTGGCTAACCAGCAGATCGACGGACTAACGGAAGTAACCGTATGGGAAACTACCCGCTACGGCGAAAAGCTGGCGCCGCACCCAGTATTCAAGATCGCGAAGGACGCCCAGGATATGATAACGCGCCAGATGAAAGCGCTGGGCCTTACAGTTGAAGATCTGGCCGGGGAAGCTGACGAAGACCCGCTAACCGACCTTACGAAGAAGCTAACCAAAAAGCGTAAGGCGCCTAAAATTATTAAGCCGCTGGATGATGCAGAGGTAAAAGACTAATAGCTTATGACAGAAGAAGAAAAAGATAGACTACGCCAGGCGAAGGAAGACGTTACGAACCAGTTAGCGAATACGAATATAGACCGCTACCGACTTTCGGAAGTGGATAGCCGACTGGATAGCTATGTGCGCGAAGTGGCCAGCAACCCGGACGGGCATAACCTGTACGAGCAGCTGGCCGTAGTGCATTTCTTCACGATGTGCGATAAATACGGGATCAACGTAACAGAAGTACAGCAGTTTTACGACTTCTACGAAAGCCTGTACTTCCCCGGCAAGAAAGGCCAGCAGCGCTACGAGCTTACGCCGGTACAGTGCTTCCAGTTTGCGAGTATCTTTGCCTTCTGGACTAACGGCCGCCGCGTAGTACGCGAAGCCGTGCTATTTGTGCCCCGTAAATTCAGTAAAACGACCAGTACGGCTTCACTGGCTATATACGACGTGCTGTACGGCGATGCAAACGCGGAGTGCTACACGGCCGCCAACAGCGCCGACCAGGCTAAAAAGTGCTTCGACGTGATCCGCGGCTGCTTTCGAAAGTTAGACCCGAAAGAACGCCGCTACCTGGTTAATGAACAGACGATAAAAAGCCGCCGTCGTGATCGTAGCGCCTTCGCCCAATGCCTAACGGCTAACGCGAAGACTAAAGACGGCCTTAACGCTTCGGTAGTTATTATGGATGAATTTAGCCAGGCGCCGGATAGCGAGCTGCTAACCGTGCTTACTACTTCTATGGGCGTGCGGGACAACCCGCTAACGGTTATTATTACTACGGCTTCCGACGTCTTCGACGGTCCATTTTACGAGATGCTACAGGGCTATAAGTCTGTATTACTTGGGGAGTATGAAGACGACAGCCTTTTTGCTCACATATTCGAACCCGACCTGGACGACCCAGAAGACGAAGAAGGAACCTGGCGAAAGGTGCACCCGCATTTAGGCGTTACGGTAAACCTGGATTTTTACTACCAGGAATATAATAAGGCGCTACGTAACGGCGCGGAAGCTATGCTGGCCTTCCGTACTAAGCTGCTTAATATATTTGCCGAAAACGAGCAGCGTAGCTGGATAAGTAGCACCTTAGCGCGCCATATATCAAGACCTATGCCATTGGATGCGATAAAGGGAAGACCGGACGCTATGGTAGCTATAGACCTTTCGGAAAGCGACGACTTTAGCGCCGTTACCGCCGGTATATACAGCTACGAAAATAAAAGTTTTAGCTTCCATACCGCTTACTTTTTTCCGGAAGGCGCCCTGCCTGGGCACCCTAATGAAAAGCTATACAGAACTTGGGCCGCAAAGGGCTTCTTAACCCTAACGAAGGGCGACGTTATAGACTACCGTACTATCGTGGACTATGTGCTGAGGCTTAACCAATGCGTCCGGATCCTGGGGATAGGTTACGACCCCTGGAAAAGCCAGGAAGTAATAAATATGCTGGCCGCCTCAGGCGCCGGCAATGTAATAAAGGGTGTACGCCAAACATACGGAACCTTTACGGCGCCGGTTGAGAGCTTCGAGCACGGCGCGAAGACGGGCCATATATTTATCAACGATAACCCTATTAACGCCTACTGCTTTGGTAACGCTGTGCTGGATACCGATAAGCTGGAAAACTGCAAGCCTATTAAGAGAAAGCAAACGCAAAAGATCGACGGCGTAATTACTATGCTGATGTGTTTACGCCTTTTTATCGACTACGAAAGATAAGTTTTTATCGAGTTTAGACGAAAGCGGGTACCAGATACTCGTTTTCGTGCGTATAGTAGAAACGCGTTATATTTTATGGGATTTATACAGCACTTAAAGCGAATGTTTGCCCGCGAAGCCTCAGCAGACCGTAGCAACGACGTAACGGCGCCTTATGCGGGTGGCGCTACTTTGTTGTATCCTTCCGGATCCGGTCCGCTGCACATAGCTACGGTTTACCGATGCGTAGACTTACTGGCTAATAGCGTGGCTAACCTTCGCCTGCAATATATGCGTAGGAAGGGCGATATTTTTGTAGAAGACACTAACAGCCGCCTGCACTACCTTCTAACGGTGCAGCCGGATACTTACCTGTCCGCTTTCGACTTCTGGCGGCAGGTAGTTACTTATATGCTTTTGAAGGGTAACGCTTATATCGTGCCCGTTTATGATACCCTTACTATGGATATTGCACGCCTGGCGCTTGTGGATCCTCACTGCGTGGCGCACGATACGATCCATAACACCTACAAGGTAACGGACATAAACGCCGGTATAAATGACACTTTCGACGAAGACGAAATTATACATATCAAGAACTACACCCGCGACGGCAAAGTAGGAATATCTACGCTTACTTATGCGGCCACTACGCTATCTATAGCTAATACGGGCAACGCCGAAACGCTTAGCCGCTTCGAGAATGGCGGTAACGTGCGCGGTATCGTATCCAACGATACAAGCGTACGCGGCTTCGGAGAGTACCAGGACGACCAGCTGGAAGTAACGGCTAAGGATCTGGATAGCAGATTTAGAACTGGCCAGCGTATAGTAAGCGTCCCCGGCCAGGTGCAATTTAGCCCGCTTTCGTTGAGTAGTACAGATATGCAGTTTTTGGAAACGCGGAAGTTTACCGTACGCGAGATCTGTAGATTTTTCGGCGTGCACCCTTCCTTCGTTTTTGATGATACCAGCAATAACTACAAAAGCGCGGAAATGGCTAACGTAGCCTTCTTATCCAATACGCTTAACCCTATCCTTCGTAAGATAGAAAACGAATTGCACCGGAAATTGGTAGCACCTACGCTTTGCTGTAAGCGCCGCTTTGAGTTTGACCGCCGCGACCTATACGCCTGCGACCTGGATAGCAAAGTAAAATACCAGACCAGCACTATAGCGGCGGGCATATATACCGTTAACGAGTGGCGGCAGGCAGAGAACAAAGAACCCGTAAAGGGCGGCGACCTGGTACTGGTAAGCGCGAACCTTAAGAGCATTAAGGAAGTAGGCAGCCCGACAGCTGCGCCAGCGCAAACGGCTAAGCCAGTAGAGGAACCCGGCAATAACGACGACGATAATAACAAGCAAGATGATGAAACAGGAAAAGAATAAAGACGCAATGGTGGCGCGAATGGTGCACACCCCCGCGGAACTTCGCGTACGCGAAGCTGGAGAAGGAGAAGCGCCCAGCCGTACTATTACCGGCTACGCTATCCTGTTTAATACGCAAAGCGCGCCGCTTTGGTCCGATGACGAGGAAGAGGCCCGCGAAGTAATAGCGCCGGAGGCCGTGACACGTGAACTGCTGGACGGCTGCGACATTAAAATGACTATGTTTCACGACCGCCAGCTTATACTGGCGCGTAGTAAGAACGGTACCGGAACGCTTACCTACAACGTAGACGAACGCGGCGTAGCGTTTAGCTTCGACGCCCCGAATACGGCGGACGGCGATAAAGCCCTGGAGCTTGTACGCCGTGGCGATATATCCGGCTGTAGCTTTGCCTTCCGGACCCACTACTACGACCGGGCGTACGTAGAACGAAACGTAGAACGCAAGGACGGCAAAACGCTTATTACGTACACTGTGCGTAGTATCATAGGTATTTACGACTTTACCCTGGCTTCGGATCCGGCCTACCCGGACACTAACTGCGAGGCCGAACAGCGCGAACTGGTTAGCCAGCTGCGCAAGCCGGAAGACCCCGAAAAGAATAACGAGAAGATGCGCGAGCAAGTGCAGGATATGCGCCGCGCTGCTTCGCGTAAATTATAGATTTGTTTAACCCTTAAAAGTTTCAAGTATGAGTAAGAGAAAGCAAGTAAACGTGCGCCAGCTGGTTAATCAGTACCAGACTAACTGCGAGCGTATTAACGCTATCGCTGACGCGTGCGAGAATGAGCAGCGCGAGCGCACAGAGCAGGAGGAAGCCGAGTACGGCAACCTTCTTCGCGAAAACCAGCTGCTGCAAATGCGTATGCAGGCAGCACTTAACGCCACTAACGAGGCAGAGGCCAGAAGCGTAACTACCCAGCTTCGCGAAGCCCTTAACGAGGCAATGGAGAACGGCAGTCGTAATCCGGTAATGCTCACGCTTACGCGAGAGATCCAGACTACAGCCGCCCTGGAGGGTACAGGTATCGTGCCTGTGAGCGAACAGGAAATGCTGGAGCCGCTTCGCGCTGGCCTTATCTACGGTAAGGTAGGTATTACTATCCGTACCGGTTTGGTAGGTAGCCTTCGCTGGCCTAAGCACGGCAAAGCCGTAGCAAAATTCTTGGGAGAGGCTGAGAAGCTGACTGAGAGCAAGATCGACTGGGATAAGATCACTGTAGCGCCTAAGCGTCTGGGCGTGGCTATCCCCGTAACACGCCAGGAGCTTTTCAACAGCGAAGGCGTAGTGGAAAGCGTTATTAAAGCCGAAATGCCACAGGCTATTATCGACAAGATTAACGACGCGCTGTTTACTACCGACAAATCGGGCCGCGTAGTTTACGGACCTTTTGCTACAGCAGGCGAGGACGGCGGTTGCGCTAAGGTTGAGTTTGCCGCCGCTATCCCTACACGTAAGGAACTGCTTAAGATGAAGGCCGCCGTAGCTAAGGCAGGTATCGAAACGTCTACCTGCTGCTTCGTAATGACCGAAACAATGAAGGCCGAATTAGAGGACGTTCCAGTAGATGCAGGTAGCGGCCGCTTCCTTTGCGAAAATGATCGTATCCTGGGCTTCCCCGTCTTCACTACTGACGTTATCGGCGAAGGTAAGGTAGGCTTCGGCGACTGGGGCTACCAGGCAGCCGGCTTCTTCGGCGCTATGAACTTTATCGTAGATCCGTATAGCCTCAGCCTGGAAGACTCTACCCGCTTTGTGCTTAATACTGATTTTGCCACCCTGACACTTCGCCCAGAAGCCTTTATTTTGGGCGTGGCTAAGGGTAATGTATAATTTTGCCGGAAGGCGTAACATTATAGCAGCGATTTAACTATGGCCGTAAATTTAGAACTTCTTAAAAAGCACGTCCGCGCCGACGATTTTAGCGACGATGACGAATACCTACAGCACCTACTGGAAGCCGCGGAGGCCTACGTATGCACCAGCACGAAAAGGACCGACGAGGAACTGCAAGAGCTGGGCGGCGGCGAATGGCCGAAGCCACTACAGCAGGC
>OGQZ01003374.1_pt1 | contig 10259 bp, 8 predicted proteins | sample 1553321 | NCBI WGS metagenome assembly OGQZ01 (sample SAMEA2579958, study PRJEB22360) | human gut metagenome | reverse complement strand
GCGCTATCAGGGCCAGCGCGACATCCCGCTCTCACCCGAAGGCGCTGCCCAGCTGCGCCGGGCAGATTTTGACCCCGATGTGGTCTATGTTTCCACCTTGCAGCGCACCAGCCAGACGGCGCGCATCCTGTTCCCGGAGGCAAAGCTTGTGCCGGTGGACGGCCTGAAAGAGATGTGCTTTGGCAGCTTTGAGGGCCGCAATTTCATCGAGATGGAAAAGGACCCCGAGTATCAGGCATGGGTGAAGGCCAACTGCGAAAGCCCCTGCCCGGACGGAGAGCGCAAGACGGATTTTTCAGACCGCATCTGCCGCACCGTGGCAGAGCTGATCGATAAAGCTCTTGCCGCAGGCGAAGAGCGGCTGGTCATTCTGGCCCACGGCGGCACCCAGATGGCTGCCATGGAGCGCTACGCCCTGCCCCATGCGGATTATTACCACTGGTGCGCCCCCAACGCGGGCGGCTACGTTCTGGATGCAGGAGATTGGGCGGAGCAGCGGGTGCTGCACCTGCTGAAAACTGTGCAGTACACAAAGGAGGATGCCCGATGATCGAATACGCAGTACTCGGCGGTTTTGTGCTGGACTGCCTTTTTGGCGACCCGGCCTGGCTGCCCCACCCGGTGGTGTACATGGGCAAGGCCATCTCGGCGCTGGAAAAGCGCCTGCGGGCCTGCCTGCCCAAAACGCCTCAGGGGGAACTGCTGGGCGGTGCCATTGTGGCCTTCTGCCTGCCGGTGGGCACCTTTCTGCTGACGAGCCTTGTTTGCCTGGGAGCTGCCCGCATCAGCCCGTGGCTGGGGCTGGGCGTCCAGATGTTCTGGTGCGGGCAGGCGCTGGCGGCAAGGGGCCTTGCGCAGGAGAGCAGGAATGTGTACGCTCAGCTTATTAAAAACGACCTGCCCGCCGCTCGCAAAGCCGTGAGCCGCATCGTGGGCCGCGACACGGAAGCCTTGACCGCCGAGGGCGTGACCAAAGCGGCGGTGGAGACGGTGGCCGAGAACGCCAGCGACGGCGTCATTGCGCCTTTGCTTTATATGCTGCTGGGCGGTGCGCCGCTGGCCCTGACCTACAAGGCCATCAATACCATGGACAGTATGCTGGGCTACAAAAACGAAAAATACCTCTACTTTGGCCGCATCCCTGCTAAGCTGGACGATGCGGCAAATTACCTTCCCAGCCGCCTTGCCGCCCTGCTGTGGGTGGCTGCCGCGGCCTTTACGCACAATGACGCAAAAGGGGCGTGGAAGATCTGGCGGCGGGACCGCCGCAATCACGCCAGCCCCAACAGCGCCCAGACTGAGAGCGCATGCGCCGGTGCGCTGGGCGTCCAGCTGGCCGGGCCGGCCTATTATTTCGGGGAATATTATCCGAAGCCCACCATCGGCGACCCGCTGCGGCCTATCGAGCCGGAGGATATTCTGCGGGCAGATCGGATGATGTATGTAGCCAGCGGGTTTGCGCTGGCGTTTGGATGTGCGATACGGGGGTTCTTGGGATGAAACAACTGGTCCACGGCGGTGACTGGATGGGCTACCGCGAACGCTTTGGCCGGGACGCGCTGGACTTTTCGGCGAACGTCAGCCCACTCGGTCTGCCCGAAGGGGTGGCGCAGGCCATTCGGGATGCACTGCCTCTGGCCGACCGCTACCCCGACCCCCTCTGCCGCACCCTGCGGGCGGCGCTGAGCCGGGCCGAAGGTGTGCCGCAGGAGCATGTCCTCTGCGGCAACGGCGCGGCAGACCTCATCTTCCGGCTGGTCTGGGCCGTAAAGCCCCATAAGGCGCTGGTGACTGCCCCGACTTTTGCCGAGTACGCCTCTGCATTGGATACGGTGGGGTGCGAAGTGAAACGCTTCTTCCTCGATGAAACGAATGATTTCGCCCCGACGGACGCCCTCGTGGACGCCGTGGACGAGAGCATCGACATGGTGTTCCTCTGCCAGCCGAACAACCCGACGGGGCAGCTGGCCTCACCCGAACTGGTGAAAAAGCTGCTGCGCCGGTGCGAGGAGTGCCGCACGATTTTGGCCGTAGATGAGTGCTTTCTGGACTTTCTGCCCGACGCCGACGGGTGGACCGCGAAGCCTCTGCTGGAAAGTGGGAACCTCGTCATCCTGAAAGCTTTCACCAAGCTCTACGGCATGGCCGGCGTCCGGCTGGGTTACTGCCTCTGCGGCGACGAAACGCTTCTGGAAAAAATGCAGACAGCGGGCCAGCCGTGGGCCGTGTCCAGTCTGGCGCAGGCGGCAGGCGTCGCGGCCCTGAAAGAAACCGCTTATGTGGACGAGGTGCGCGCCCTTATCGCCCGGCAGCGGCCCGTTCTGACGGCGGGCCTGCGGGCGCTGGGCCTGCGGGTCATCGATGGAAAGGCGAACTATCTGCTCTTCCGCGCGCCCGCCGACCTGAACGAGAGGCTTCGCCCGCTGGGAACACAGGTGCGCAGCTGCGCGAATTATCCGGGCCTCGGGCCGGAGTGGTACCGCACGGCGGTGCGCACGGCCCCCGAGAACGCCCGGCTGCTGGAACTTATGAAAGAGGTGCTGGGATGAGCAGGGCAAAATGCATCATGGTGCAGGGTACGATGAGCGGTGCAGGCAAAAGCCTGCTCTGCGCGGCGCTCTGCCGCATTTTTGCGCAGGACGGCCTGCGCACCGTGCCGTTCAAGAGCCAGAACATGGCTCTGAACAGCTTCGTCACCAAAGACGGCCTCGAGATGGGCCGGGCGCAGGTGGTGCAGGCGCAGGCCGCCGGTGTCGAGCCGGACGTGCGGATGAACCCCATCCTCCTGAAGCCCAGCAGTGATGTGGGCAGTCAGGTCATCGTCAACGGCGAGGTGCGGGGCCAGATGAAAGCGTCGGAGTATTTCCGCACGAAACGGCAGCTGGTGCCGGACATCCTGAAGGCATATGACAGCCTCGCCGAGGAGGCTGACGTCATTGTCATCGAGGGCGCGGGCAGCCCGGCGGAAATCAACCTCAAGAGCGAGGACATCGTGAACATGGGCCTCGCCGAAATGGTGGACGCGCCGGTGCTTCTGGTGGGCGACATCGACCGGGGCGGCGTGTTCGCCCAGCTATACGGCACGGTGGAGCTGCTGGAAGAAAAAGAACGCCGGCGCATCAAGGGGCTCGTCATCAATAAATTCCGTGGAGACGTAGAAATTCTGCGCCCCGGCCTTTCGATGCTGGAAGAAAAGACCCATCTGCCCGTGGTGGGCGTCGTACCGTACCTGAAGGTGGACATCGAGGACGAGGACTCCCTGAGCCAGCGCCTCGAGATGCGGGACGGCAAAAAGCCGCTGGATGCGGCGATCATCCGTCTGCCGCATCTGTCCAATTTTACGGACTTCATGCCGCTGGAACAGCACCCGTTGCTGGGTGTGCGGTATGTTTCGAACGCTCATGAGCTGGGCGCACCCGACCTCATCCTGCTGCCGGGCACGAAAAACACGGTGGACGACCTGCTCTGGCTGCGGCAGTGCGGGCTGGAAACAGCTCTGCTCAAGCTGGCTGCGAAAGGCACGCCGGTGCTGGGCGTCTGCGGCGGCTACCAGATGCTGGGCCAGACCCTCGACGACCCCCCCGGCAGGGAGCGCGGCCGGCCGCAGACTCTGCGGGGGCTGGGTCTGCTGCCCACCCGGACCGTGTTCAGCGAGCAGAAGCGCCGTGTACAGGTCAAAGCGACCGTCGCCGCCGCCCCCTTTGCGGGTGCAGAGCTGGAAGGCTACGAGATACACACCGGCGTGACCGAGGCTGAGGGCGAACCCTTCGCCCACTACCCTGACGGGGGCCGGGAGGGCTGTGTGCAGGGCAATGTGTTCGGCACCTACCTCCACGGTCTGTTCGATACTGGCACGCTGACCGAGGCGCTGGCGGGCTGGCTCTGCCGCCGGAAGGGCATCGACCCCTCCGACGCGGCCCTCATCCCGATGGAAGAGTACCGCCGCCAGCAGTTCGACATCCTGGCCGACGGCGTGCGCGGGGCGCTGGATATGGACGCGGTGTATGCCGCGATGGGAATGGAGAGGCGCTGAATGGAACAGGGACTTTTGCATCTGTACTGGGGCGACGGAAAGGGAAAGACCACCGCCGCTATGGGTCTTGCGCTCCGTGCGCTGGGGTCCGGGAAGCGGGTGGTCATCGTCCAGTTTTTGAAGGGAGGGAACAGCGGCGAGATACCGCTTCTGGCCCAGCTTGGCGCGGAGATCTACCGGGGCAAGGCCGGGCAGAAATTCGTCTTTCAGATGACGCCGGAGGAAAAGGCCGCGACCCGGGAACTGCAAAACCAGAACCTCGCCGCCGCCATAGCACAGCCTGCCGACCTGCTGATACTGGACGAAGCCGGGAGCGCAGAAGAGCTGGATATGGTGGACGTCGATCTATTAAAAAAGGCCGTTCTGGAGCGGCCTGCTGGGTGTGAGTGCGTCCTGACGGCCCACACGCCGCCCCAGTGGATGCTGGACGCCGCCGACTACTCCACCGAGATGAAATGCCACCGCCACCCCTACCAGAAGGGGATAAAAGCACGAAAGGGGATAGAATATTGACGCCGCAGCATCATTTACCTGCTGACATTGAGCGGACGAGCTTCCACATCATCACCGAAGAGCTGGAAATGATGGGCCTGACCCCGCCGCCCGAGCACGAAGCCGTGGTCAAGCGGGTCATCCACACCACCGCCGACTTCGACTATGCGCGGAATCTCCACTTCACCCCCCGCGCGGTGGAGCAGGCCGTCAAGGCCCTCCACGCCGGGGCCGTCATCGTGACCGATACGAATATGGCGCTGGCCGGCATCACCAAACCCGGTCTGGCGAAGCTGGGCGGCACGGCCTGCTGTTATATGGCTGACCCCGAGGTGGCCGCCGCCGCAAAAGAGGCTGGCACCACCCGGGCCGTCGCAGCGATGAAAAAGGCAGCGCAGGAGCATCCCGGGGCCATCCTCGCCGTCGGCAACGCGCCCACGGCTCTGCTGACGATTGCAGAACAAATCGAAAGCGGCCTGCGGCCCGCACTGGTCATCGGTGTGCCGGTGGGCTTTGTGAATGTGGTGGAGAGCAAGGAGCGGCTCTTCGCCGTCTGCGAAAAGCATGATGTACCGGCCATCGTGGCGATGGGCCGCAAGGGCGGCAGCAACGTCGCTGCGGCCATCTGCAATGCCCTTATCTACTCCGCCGCCGAGATGCTCGACCCTACGGCCAGAGGATGGAAATAAGAATTATGACTGTAAAGGCTTCCCCTCGCGGGAAGCTTTTCTTTTACACCGTCGCCAGCACGGCGAGGATGCTCTGCCAGCGTTTGTTCTCGACCACAGGCGCACGGCGGACGGGCCGGGACTGTACAGGCTGAGGCCGCTGAGCCGTCTGGGGCAGGGGAGTGAAAAGCACGGCCTGCCATGCGGCGGCAAGCTGCATGGCCTCCGGGCAGCTCTGCAGGGTGCGGCGCTCGGCCCCGGCGAGGTAGTCGCCCAGCCAGCAGAGGATGGCCGCGATGTTCAGCTGCTCTGCGGCGCGGGTGCTCCAATAGCTCCAATGGGCGGGACGGCCCACGAACCGCTCCACCGTGATGAACGCACCCTCCCGGGCAGCAGAGGGGGAGACCGTCCCACAACCACCGGCAGTATGGGCCAGAACATCCAGAATGCGCGCCATCCGGCCGCTGTCGAGGGCGTCGTCCCGGACAAAAGCAGAGAAATCCGTCTGGGCCAGCAGACCGTCGGCGGTGGCGGGGAAGCGCCCCGTCAGCTCGCCCGAGGCGTTGTGGCAGCTCTGCCACCCTTTGCGGACGAGCTGGAAGTTCAGTTTCTGACGTCCCATCGTGGAATAGAACACCCGGGCCTTGCCGCTGACCGGCTCCTGCCGCAGCTCGAGATAAGCGTCTGCGCCTCCGAGGTCTTGGACCTTGACGCTGAGCACAAGGCGGTACTCAGGCTTCTGGCTGGACATGGCAAGATGCATCTCTTCAAAATAACGTGCGGCATCCATAGCGGTTCTCCTTCCTGTGGGCGCGGGGTGATGTGTAGGTGTGCGGCCCTTCGTTGGTTGTAGTATATCATAAATTGCGCCAGAATACAACTATAAGTTTGCAAATAAACCAAAAAACTTTTTGATTCTTCTGCAATACAAAACAAGATGGTTGTGAGTGACAACAAAAATACGGGGTCGCTGGCAGCAGATACAACTGCACAGCGGCCCCGTACATTATTATGATTCAGTCGCCCAGCTCCCGTATCTCGTTCTGGATGAGTCGGCCTGCGGCCCGGGCCAGCTGGTCCATGCCCCGGATGCGGGCCATGTTCTTGCCGTAGATGCGGGAGGCGTCGGCGGCGCTGGCGTCTTCGCCCATAAAGACGGCGGAGACTCGCAGACCCTTCCGCTGCAGCGCCCGCACCTCGGCGGCGGCGTCTTCCACGCCCACGCTGCCGCCGTAGTCGCGGCCCAGCGGGTCATCGGGAGAGGGCGGGATGCGGCGGCTGTCGTTGGGGGAGGCGTCCGTCAGAAGGATGAGCAGGTGACGCGCGGCGGGGCCGGGGTCGAAGCCGATGAGGTCGCCTGCGGCCCGCAGAGCCAGACCGTCCCGGTTCCAGCCCGAGGCGAAATACTGGCAGATGCCCTGTAAGCTCTTCTCCTTGAAGCCCTTGAGCACCCGCAGAACGGTGTAGCCCCGCAGGCTGGAAAAGCAGCTCACCCGCACCGGGATGCCGCAGGCCGCGAGGCTCTGGGCGAGGATAGACCCCTGCGCCGCGATGACTTCCTGACAGTGGAGGCGGGAAGCCGAAGCATCCAGCAGCAGGTCAACGGTGAAGGACGGGTGGTTCTCTTCCTCCGCACAGCGGAACACCCGGTCGTCGTCCATGACGGTGCGCCAGACCCGCTCCGGGTCGAGATTGCCGCTGCGGGCGACCCGGGCGTTGGGCTGCTGGTGGACGAGGATGCAGTTGCGTATCTGTTCGGTCAGCCGCAGCACGACGCTGCGGTGAAGCTCGAGGTTTTTCGAATAGTACGCCCGGTTCCGCTCAGCCTGAAGCTGGGCCTGTTCGGCCAAGTGCTTTGCCTCGGGGGTAGGGGCCTGCTCCGGGCTGGGGACGCCGGAGGCAAACCAGAGGTGACAGCCCAGATGCTCCCCGGTGCAAAGCTCCTGCTCGGCCTTCCGCAGCCGTTCGGGCGGGTAGAGCGACCGGCCAAAGCAGCTTTCGATGTAGGCGCGGTCTTCCTCGGCGCGCTGGCGCAGGGTGATGTGGGCCAGCCGCTTGTCGGCGTGGATACCGCTGCCGGAGGCGTCCACCGAGCCGGAATGCTCCACCGTCACCCGGTCGGTCTTTATCATCTGGGTGGGCATGGTGCGGGTCATGAGGGACGCCAGCAGACCGTCCAGATGGAGATGCAGCCCGGCCTTCTGATGCACTGTGCCGTTGAACAGCTCGAATTTGGCGTAGACGGCCAGCAGTGCGGCTTTCAGCTCGTCCGGCTTCGGGGGCGTCTCGGGACTGAGGGCGGTGTCGAGATCCTTTTCGTAGGGGGTCATGACCGGCGGCGTGCGCCCCTGCACAGCCCGCCAGCGCGCGGCCTGCATGGAGTAGACCAGCTGGTTCTTCGCCATCCACTCCTGCCGCGAGAGCTTGTACTGGATGCCGAAAAAGTAGTCCGCATGGGCGCGGCGGAGGGCCGAAAGCACCGGGCGGCGGGGCAGTTCCAGCGCGTAGACCGCGCTCTCGAGGTAGAGCCAGGTCAAATCGTCCAGCATGGCCTGCCGGATGTCGCCCTCCCATGCGTCAAAGAGGCTGCGCACCAGCTCGTCGCCGTAGTATTTGTGGACCAGCCCCACGACGCAGTTCATGTAAAAATCAATGGTGCCGTCGGTGTTCCGGGCGAGGAACAGCGGCTCGAACTGCCCCGCCCCCCCCCCACCCGTGCGGGGCCCCCCGCCGCTCTTCGGCGGTGTAGCTCTGCGCTTCCATAAAAACGCCCCTTTTTTAATCGAAGAGCTTTGCGGCGGTGAGCTGGGCCGGGATGCGGGCGGCAATGGCATCCCGGATGAGGCCCTGTTCGTAGGAGTCGAAGGCTTTGTTGGTGATGCCCATGTCCAGCGCAGCCCCGGCAGCGACGCCCCGGCGCATCAGGCGCAGGGCATCCAGCATACCGCGCAGGTCGAGAGCTTTGGTGGAGATCTCTGCGCTGTCGCACTTTTTCTGCAAATCGAGGAAGAGCAGGGCAAACTGCCTGACATACTTGCTGTTCAAATCGGGGAACTGGGTGCGCAGGAGCTTTTCGAGGTTTTCCTCGGTGATGGTGGGCATCTGGATGACCACGAAGCGGGAGGTGAGGGCCTCGTTCAGCTCACGGGTGCCGGCGTAGCCGTAGTTCATGGTGGCGATGAAGCGGGTCTCCTCGGCCAGCGGGATGCGCTCGTAGCCCGGCACATCGATGGCGCGGCGGAAATCCAGCACCGCGTGCAGGACGGCCAGCGCCTCGTTTTTGGCCATGTTGATCTCGTCCAGAACGCCGAAGCCGCCGCTCTGGGCGCAGCGGTAGACCGGGCCGGGGCGGAACTTGACCTGTCCGCCCTCGAAGGTGTCCATGCCGATGAGGGACGCCGCGTCCATATTGACGTGGAACGAGATGTCCCACGCGGGGCGGCCGAAGGCGGCGGAGAGGTTCTCGGCCAGCACGTTCTTGCCGGTGGCCTTGCCGCCCGCCAGCAGCAGGTTTTCGCCGCAGAGCAGGGCGGCCAGCGCCTGCTCCCACACCTCTCTGCCGTAGTAGACGAAGGCAGGGGAGGGGATGCGGGGGCGCAGGGCCTCCGCCAGCGGGTGGGCGGTACGGTATTCTTCCACAGCGCGCAGCAGGTCGGGGGAGACCCCTTCCTGCCGCAGCGTATCCATTAGAGCAGATGTTTCAGACATCCATGACATCTCCTTGCGGTTGGCAGTGCCAAACCGAAATTTCACCCTTATCATAGCACAACCTGCGCGGTTTGTGTAGGGCTTTGACGGGCAAAAAAGCGGCAAAGAAGCAGAGAAAATAAAGGTGAAGCTATTTTAACAAACTTTCAGCCGGGACGTGCAGATTTCACGTTCAAAGTAAATTGACAGGCCGCTTAAAATACGATAAAATAATTTTCGTTGTGTCAAAGTGAAAAAGAAAGGCGTAAAAGTATGCTCGAAACCATCACAGCCGTCAATCAGGCGGTCAACAGCTTTATCTGGGGCATCCCGGCGATGGTCTGCATCATCGGCGTGGGCCTGCTGCTCAGTGTGCGGACAGGCTTTTTGCAGCTCCGGAAATTCCCCTATGCCATCAAAACGACCATTGGCCGCATCTTCCGCAAAAAGGACGCCTCCGACGGCGCGATGACTCCGTTCCAGGCAGTGTGTACGGCGCTGGCCGCTACCGTCGGCACCGGCAACAACGCCCGCCGGGCGGGGGCCTGGGTGGCGGGCGCGATCGCCATCGGCGGGCCGGGTGCGGTGTTCTGGATGTGGTGCTCGGCTCTGCTGGGCATGTGTACCAAGTTTTCCGAAGTGACGCTGGCTGTGCATTTCCGCGAGCGGAACAAAAACGGCGAGCTGGTGGGCGGCCCTATGTACTATATTAAAAACGGCCTCGGCAGCCGGTGGCAGTTCCTCGCGGTGCTGTACTCGCTGTTCGGCGTGCTGACGGTCTTCGGCACCGGCAACGCCACCCAGGTCAACACCATCGTCACAGCCATCGACTCGGCCCTGCTGGCCTACGGCAGCAGCCTGAACAGCATCCTGCCCACGGTCAACCTCGTCGTGGGCGTGGTGGTGGCCATGATGGTGGCTATGGTGCTGCTGGGCGGCGTCAAGCGCATCGGCAGCGTGACCGAGAAGCTGGTGCCGTTTATGGCACTGTTCTACGTCGTGCTGGCGCTGGGCGTCGTGGTCATCAACTACCGGCGCTTCCCGGCGGTGCTGGCCTCCATCGTCGGCGGTGCATTTGACCCGCAGGCCTTCACCGGCGGTGCCATCGGCAGCATCTTCCTCAGTATGCAGAAGGGCGTTTCCCGCGGCATCTTCTCCAATGAGGCCGGCCTCGGCACCGGCTCCATCGCCCACGCCTGCGCCGACACCCGTAAGCCCGTCAAGCAGGGGATGTTCGGCATCTTCGAGGTTTTCGCCGACACCATCGTCATCTGCACCCTGACCGCCATGGTCATCCTGTGCAGCGGCGTGCCGGTGGGCTATGGCAGTGCGGCAGGGGGAGGACTGACCATCTCCCGCCTTTCCGGCCGGATGCTCAT
>OGQZ01003364.1_pt1 | contig 10285 bp, 6 predicted proteins | sample 1553321 | NCBI WGS metagenome assembly OGQZ01 (sample SAMEA2579958, study PRJEB22360) | human gut metagenome | reverse complement strand
TGGCCGAACGAGTCCCCATACCCTCGTTCGGTCAGACGCGCCGCCGCTGTTTGTATTTGTGCCGTATAATGACCGTTACCTATGACGCGATACAAAAGAAAGGTGTTTGCCCATGCAGGCACAGAAGGCGGAGGGAACCCGCGACCTTATCGGCGCCGAGATGCGCGCCTGGCAAAAGATGCAGCAGATTGCGGCCGGCGTGTTCGAGCCGTTTGGTTTTAAACCCATCGAGACGCCCGCGATCGAGCAGGTGGACGTGTTTGTCCACGGTATCGGCCAGTCGACCGACGTCGTGCGCAAGGAAATGTTCCGCGTGTTCAGCGGTGCCAACCTGGAGCGCGTCTTTACCGAGGGCACCGACACCAAACTCAAGCCCAAGCAGCGCCTGGCGCTTCGCCCCGAGGGCACGGCCGGCGTGGTGCGCGCTGTCGTCGAGAACAATCTGGTGCCCCAGGGCTCCACGCCGTTTAAGGCGTACTACGCCGAGGCCATGTTCCGCGGCGAGCGTCCCCAGAAGGGCCGCCTGCGCCAGTTCCACCAGGTGGGCATCGAGTGGCTCGGCGCTCCCGATCCGGCTGCCGACGCCGAGTGCATCATCATGCTTATGGAGTTCTACAAGCGCCTGGGCTTCGACCTGTCCAAGCTCCGTCTGCTCATTAACTCGATGGGCGATGCCCAATGCCGTCCGGCCTATCGCGAGCAGGTCAAGCAGTTTATCCTCGATCACGCAGACGAGATGTGCGATGAGTGCCGCGAGCGCGCCGAGCTCAACCCGCTGCGTGCCTTTGACTGCAAGAACGACCACTGCCGCGAGATCATGGCCGACGCCCCACTGATGGGCGACAACCTGTGCGATGAGTGCCGCGAGCACTACGAGCAAGTCAAGCGCTATCTGGATGCCGCCGGTATCGAGTATGTCGAGGATCCCACCTTGGTGCGCGGCCTGGACTACTACACCCGTACCGTCTTTGAGGTCGAGGCTCCCGGTGCCGGTGTCGGCTCCATCGGCGGCGGCGGCCGCTACGATGGCCTCGTCGAGCTCGAGGGCGGCAAGCCCACGGCAGGCGTCGGCTTCGCCGTCGGTTTTGAGCGCGCCCTGCTGGCCCTGCAGGCCTTTGGCAGCGACCTGGGTGCCGAGGAGGTCCCGTGCGTCTACGTCGCCAATGCCGGCAAGGAGCTGCGTCAGAACGTCTTTACCATTACGCAGCAGCTTCGCGCCGCAGGGATTGTGACCGAGGCCGACTATCAGGGCCGTTCGCTCAAGGCCCAGTTTAAGCAGGCCGATAAGGCAGGCGCCAAGCTCATCCTGGTCCTGGGCGGCGACGAGCTTGCCGCCGGCAAGGTCAAGGTGCGCGACATGCAGAGCCATGACGAGGTTCTCGTCGATCTGGCCAACGTCGTCGAGGCGGTTCGCGAGCGCCTGTAGCGCATCTTTTTGAGCTTCGGGCCTGCTAACGTGCCCTGCTCATGGAGAGCGATTGTTACGGGGGTGTTTCGCATTTATGCGGAATGCCCTCGCTTGCATATGCCGCCCACCGAGAAATACGACCATTTGGGGCAAAAACCCTTGCAATGCAGAAAATACTTTTGTGTGGTAAAGCGCAATCAGTGTCGAAAGTATTTCTCAAACGCCTATAATGAATACCGCATGTTACGTGCATAGAAGGAGGAATGGGAGGAAACGTGGCTGAGAACCTAAGCAACCAGTCTGTACCCGAAGCCGCGGCGCGCGTCGCTGCCGTGGTCAACCGCCTCGTTAACCGAATCGGCTCGAATGCCGAGTCCAGGGAGCGTCTCGCCGAGATCGAGATCCCCGAGGAGCTGCGCGACAATCTGGCGCTGTTCTTGCGCCTGGAGCGCCGTGTGCTTAGCGAGTATGATCCCGAGATCGCGGACCTGTTCGACAAGATTTTGACAGCCGAGATTGTGGTCAATGCCGGCAACCCCGGTACCTGCGCTGCCGACGAAGCCGTCGACGAGCAGGGCGTGCCCACCGCCGACGAGCCCACTGCCGTGGCATTTCGTGAGGTCGTCGATTTGATCGACAGCCTGCCGCTCGATAAGCAGCAGGTCATCGTTCGCGCCTTTACGAGCTTTTTCCATCTGGCAAACCTGTCGGAGGAGAACTACCGTGTGGCGCAGCTGCGCGAGCGCGAGGCCGGTGCGTCGACCGATACCGAGGTCGATCCTGCCAACGAGCTTACCGTTGCCTATCACCAGCTGGTGAATGAGCTGGGTGTCGAGGGTGCCAACGAGCTGCTCGACAAGCTCGAGTTCCACCCTGTCTTTACCGCACATCCCACCGAGGCCCGTCGTAAGGCCGTCGAGGGCAAGATCCGCCGTATCTCCAACCTGCTGGAGGAGCGTCCGCGTCTGGGCGGCTCCGACCTGGTGGAGAACGAGCGCCATATGCTGCAGGAGATCGACGCCCTGGTGCGTACGAGTCCCATCGCGCTCAAGAAGCCCACGCCGGTCGAGGAAGCCGATACCATCATCGACATCTTCGATAACACGCTGTTCGACGTTATCCCCGTTATCTATCGTCGTTTTGACGATTGGGTGCTGGGCGACAAGGCCGGTACTGTGCCGCCGCTGTGCCCGGCGTTCTTCCATCCCGGCAGCTGGATCGGTTCCGACCGCGACGGTAACCCCAACGTCACCGCCAAGGTGAGCCGTGAGGTCGCCGCCAAGTACTTTACGCACATGGTGCTCAAGCTCGAGGACAAGTGCCGCCACATCGGCCGCAACCTCACGCTCGAGGCTACCTACAGCAAGCCGTCGGCCGAGCTCATTAACCTGTGGAACCATCAGGTCGAGATGAGCCCTCGTTACACGGCCCGCGCCGAGCTGATCTCCGAGCACGAGCCGCATCGCGCCGTCATGCTCGTCATGGCCGACCGCCTGAACGCCACCGTCCGTCGTATCACCGACACCATGTACCACAGCGCCGACGAGTTCCTGGATGACCTGCGCGTCGTCCAGCGTTCGCTGGCCGCCTGCGGTGCCGTCCGTGCTGCCTACGGCCCGGTCCAAACCATCATCTGGCAGGTCGAGTCCTTCGGCTTCCATATGGTCGAGATGGAGTTCCGTCAGCACTCCGTGGTGCATGCCCGCGCCCTTAAGGATATCCACGAGAACGGTATCCATGGCGACCTGCAGCCCATGACGCGCGAGGTCATCGATACCTTCCGCGCTATCGGCTCCATCCAAAAGCGCTACGGCAAGAAGATGGCGCACCGCTACATCATCTCGTTTACCAAGAGCGCTCAGCATGTGGCCGACGTCTTTGAGCTGGCGCACCTGTCCTTTGCACACGAGGAGGATGTCCCCGAGCTCGACGTGATCCCGTTGTTCGAGCAGCTCGAGGACCTCGAGGGCTGCGTCGACGTGCTCGATCAGATGCTTACGCTGCCCGTGGTGCAAAAGCGCCTTGCCCAGACCAACCGCCGCATGGAGGTCATGCTGGGCTATTCCGACTCTTCCAAGGATGCCGGTCCTACCACGGCCATGCTCGCGCTGCACTCCGCGCAGGAGCGCATCGCCAAGTGGGCAGAGAAGAACGATATCGACCTGGTGCTCATGCACGGTCGCGGCGGTGCCGTGGGCCGTGGCGGCGGCCCGGCCAACAAGGCCGTGCTGGCGCAGCCCAAGGGTTCGGTCAACTGCTTCTTTAAGCTCACCGAGCAGGGCGAGGTCATCTTCGCCCGCTACGGCAACCCGGTGCTTGCAATCCGCCATGTGGAGTCCGTCGCAGCCGCAACGCTGCTGCAGTCCGCTCCGAGCGTGGAGAAGCGCAACACGGACATGACCAAGAAGTACGCCGACATGGCCAGCAAGCTCGACGAGGCCGCGCACAACCGCTTCCTCGACCTGCTGAACACCGACGGCTTCGCACCGTGGTTCTCCACCGTCACGCCGCTGACCGAAATCGGCCTGCTGCCGATCGGCTCCCGTCCGGCGAAGCGTGGTCTGGGCGCCAAGTCCCTCGACGACCTGCGCACCATTCCGTGGATCTTCTCCTGGGCCCAGGCCCGCATCAACCTGGCCGCATGGTACGGCCTCGGCCCCGCGTGCGAGCAGTTCGGCGACCTGAACACCTTGCGTCAGGCGTACGAGGAGTGGCCGCTGTTCTCCACGTTCATCGACAACATCGAAATGTCGCTGGCCAAGACTGACGAGCGCATCGCCAAGATGTACCTCGCCCTCGGCGACCGTGAGGACCTCAACAAGAAGGTCCTCGACGAGATGGAGCTCACCCGCAAGTGGGTGCTCAAGATCGTCGGCGACGAATGGCCGCTGCAGGCCATCCGCATCCGCTCGCCGTACGTGGATGCGCTGTCCGTCACCCAGGTGCTCGCCCTCGGCTCGCTGCGCAAGCGCGTGGACAAGGAAGAGCTCACGCACGGACAGAAGGAGAACTACACCTATCTGATCCTGTGCACCGTTTCGGGCGTCGCCGCAGGCCTGCAGAACACGGGCTGATCTTCGGATGACCGATTGACAAAAGCGAGCGGGGAGGTTCCGTGCCGATAAGAGGCGCGGATCTCCCCGTTCGCGTCGCGCGGCCCTAGCCTGGCCGGCGACAGCGCACAAAACAGGCACGCAGGCCGAGCGACAGACTCCCAATCATCCGACGTAACCCGGCGCCTGTCCGCGTTTACCCACGCCGCGACACCGACAGCCATCGTGGGCTTATACAACTGGTTCGGTCAGACTTATATTCTCGGCAGATTGAGCCTAGTCCACATTTCTCTATTTCTTCCTCGTCCTGCTTATAACCCCAATGACAACCCTTTTGGTTACGGCTTTCCTTCATGACAAACTGTCTTGGAAGAAGATTGTTCGCATCATAGCGCTGTCTTACTGTTTGACCATATTGGGTGTATTTCTGAACGAGTTGTGTTGTTGACGGAAGACGCCGCACTCGAAGGTTTTTGTTCAGCGCCTAACATGCAGCACTAGCATACTTATCCTCAATCCACTCATGATTCAGTAACAACTGCATGACTCCTGAAACACAGACACATAGCGAAGCCCTCGTTTGTAACTTCCACGAGAGAGAACCTTTGCTATTTTCACTAGAAAATCACACCCTAAAGTGCACCCCTACTCATTTTCCATTAGAATACTCTTAATAAACAAGGACCATACCCTTGCATCTCCGACTACCTAAAATAAGGAGAACAGTGCAGTACATATATCTCACAGCACTTGCCCTGCTAGGATTATGTATGCTTATTTTTCCAAGGCAACTCTGGAAAATAAGCAATTTCCTCTGGACTCAAAAAGGAGATCCGAGCAATCTATACACATCCTTAATGAGAATAAGCGGTGCCGCCTTTCTTGTTTTAGCTCTTATTCTTTTCATCTTCTGCAGACTGCAGTAACACCTACCTGATCCTGTGCACCGTGTCGGGTGTCGCAGCAGGCTTGCAGAACACCGGCTGATTTTAGCCAGTTTCTTTCAGGGTCCCCGTTCGCACTGCCGATCGGGGACCCTTTTTCATACCTATATCTGCCTTATATATGGCAGAATCGGAGCCTTGCCATGAGCCTTCTCGCTTATATATGGCAGACCATCATGCGAAAAACCCACTTCGGGGGTACATTTTTCCGGTTTTTCACCTTTGGGACTGCCATACATAAGCGAAATATCACCGGACAGAACACGAAATCTGCCATACATAAGCGAGATATCGCTCTATTTCCCAGCGAACGGTCAGACCAAAACGTATGATGTTGGCTAGCCTGAACAATGAGGGGTGGAGTCAATGGCAGACGAACTGTTTGTAGACCAAGACGAGGTCGAAGGCACGGCAAGCGGCGTTTGGAGCCGCATGCTGGCAGGTAATCGCAGGTTTGCGGAGGGCAAACCGGAACATCCGAATCGTGGCGCTGAAGCACGCGAGGCACTTGTGGACACACACGCACCGGAAGCGGCCATACTGAGCTGCTCCGACGCGCGAGTAAGCCCGGATATTATTTTCGATTCCGGTCTTGGCGACCTGTTCACGGTTCGCACGGCCGGTCAAATCATCGACGAAGCCGTGATTGCGTCCCTAGAATACGCGGTGACCGTACTCGGCGTACGTTTGCTGGTAGTGCTCGGCCATCAGAATTGCGGTGCGATCAAGCAAGTTTCCAAGGATTACGAAGCGTTACTGCACGAATTGACCGCCGATGCGGAAGATTCGCTGATGGCCGCCGACAGCATTTCCGACATCGACGAACGCATCTGCGATTCGGATTCGATCATGATGCGCACCGTCGGTTTTTCGATTTGGCAGGCGCACGAATCGGAACTGGAATCGGCGGAGGATTTCGAGCGCGTGCACATCGCACGCACCATCGAACAGCTGGTGGAACGTTCCGAAGTGATCCAGCGCGCGCTGGCCGAGGATCGGCTGATGATCACCGGAGCACGCTACCAGCTCGACACCGGCAAGGTGGAAGTGCTGAGCTTCTGACGATTTTCCGGAAAAAGACGGCTTCCGGATCCGTTGCGTCGCGCTGTTTTGACATGCCGTTGCTTTAGATTGGAATCATGTCGCTTGGTTTGAACATCCTTCTGATTTTCATTTTCCTGCTGCTCGGTTCCGTGTTCGCCGGCACCGAACTGGCGCTGGTCAGCCTGCGCGGATCGCAGATCGACCAGATGGAACAGGAGGATGCGCGCGGCAAGCGTGTGGCGCAGATCGCACGCGACCCGAACACGTTCCTGTCCACCGTGCAGATCGGCGTGACGCTGTGCGGCTTCCTGTCCGCGTCGTTCGGCGAATCCTCAATCGCCCCGTATATCGTGCCGGTCATCGAAGACTGGGGTGTGCCGCATAACGTCGCCGCTCCCCTGACCACCATCGCGTTGACGCTGATCATCTCGTATTGCTCGATCGTCATTTCCGAACTGGTGCCGAAGCGTATCGCCATGCAACGCAACGAGCAGATCGCGCGTGCCGTGGTGCCGGCCATCCATGTGTTCGCCAAAGTGTGCAAGCCGATCATCTGGCTGATCGGCAAGAACACGAACGGCATCGTGCGGCTGCTCGGCTTCGATCCGAACGAAACCGACAGCGAGGTGTCCGACGACGAACTGCGCGTGCTCGTCAACACCAACACCAACCTCAGCAAGGACGAGCGCACCATCCTCGACGACGTGTTCGACGCATCCGAAACCATTGTGGCGGAGGTCATGCGTCCGCGTGCCGACGTCGCGTTCCTGGACGGCTCCATGCCGATTGCGGAAGCCGCCGCGTACGTGCGTGAAATGCCGTATTCGCGTTACCCCGTCACCGGCAAGGATTTCGATGACGTGCTCGGCTTCGTGCACGTGCGCGACCTGCTCGACATCCGCGATCCGAAGGCGAGAACCGTTGCCGACGTGACGCGTGAGGGCATTTCCCTGCCGGGCACGTCGAAGCTGCTGCCAAGCCTTGAGCTGCTGCGCAAACGAGGCATTCACCTGGCCGTGGTAATCGACGAATACGGCGGCACCGACGGCATCGTCACGTTGGAAGACATGACCGAGGAATTGGTCGGCGACATCCGCGACGAATACGACCTGCCGGAGGAAAAGGGCGGCGAACGCACAGAACGCGCCGCTTTCGTCAATGGCGTGGCCACCATCGAAGGTGGCATGACGATCGAGGATTTCGCGGATTTGACCGGCATCGAGCTGGAAGACGGCCCGTACGAGACGGTTGCCGGCTATTTCCTGGCGCACACCGGCAAAATGGGCGAGGTCGGCGACGTGCTGTCATCCGATGACGGTTATGACATGGTCGTCACCGAAGTGGACGGCCGTCGTATCGAAACGCTGGAAGTGCGCCGGCACACCGCCGATGAGGACGGTTCCGCGGCTGGCGATTCCGCGGCGGACGGCAAGTAACCCAAGCGGCCTCTTACAGCACCACCTGCCGGTTGATGTCGCGGCGCAACTGCCTCCATTGCGGCAGATAGGCGCTCATACGCCTTTGAAAGCCCTCTCCGTGGCCGTTCTCCCACAGGTGGGTCATCTCATGCACCAGCACGTATTCGAGGAATCTAGGGGCCATTAAACCAAGCTGCAGGTTAAGTCGGATACGTCCGGTCTTCGGCGTGCACGATCCCCAACGCGAACTCATCAGACGCAACGTGATATGCGTCGGCGTACGGCCAACGATCGAGCCCCATTTGGCAAGCAACACAGGCAATTGCGATTCGATGTTGCGTTGAGCCCGCGCCTTGGCCTCGTCCGTCCATACGAAAGCGGGCGGGTTGGCGGAAGCGCCAGTATCGCCAATATTGCCGTTTTGCGCACGCTGCGCGTTGAGTTGCGCGTCTCTGGCCTGTCGCATGCTGCGTTGCGCCCGTTCGATCCACGGCTTGCGTTCCGTCACAAACCGTTCGATAGCGCTTTGCGACATTCGTTGCGGCGCGGAGATGACGATATCCGCGTTCGGCGGTTTGATGCGCAGGTACATGTTTTTGATGGGTTTGCGCACGATGGCCACCCGCATGCCGGCGATGCTCGCCGTCGTTTCGGAAATCACGCGATTGCGGTTGCGATGCCCCACTCCCCTGCCGTAACGGCCGTTACCGCCGTTGCGCTGCCCGTATGTCATGCCTGCATTATGCCACGACACGCCGATGACACGGCGGCACTTGACTTTCCCTGTGATTCAAGTATCATTTCAATTCGTTGTGTTCAAGACACAGCAAGTTGGGCCCGTAGCTCAGGTGGTTAGAGCGCATCCCTGATAAGGATGAGGTCGGAGGTTCAAGTCCTCCCGGGCCCACGTAGATGGTAAGGAAGCGGCACAGCCGCTTTTTTCACCTATGGGGCTATAGCGCAGCTGGTAGCGCATCTGCTTTGCAAGCAGAGGGTCGCCGGTTCGAACCCGGCTAGCTCCACGGGGCTATGGCGCAGCTGGTAGCGCATCTCCATGGCATGGAGAGGGTCAGGGGTTCGAATCCCCTTAGCTCCACAGAATTGAAGGCTTCCGAGTAATCGGAAGCCTTTTTCGTATTCAGCCTCTTGTCGACCATCCAACGGACGCGATCGCCCGCAAACCAAATAAAACGGCCGCCTGCATACCCGCAAGCGGCCGGAATCATCAAATCAATAGGGGAGTGGCACCACGAATCGCAACTAGTTGCGGGCCGCGTTCTGCTTGGACAGCTCGTCACGAATCTGCTGCAGCAGCTGGACGGTCTGCTCTTCGGCAGACGGCTCTTCAGCGGCCTTTTCCTCGGCTTCCTTCTGCTCGGCAAGCTTGGTCTTGGCAAGCAGCGCCTCGGTCATGTCGCGGAATTTGTTGATCGGCACCAGAATGCAGAAATAGACGGCGACGGCGATGATGAGGAAATTCAGAATAGCGCCCAGCACTGCGCCGAACGAAACGGTCGCGCCGTTGAATGTGATCGCCAGCAGACCATCCATGTTCGGCTTGCCGAAGATCATGGCGATGAACGGGTTGATCACGCTGTTCACGATCGAATTGACCACGGTGGTGACGGCACCGCCCATGACGACACCGACGGCCATGTCGATCATGTTGCCGCGTGCAATGAATTTCTTGAATCCTTCGAACATTTTTGCTCCTGTTCTGCATTCGCGATTCCGTGAATCGCGTCAATGGACAAGTCTCTCTTTGGACGTGTCTCTCTTGCATGCCCGAATCCATCCTATATCCGCACGCTCCAGCCAAATCTTGAGCAATATCTTGTGCGTCTCACAATCAAGCACATAGAATGAAATCGCCGTATTGATAACCCAACTATCCCGAAGGGGAAAAATATGCTCACTGATGAGTACGTCAAGCGCGTGTACGCGCAGGTCGAGAAGCGCGATGGCGACCAGCCGGAGTTTCTGCAGGCCGTTCGCGAGGTCTTCGAAAGCCTCGAGCCGGTTGTTGAGAAGCACCCGGAATATGAGAAGGCGGGCGTGCTCGAGCGCCTCGTCGAGCCGGAGCGCGTGGTGAAGTTCCGCGTCGCCTGGACGGACGATGAGGGCAAGGTGCAGGTCAACCGCGGTTACCGCATCCAGTTCAACTCCGCGATCGGCCCGTACAAGGGCGGTCTGCGTTTCCACCCGAGCGTGAACGAGGGCGTCATCAAGTTCCTTGGCTTCGAGCAGATTCTCAAGAATTCCCTGACCAGTCTGCCGATGGGCGGCGGCAAGGGCGGCTCCGACTTCGACCCGAAGGGCAAGTCCGATGCCGAAGTCATGCGTTTCTGCCAGGCGTTCATGACCGAGCTGTGCCGTCACATCGGCCAGTTCACCGACGTTCCGGCCGGCGACATCAAC
>OGQZ01003354.1_pt1 | contig 10309 bp, 9 predicted proteins | sample 1553321 | NCBI WGS metagenome assembly OGQZ01 (sample SAMEA2579958, study PRJEB22360) | human gut metagenome | reverse complement strand
GTCATCATAAGATTTAGCTTCCAGTCTGTTAAAACGGTCTTAAAATTTACTTAATATATCTTTAAATATATTAAAAATACCCATCTTTATAAACAATTTTTTTACTTTGTATTTGCTTGGATAATATTTTTCTACATGGTTCCATATTTTAACGGAATTGTTTTGCAAAAAAACATCTCGCAAAGGATTGGCACTAATCGAACGAACCATCATAGGATTGGCTTTGATGAGCTCAGCTACTGTTATCGGCCGAAGATTGTTTAGGTATTTCTCACATGTATGCATCCCTTTTTCTGTGCAAGGCACTATACATGAAGTTCCCAAACTCCCCTCGCCTGTATTTGCTGCATACCAATCGCCTATCAGGACATCAATTGTCTTACGTATCCCCTTACAGTCACAGTGAGTGCACGATTTACGTAAAGCTAGATTGTATACAATAGTAGATTCCATATAGGGGGAGGAAGGAAGGTAGGAAGGAAGGTAGGTAGTATGATTTTTTAATTGAAACTTACAATACGATGTTTTATACCCTTCTCTGGATTTATCTCGGAAGTTTACAGCTATTAATGGCTCTCCTTCTTGATCTTCCATCCATTGTTTGTACGTCTGCCACACTGCGGGTGCTGATACTCCATGGCATATTACAGCTACCAGCAGAAGATGATGCATGTACTTCTTCGCATTTATAGATGCATATCGATAAGCTGCCTCACATTGACATGGTGTCCCTGAAAACAGCACCGTTTGCCCTTGATTCAAGCGTCTGCCCAGTTCTTCATAAATTTTTGCATCTATCATACTTTGCAAATATTTTGAGCCCTGAAGTTTATAAAGCTGGCTGAACTCATCAACAAACAGATGCCTTGCATTTAAAAGATCATCATCCCATGCACAACCGCATACCGATCCGTCATTTTCTATAACTGCGCGAGCTATATCATAGAATGCTGCACCTGACGAGCTCTTCATTTTTGCATCGTCATCTTTTGATGCGAAGAGCCAGGCAGAATAGTCTTCTTCATTTTCCTCTGCCTTTTTTTCAATATTGTTCAGGTGTGGACAAACACAATCACATCGATTGCAGTGAATACATTTTTTAGAATCAACAGAAGGGAACGGAAATGCGTTCTTATCGGATTTCATTGCAATAGCATCAACTGGACATATCGCCGCACAGGACCCACATCCACAGCAATTTTCCTCAAAATCGAAATCTATCACATTATTCCTCCATAACATGTTTAATAAATTGGAGTGATGATTCTCTCACCAGTTCTTTCTTTTTCTGTACGTCCGAATAATCTGTCCGCATCAGGTCATCCACATCAAATGAATCTGCTGGGACAAGATGATTGGACAATCCTAATTGTTCAAGCAAAGATTTCATGCGTGTATCCGGCGTGCCAGAAACCACTGAGACATACGGCTTCTGATATGTCGTAGAAAAAGCTGTTCCATGAAATGAGTTCGTGACCACAAAAGAAGCATGTTTTATCATGCTCAGAAAATCCTGCGGCCCAATATCTAGACGACGTTTGATTCCTGAAAATAATCCTCGAGGAGGTGGAACGATATTATATACAGGAAAGTTTAATTTTTCCTGTACCTTCTTTGCTGCCGATATCAAATCTGCATTAATGTTCCAACCGAACATTAATATATAATCATCATCAATCAGACGTGGTGAACATATTTTATCATAATCTGAAGCATCAAGAAGGAAAGTAGGATCTATGGTCTGTACGCAATCCACTCCTTTATTGCGCAAGTAATCCACACCAGTTTTTTCTCGAACACTTATTGCATCAAACAAGCGAAGCCATGGCATGAATTCTTTTTCTCTGCTATCCGCTTCCTTTACCCAGTTACCAAACGATGCAGCATATGCTATTCGTTTCTGTTTTTTAGGGAAGTTAAGGAAGTATATCAGATTGGCTGCTGGCCCTGCAGCTTTTCCAAGATTCCAAATTTGATCACTTCCACATATGATGCAGTCGTAGGAATCTGCAGCGGCAATAACCTCTTTCTCTGTTCGATAGATTGGTGTTGTTTCTAGGCAATCCTGTTCATATTGGCGAAATCTTTTTTCTCTCTGCTTGAGACTTTTATAATAGGGTATTCTAGTAACAATCTTAATAATTTCTTTCAGATGATTCGGACGACGGCTAAACATCTCCCTGCTAGCCAAAAAATCAATCGATTCAAAGTTTATGATTTCGGTATTTGAACAGTATCTCTTTACTGTTTGCTGAAGTGCATACGCTTGAAGACATGCCCCATAATTAAATCCGTTGTGGTATGTCAATATTCCAATTTTATTCATATATAATCACATCACTTCTTTTATTTTATGAAGAACATCGTACACCGTAATAGCTTTCATACATTTAGCGTCTTGGCAGGTCGCTTCACGCTCTGTTGAAAAACACGGTGAGCAATCAATATCCGCTGTTATGTAATAGCTATCTTTTCCCCACGGCAAGACTTGACAGTAATCTGTACAACCTAATAATACGATATTCTTTTTTCCCAAGACCCCGGCGAATTGAATCAATCCAGTATCAGCTCCCACGATGATTGAAGCCTGGCTGAGGATTGATAAACTGGATAGCAAGTTGCATGTACCAATATAACTATTTGCTCTAGTAGGTACAGATATATTCTGTTCTTGCATTTCCCTTGCTTCTTTAGATCCTCCCAATATTATAACCTGACATCCCTCAGATAGCAAGTCGTTTGCCAATTCCATCCATCTGTCATAAAACCAACTACGTCTAAAATCTGTACATCCTATTACAAGTGCAACAACTTTGTCGCAACACTCTTTTTTGAATTCAGGCGGTAAGTAATGTTGAGCGAGCACATCATTTTGTATCATATTTGTATAATTGATATCATGCGGTATACCGACACGATCCAGCATATGATAAAAATTTTCAACTCTTTTTATCCCTTTGTCAAATACGATATTTTCATTATATACGACACCTTTTCTATAAGGATTCGCAAATCCTATCGTCCTCTTGCTTGCATAATTCAATATACGCATCGGCCATTTTGACGTATGCTCATTTACAGTATATTGTAAAGCAAAACCAACATCGTATTTTTTTCTTCCAAGCTTCATCAAGAGCTTTAAGTCATGCAGGGGTTCTCTTACAGAATAATATTCTATTCCATCTATGATATTTAAAACAGGTAACATAGATCGCAAAAGATTTGTTCTTTGCATATTACTGCATTGTAGCAACGTAATCCGAGAATCCGAATCATATTCATGTAATGCATAAATAAATGGATAGATAATCGCCACATCACCTATACCAGAACCAAAATATATAAGATAGTTCATTTAATCTCAACATTCCTTTTTCTTAATTTTCAAGATATCACATACCTTATTTATTACCATATCTGTTGTTATCGCATTCAAGCACGTTCTATCTTTACAAGTTACGTATTTCGATGTACTATAACAGTTTTGGCATGGTGTGCCAGACTGAACAAAGTATGATTGTCTTGATAAAGGTCCATGTGTCTCTGGATTTGTAGGGCCAAATATCGATAAGGTCTTTGTTCCCACCGCAGCTGCTACATGCTGCATTCCTGTATCTACTCCTATAACTAAATCACAACTCGACACAAGCGCTATTGATTCTTTTATTGATGTTTTCCCGACAAAATCAATTCCTAAATGTTCCTTTGTATTTTTTCTGATATACTCAAGCAACGGTTTCTCCTGCTTTCCTCCTATCAATAGGATATTCAGATCAAAAGCAGATAATTTAAGTAATAATTTCATTATATTATCGATTCCCCATCCCCTCGTATAAACACGTCCTACTCGAAGAAAACGGTATCGATAGCTCGGATCCGCATTACCAATACAAATGCCAATGGTCTTTCGTGCCTTATGATATTGCCCACTACTTAAGCAAATTGATGAAACTTTATTATAGTCGCTGTTTTCACAGTACAATTTCGGATAAATGTTCACTCCTGATACATTACAGAGCGAGTCTATTGCTTCCAGATTCAAGTTTACAAAATGCTTCTCCTCTGTACTATTATCCAGAAAATACCCTTTTTGTTGTATTCCAAACCATTTTTTAGGATGAATAAGTTTTACAAATAATCTTGCTTTCCTCACTGGCGTTGCACAATTGAGAACCATATAATCATAATGAGCTTTTCTTAATTGTTTTATAACACGAACATCACGGGAAAAACTGTCGTAAACATTCAGCACAATGATTTCATTAACGTAAATATGTGAAGACTCTACTATATCTCTACAAGTTGAGAATTTTACCAACACATCAATACGCGCGTCTGGATAATTCTGCCGCAAAAGGGACAGAGCTGGCAGTGCGCACACCGTATCGCCAATACCATGTAATATTTCTACCAGAATTGATATTTCACCTTTTTTCATTTAACTCTATCCCCCGTCATATGTTACCCCTTATTTTAATTTATCTTGAAGGTTTCCAACCCGGTTTATATTTCGCATTTTCGCCCAATATCCCAAGGCAAGCATCTCTTATAGCTGCAAACCGTAATCTCATTTCTTCCATTGTACAACCACGGAACAAAAAAGACAGCATCGTTCTTATAAAGAACACCATTGTCTTTAAAGGAAAGAATAGCTTGCAATGCTCTTTATAAAAATATAATGTATTGCGATATCCATAATAATTTTTCCATGATAAGGAGGAATTCTCTTTTCCCACATCATGGAAACAAATAAATTTGGGATAGCATAAAATCTTTCCAGATTTTTTCAAGCGAAACACATGCTCTGTATCATCATTCCAAATGAAGAAGTCTTTATGGACTAATCCTGCTTTTTCCAGTGCTGATCTTTTTATCATAATAGCCAAATACGACACAAAATCTGGTTCAAACACATCTTGTTTGTAAGCAGATTCATCTATAGGTTCATGAAATCCTAACCCAAGTAAATTATGGATAGCTTTCGATCTGTGTATAGATGAATATTTTCCTCGTTCTTCTACCGCACCGCAAATAATTGATATATCATTTTCCTTTTGTTCCAGTATTTTTTGGGATAATCCTTCTATATAATTTTCTCCAACATATAAATCATCATCTGCTATCATAATCCAATCAGCATCCGTCTGCAAAGCTTTTTCTTCACCTAAATAAAAGCCACCACTTCCGCCAAGATTTTTTTCAGAAGTCACGACTATTACGTTCAGAAGTGATTCCTTACGGAATTGCTGTAAAAAAACAGAGGTCCCATCTGTCGATGCATTATTGACAACTATGAGGTAATCTGGTTTTCGAGTCTGCCGCTCATAGGAAGCCAAAGATTTCTTTAATTTTTCTAAGCGGTTATACGTAACAACCACAGCTGCAATACGCATCTCTTCCTTATCCATGCCTAGCTCCTTATTGAATAATTTAGATCATATATGTTATGTGTTTTTATTATTCAGAATATCTATAGATATTACTGGTATGCCTTCAATTATTCTTAGGCATTTTCGAAATCATAAGTGCTATAGTTTGTTTTATCATTGTCGATGCTTGATAATTTTGCTCAAACACCGACTTCGCCGCTTTTCCCATTTCGCGTGCATCTTTCTTAGTGATATTTTTCAACACATTACACAATGAATTTGGATTTTCCATTTCAAAAATTTTTCCATTGCATCCGTCATGTATCAATTCTGGCAGTGCACCTCTATCACTAGCAATTACCGGTTTACCATACTTCATCGCTTCTACAGCTACGAGTCCGAACGCTTCCCATCTAGATGGCATGACTACCAAGTCACAAGCATTATAGTAACTCGCGAGTTTGCTATGCGGTACCCAGCCCAAGAAGGTGATATAATCGGTGTTCTTCTTTTGTATTGTCTGACCACCGCCAATTACGTTATCGCCAATGATAGTCAGATGTAAGTCATTGCGATTGCAATCATGAAAAGCCTTCAATAAAATATCCAAGCCTTTTTGAGGATCGAACCTACCTACAAAAAGCAAATTTATTTTCTTCTCTGGTAACTTAACATTAGAATCTATCTGCCCTTTTTGAGAAGAGATACCGCTATAAATCACAATTTGATTATCTGATTTTAAGCCATATTGAAGAGCAGATTCATACTCATACCTAGACACATTGACAATAACATCCGTACATTTTTGCAATATAGACTCAATCAAAGCATATATGCGGCGTTTCCATTCTGTTGTATCTCGGAGGAATGACCATCCATGTGCATTATAAATTACCCGACAATGCTTTTTAGTCAAAAGCATTGGGAGTCTAGCAAAAAGTCCAGCCCATGTACTATGACAATAGATAACATCCGGTTTCAAAACTTTAATCGCTTTATATATAGCCCTCATTGCCACAGGAATCTGTGTCAAACTCCGATGATAGTGATAATATTGGATATGATTTGAAGACAAACTCCAGTGCTTTTCACTGTTCTTGTCAGAGCATATCAGATAATCCTCTATTTCAGGATAATCTGGATGATTAAGTAATGTACTAACATACGTAGCAACACCACCTTGGACGTATTCACCAATGTGAAGGACGCGCATTGTCTACACCTCTTAGCTCTACGTTTACATTTCTCGCTTATACATCAACAAACTATAACCAGTCGCTACAACACAACCAAGAACAAATCCCAATGCCGTCATGAGTTTTGGTCGTGGCCACACAGGTTTCTCTGCAAATGGAAGATCAGCTGAATCTACGACCTGAATGTCCATGGAGTCCATTGCCTGCTGCACGCGGCTCTGTTCACACTGTTTGACGAGATTGACATAGACTTCATTCTTGATTTTTGCATCGCGCTCCAGTTCGAGGTAGTCGACGACACCGCTTGGCAGGTCACCGAGTTCTTGCTGCTTGCTATCGCGCTGCGACTTGATGGCAGCTTCGCTGGCCTGTGCCGTGGCGACCGTTGCCTGTGCCTGAGCCTGTGTCTTCAGGAGCTCTGCCTGAGCGGGATTCAGGCTCGTTGCATTGGAAGATACGACGGCATTGACTTCGTTGGCTAAGCTCTGCTGCAGTTTACTGAGCTGTTCCTGGGCTGCGATGACGCTCGGATGATTCTCCGTATATTTCTGTTCGAGGCCGACGAGTTCGACCTGCTTTGCTACGATCTGTCTGCGGATGCCCTGAACCGTCTCATTGTCGTTGATGTTATAGGTCTGGCTGCCTGCTTTCATTTCATTGAGCTTTGCATTGGCCGTGTCAAGCTGTGCCTGTCCAGATTCAGCCTGAACCTGCATCTTACTGATTGCATCATCATACGCTTGTAACTGTCCTAGCAAGCCTTTTGCTTGTGTTTCTGGATCATAGATTTTATGCTCTTTTTGATACTCAGCAAACTTCTTGGCGGCATCATCCGATTCCTGCTTTGCTTGGTCGATACGCTCATTCAAAAAGGTGACGAGTAAGCTCTGCGTTTCCTTATTCATATCTGTCATCATATCGAGAAAGTTATCCACGACATGTTGCGATATCATCTGTGCTTCTTCCGGTGTTTTTCCCTTGGCCGTAACTGTAATCAAATTCGTTTGTTTTGTGTTTTCAATTTTTAAATTCGATTTAGCGAATTTTGCAGGGGTCAAGAACTCCTTATCGTCAGCAGGCCAGTCTAATTCATCGATGATTGGCTGTAAAACCGTATTACTTTTCATGAGTTCTACGTACGTCATAGTAGGCGAGCTAGCATTTCCGAGCCCCAATGAAGCTGCCATAGCAGCGGCGCCTCCACTAGCAAACTGTGTGCCCGTCATACGTGTTTGCACGGTAGTAGTCGATTCATATGTTTTAGGCCATACAAAACTAGCAATAACAGATACAAGCGTGCAGCCGACGATGATGCCGCCGACGACTTTCTTGTGGGCTTTCGTGACCTGCCAGAGCTTGCCGAGGTCAATGCTTTCTTCTTTCTCTAAATCCAAGGGATACACTCCTTTTCATACGGTATCGGATAATCGGATGGCTTATGATTTCAATAGGCACCTTTGCCGAAGGCGACGGCTTTGACGGTCTTAAACAGGTACATGAGGTCGATCCAGACGGACCAGTTGCGGACGTACCAGGTGTCCATGGCGACGCGCTCTTCGTAGGTGGTGTCGCTGCGGCCGCTGGCCTGCCACATGCCGGTGATCCCGGGCAGGACCATGCTGTACTCGCGGAAGTAGTCGCCGTAGCGCTCGATTTCCTTCGTGACAATCGGGCGCGGGCCGACGAGGCTCATGTCGCCGCGGATGACGTTCCAGAGCTGTGGCAGCTCGTCGAGGCTGGTCTTACGCAGGAAGGCGCCGAGCTTGGTAACGCGTGGGTCGTGCTCTAGCTTGAAGTTCTCCTCCCACTCTTTGCGGGCCTCGGGGTTATCCTTGAGGTATTTCTCGAGGGCTTCCTGTGCGTTCGGGATCATGGTCTGGAACTTGTAGCACGGGAAGAGCACGCCATTCCTGCCGACGCGCTGATGCGCGAAGATGATGTGGCCCTTGTTGCTGATGGCGACCATGATGGTCAGCACGATGAGTATCGGCGAGATGAGGATGCTGCCGATGGTCGTGCAGATGATGTCGAAGACGCGCTTGATGATGCGGTTGCGACGGCGCGCGAGGTTGTTCCGCATGTGGAGCATGAGGACTTCTTCGCTGAAGAGCACTTCCGCCTCGGCGCCGATCATCGGGGTGCCGATGAGGTCAGGCGCAAAGGAGATGTCGCGCACGTAGGGCTGTATCTTGGAGATGAGCTCCTGGAGCTGGTCGCGGTGCATGCCCGGCGCGGTGATGATGACGTTCTGGACGCCGGAGTCGCGGATGATGGACTCGGCATCGGCGACCTTGCCGTAGAGCAGGAAGCGCGAGGCGACTTTCTCGGAAAGCGGGTTGTCGTCGATGAGGCCGACGATGTCGTAGCGGTAGCCGAGGTCATTCCGGTAATAGCGCAGGACGCGCTCGGCCGTCTTGCCCGCGCCGACGAGGATGACGGGCTCGTAGAACATATGGCACTTCTTGATGAACGTCTTGGCGAGGTAGCGGATCAGGTAGAGATTCGGCACCAGAAGGACGATGAAGAGGCCGACGAAGAGGCGCGAGGTCAAGGGAGCTGCGGCAGAGAAATAGATGACGAGCAGGCAGGCCATGAAGCCGTAGAGCACGGCGAAGAAGACGTCGCGCGATGAGTCAAGGATGGAGTGCATCTGCCGGTAGGCATGGGCCTGTCCGAGAAACAGGATGAAGATCAGCGGTATCCATAGGTAGATGTACTGCGGCGCGATGGCATACGGCGCGGTGTGCCGGTCGATCAGGTGATGGAGACCAAGGGCCTCCTGCTCTGCCAGCAGGATGGCGACGTAGTCGAGCAGGATGAACAGGACTGGGTAGAGATAGCGGGCGTAGCGCGCGCTGCGTACCCTCGTCCCGTTGGCCAGGTGAATCATTTTTTCCAATTGTGATATTCCCCCAATATCATAATCATAAGGTCATTTCCCAACCATCAGTCGGTCATGTTCTTGTAGAGCGCCCAGGCGTTGACGTATGGCAGGACGTCGGTGTCGAGCTTGATGCCGTTGGAGCGTGGGACGTAGAGGATGTCGCCGTCTTCGATCTCGACGTTCTGCGTGAGGTCGTGCTTGACGGTGTAGGCTTTCATGTTGAGGGTGCGGTAGTACATGGTGCCGTCGATGACGCGCATGATCTGGATGCGGGTGCTGCGGCCCTTGCGCGCCCAGCCGCCCGCGGTGGCGAGTGCGGCGTAGGCATTCATGTTGTCGATGGCCATGTCCTGGACGCCGGGCTTGTTGACCTCGCCCATGACGTAGACTTTACGCGGGCCGTAGCTCGTGATGACGAGCGAGAGGTCGGGGATGCGCAGGTACTGGGTCAGGGAGTCCATGAGGACAGCCTTGGCCTCGTCGAGCGTCAGGCCCTCCATCTTGACGCTGCCGACATAGGGCAGCTGGACGTAGCCGTCGAGGCCGACGGGGATGCTGTTGATGCCGATGCCATCCGGGAAGCCGACGGCGAGGATGCTCAGCGTGTCACCGCGGAACAGGCGGTAGCTCGGCGAGACGGTCGTGTGGCGCAGGGAGGCGGTCTTGAACATCTCCTTGGACTCGACGTAGCGGGCTGCGGTATCATCGTCATCCGCGGCGGACTGAGCGGACTGGGCGCTCAGGGCTGCTACCGTATCGGTATGCGCGGCGGAGCCGACTGCTGCTTTCGTATGGGAGACGGAAGCGGTCGGCGCGGCAAGCGTGCCCGTGGCCGGCCGGGGCGCGGTGGCAAATCATAC
>OGQZ01003345.1_pt1 | contig 10324 bp, 7 predicted proteins | sample 1553321 | NCBI WGS metagenome assembly OGQZ01 (sample SAMEA2579958, study PRJEB22360) | human gut metagenome | reverse complement strand
AGGCGAAACGCATGAACAGACAGCATTGCGGGAAGTGATGGAAGAGGCTGGAGTGCGTGCGACCATTGTGAAATACATCGGAAAGAGCCAATATAACTTTACCGTTCCGGAGGACGTGGTTTCCAAAGAGGTACACTGGTATCTTATGACTGCGGATAATTATCATAGTAAGCCCCAGAGAGAGGAGTTTTTTGTAGATTCCGGATATTATAAATTTCATGAGATCTATCATCTGCTGAGGTTCTCCAATGAGAAGCAGATTGTAGAGCGTGCTTATCAGGAATATCTGGAGATGAGAAGCAACGGACTCTGGGGAAAACAGCATAAGTATTATTAACGAGAGAACAGGGCTGTGTTTTTTGCAACGCAGCCCGGTTTAAATTTCGGAGAAAAGGAAATACTGTAACTGAATTGTTATAGAAACGGGAGAGGGTGTAAGATGCTGAAATGGCAGAAGAATTTCCTTACAGGGGAATCCGTGAAGGATCCTGAGAAGATAAAAAAGAAACTGAACAGCGGAAAACCGGTTCTGGGCATTTATCTCCTTACTCTGGCAGAGAATCCTGTGAATCTGATGGATATTATTCCTGCAGCAATGCTGATACAGAAGAGCTTTTATGGAATCTGTCCGAAGATCATAGGAATGGCGAAGGGCAAAGAGGAAGCCCTGGAGATGGTGCGAAGTCTGATCGATGAAATGTACAGGGAAACGGGAACCTTCGCAACAGCTGAATATATAGAAAACAGGTGAGAATATGTTACATATTTTATGGCTGATCCTTAAATTTATACTGATCATCCTGGGAATTCTGCTGGGCCTTCTTTTACTGGCAGTTCTTCTTGTACTGTTCTGTCCTGTAAGATATAAGGCATCAGCTGTCAAGGCAGAAGGTGGCTGGAAACAGACAGAGGGAGAGGGTATCGTAAGCTGGCTGTTTCATGGGATTTCGCTGAGAGCGGAATGGAAAGATCAGCAGATGGAGATATCCTTTCATCTGTTTGGAATTCCCGTAGACAAGTTGTTGAAAAAACGGCAGGAGAAGAGGGCTGTAACAAAGAAATCCGGGAAAAATCCGGAGAAATCCGGCGCAGAAAAGGTATCTGTATCCGGCACAGACGGAAACAGGGAAGAAGAGCATAAAAAATCAGTGGTTGATCACCCGAAATCAGAGAATATGGAGACTGAGGATCTGAAAACAGACAGAAATTCAGCTTCAGATACATCTGCTGATACAGAGAGAACTGGAAACAGTCAGATTTTCGGACAACAGAGATTGAATACAGATGATATAAGTGAAGATACTCTGAAGAAGAGGCAGTTTTTTATAAAAAGGATTTATGACCGGATCCGAAATATATTTCAGTCGATTCGTACAAAACTGCGAAATATCCGCAGGACATTCAGGAAGATTAAGAAGGAGGTGTCTTGGTGGAAGGCTTTTATAGAACATCCAAGGGTGACAGCTGCCAGGAAGCTTGTATGGAAGCATGGAAAATTTCTGTTTAAGCATGTGTTCCCTACAAAGATAGAAGGACAGGTTACTTTTTCTTTTGAAGATCCGGCGCTGACAGGTGTGGCACTTGCTGTACTTGGGATGACAATTCCATTTCACAAAAACTGTATACAGATCAATCCCCGTTTTGAGGGTGAGAATTACCTGCAGGGAAACATCAGGGCAAAGGGCAGGATCTATGGATTTGTTTTTGCGCGGGCAGCAGTGAGTATTTATTTTAATAAAAATATAAAATATGTTATAAAACGTTGGAAAACCAGGAGGGCATGACCATGGCAAATGAAAACAATTTTAAAGAAACCGTAAATTCATTATTCAAGGGAATGGACAGTTTTATTTCTGCGAAAACAGTGGTAGGAGAGGCAATCCATGTAGGCGATACGATCATTCTTCCTCTGATGGATGTATCTTTCGGTGTAGGTGCCGGTGCTTTTTCAGGAGAGAAGAAGGATAACGGCGGCGGCGGAATGGCAGGAAAGATGACTCCCTGTGCAGTGCTTGTGATCCAGAATGGAACAACAAAGCTGGTCAATGTGAAAAATCAGGATGGTCTCACCAAGATCCTTGATATGGTTCCGGATTTTGTAGACCGTTTTACCTCCGGAAAAGGTGACGAAGAATCTGTCGGCGAATCAGAAAAATAATTTTTGCATAGACTATAGCAAACCGATGAAAAAGGTGCAAAAGAATTGGAAAAGCTGTTCGGCTTTATGCTGTTTTTCATAGGGATTGGGATGATAATCGGGATGCTGATCGCAGAAAATGTGGTTCTGGTGGTTTCGGCCGGAGTTTTCCTGTTGTTGGGATATCATCTTTTCTGTCATTAACTTTACAGAAGATTGCGAATATCCCGTTTGACATATGAAATAAAAAAAGACTGTCAGCTCAGGCAGAATATTCGGTAAAGAATATCTGAACAGAGGGACAGTCTTTTTTGCAAAAAAAATACCCCTGTTGCAACAGGGGTAATGGTGTTATTATGCTCTTTCTACTTTACCGGATCTTAAGCAAGAAGTACATACATATGTCTTTCTAGCTCCACCCTCAGCAGTCTTGATTTTAACGGATTTTACGTTAGATTTCCACATTTTATTGGATCTTCTATGTGAATGACTTACATTATTTCCGAAATGAGCAGCTTTCTCACAGATTGCACATTTAGCCATGATAGCACCTCCTTGACGCTTTATTGTTACTGTCGTGCTGTGTGCATAGCGTCTGAACAGTAACCTTGTGTTCAACAGATTACATTGTAACAGATGAATTGTGCTTTTGCAAGCAAAAAAAGGAAAAAACTCAAAAATTATATTTCTTTTTCTGTGAAAAGAGGTTATAATACACTTACATACAATAATGAGCATTGGAGGTAACCATATGAATGGACGTATAGATTCCGGATTGGGTCAGATCATAATTGACACAGATGTAATCGCAACCTACGCAGGAAGCGTTGCTGTAGAATGTTTTGGTATCGTAGGCATGGCTGCAGTCAGTATGAAGGACGGACTGGTAAAGCTTCTTGGAAAGAACAGCCTGAAACATGGCATCAGCGTCAGAATTACAGAGGACAATAAAATCCGCCTGAATTTCCATGTTATTGTGGCATATGGCGTGAATATAAGTACAATTGCAGACAACCTTGTCAGCAATGTCAAATATAAAGTCGAGGCCTTTACAGGAATGGAGATCGATAAGATCGATATTTATGTAGAAGGCGTACGCGCAATTGATTAGGATAGAGGAGGAACTTGTGGTGAATAACAAAACCATAGATGCCAGAATACTTTCCAGGATGTTTCTTGCAGGAGCCAAGAATCTGGAAGCTAAAAAAGAATGGATCAACGAACTGAACGTATTTCCGGTACCGGATGGAGATACAGGAACCAATATGACAATGACGATCATGGCAGCAGCAGCAGAAGTAGGTTCTCTGGGAGAGCCTGACATGGAGTCACTGGCCAAGGCGATTTCTTCCGGTTCTCTGCGCGGTGCAAGAGGTAACTCAGGTGTTATTCTTTCTCAGCTTCTGCGTGGTTTTACCAGAAGTGTTAAGAACAGTAAGGAACTGGATGCCATTGATATCGCGGCAGCCATGGAGAAAGGTGTGGAGACTGCATATAAGGCAGTTATGAAGCCGAAGGAAGGAACAATCCTTACTGTTGCAAGAGAGGCTGCTGCCAAGGCTGTAGAGCTTGCGGAGACAGCAGAGGATCTGGATACATTTTTCCAGAGCGTGATCGCTCATGCGGAGGAAACTCTGGCAAAGACACCGGAGATGCTGCCGGTTCTGAAAGAAGCAGGAGTAGTGGATTCCGGTGGACAGGGACTTCTGGAAGTATACCATGGTGCATATGATGGTTTCCTTGGCAAAGAGATTGATTATACACAGTTTGACAAGGCAAAAGGTCCTGCTGTGACTAAGATCGATGCACAGACAGAGGCTGATATTAAATTTGGTTATTGTACAGAGTTTATTATTCTTCTGAACCAGCCGATGTCCGAGGAGACAGAACATGAATTTAAGAAATTCCTGATGTCCCTTGGTGATTCGATTGTGCTTGTTGCAGATGACGAGATTGTGAAGGTTCATGTTCATACCAACCATCCCGGACAGGCTATTGAGAAAGCCCTTACCTTTGGTGCACTTTCACGTATGAAGATCGACAATATGCGTGAGGAGCATCAGGAGAAGCTTATAAAGGATGCCGAGAAAATGGCGAAAGAACAGGCAGAACAGGAAGAAAAAGAAGAAGCAGCACAGCCGCCGAAGGAAGTAGGCTTTATTTCCGTATCTGTGGGAAAGGGAATGACAGAGATCTTTAAGGAACTGGGTGTGGATTACCTGATCGAGGGCGGTCAGACAATGAACCCGAGTACAGAGGATATGCTCAATGCCATTGCAAAAGTAAATGCAAAGACTATTTATATTTTCCCGAACAATAAGAATATTGTTCTTGCTGCAAACCAGGCAAGGGATCTTACTGAGGATAAAGAGATCGTGGTTGTGCCGACTAAGACCATTCCGCAGGGAATTACTGCCATGATCAGTTATGTGCCCGAGAAGAACAGTGCGGAGAATATTGAGGCTATGCTTCAGGCAATCGAACATGTGAAGACCGGACAGATCACGTATGCTGTGCGTGATACAAGGATTGATGATAAGGAGATCCATGAGGGTGATATGATGGGTATCGGTGATCATGGAATCCTGGCTGTTGGCAAGGACCGCATGGAAGTTGCCAAGGAGACAGTTGCCCAGATGGTGGATGATGAGTCTGAGGTGATCAGTATTTATTATGGTGCTGATACTGAGGAGGCTGAAGCTGAGGAGCTGGCAACGGCTCTGGAGGAGGCTTATCCGGATTGTGATGTGGAACTGAATGCGGGTGGACAGCCGATTTATTATTATGTTATTTCTGTAGAGTAGGATAATAGAGTTTTTGAGAGAGATAAACGAATAGTTCATGTGATGAAAACGGGTATAGGCCATTGTTGAGGGTGGGTATATCCGTTTTCGTGTTATAAAAGGGGACGGCAGGAAAATTATTTGTTTTTGTGTGCGGTTTCGGGAACTAAGATATTCTAAGATTTCGGAAATCTGCTAAGGGCATGAGCAGCCCTCTCAAACTCGCTCCGTTGCAAACTTCGCTCAGACAGTGAGACGGTCTGCTCATAACGCAGTTTTCCGGAACCTAAGAATATCTAAGATCCCTGCAAATGCACACAAAAACAAATAATTTTCCTGCCTGGTAGCTGGTTGGGCGAATGAAATAGTCCGTTTTTACTTGGTTATAACCGAATAATTGCTCTGCCGGATACTTGATTTGGTTAAATTTATATTTGTGATGCATTTTTTAGAAAGGAAATGGAGATAGATGTCGATATCTTTGAGAACCCTTAAGGGTGTGGGGGAGAAAACGGAAAAGTTATTTGCGAAAATAGGAGTTACGGATATGGAATCTCTTCTGAGTTATTATCCACGTAATTATGATGCGTATGAGGAGCCTGTTGAGATCCGGTCTCTGGAAGAGGGAGCTGTTGTGGCGATTTCTGTGGCGGTTATAACGGGTGTGTATGTGAATCAGGTGCGGAATCTTCAGGTGATCACTACCACTGTGGCGGATTTTACGGGGAAGGTTTCGGTTGCCTGGTTTAATGCACCGTATCTGCGTTCTGCAGTCAGGAAAGGCAGCAGGTTTGTTCTGCGGGGGCGTGTCGTCAGGAAGCAGGGGAAGCTGCAGATGGAGCACCCTGAGATTTTTACGCCTGCGGCTTATGAGGAGATTCTGCACAGTCTTCAGCCGATTTATGGACTGACTGCGGGGCTTTCTAATAAGACGATTGTGAAGCTGATTCATCAGGTGCTTGATGAGCAGAAGCTTCAGACAGAGTATTTGGCAGATGAGTATAAGGAGAGGTATCACCTGGCAGACAGGAATTTTGCGATTCCTGCGATTCATTTTCCCAAAAATATGCAGGAGCTGTTAGCTGCAAGGAGAAGGTTGGTGTTTGACGAGTTTCTTCTTTTTATTCTTGCTGTGCAGTCTTTGAAGGAGAAGACGGAGGAAGCACCGAATGCGTTTCCCATGCATCCGGTGTGGACGACAGAGCAGATTATTGAAAATCTGCCCTATAATCTGACAAAGGCGCAGTTGAATGTGTGGCATGAGATTGAGAGGGATTTAAGCGGCCAGGCTCTGATGTCCAGACTGGTGCAGGGAGATGTGGGAAGCGGGAAGACGATTCTGGCTTTTCTTGCAATGATCATGACTGTGGAGAATGGGTATCAGGCAGTGCTTATGGCGCCTACGGAGGTTCTGGCAAGGCAGCATTTTCAGGCAATGGAGAAATTGCTGCAGGAACAGAATATTGATTTTGGGCATCCGGTTTTGCTGACAGGATCAGATACCGCAAAGGAGAAAAGGGAAAAATATGTGCTGATCGCGTCAAAAGAGGCTAACCTGGTGATAGGAACGCATGCGCTGATTCAGGAAAAAGTGCAGTACAATAATCTTGGACTGGTTATTACAGATGAGCAGCATCGTTTTGGTGTGAAACAGAGGGAAGCACTGACTACTATGGGAAACCCGCCTAATGTGCTGGTGATGAGTGCTACACCGATTCCAAGGACGCTGGCGATCATTATATACGGGGATCTGGATATTTCAGTAATTGATGAACTTCCTGCGCAGAGACTTCCCATTAAAAATTGTGTGGTGGATACTTCTTATAGGCCGAAGGCTTATTCCTTTATGGAGAAGCAGATCCGTCAGGGACGGCAGGTTTATGTGATCTGTCCGATGGTGGAGGAGAGCGAAGGGATGGATGGGGAAAATGTGCTGGATTATACCCTGAAGCTTCGCAATGTTTTTTCGCCGGATATAAAGATTGCTTCTCTTCATGGAAAGATGAAAGCGAAAGAGAAGAATGTGATCATGGAGGCTTTTGCCGCAGGGGAAATTCAGATCCTGGTATCTACTACTGTAGTTGAGGTAGGAGTGAATGTGCCTAATGCTACAGTGATGATGGTGGAGAATGCCGAGCGTTTCGGGCTGGCACAGCTTCATCAGCTTCGTGGGCGTGTCGGTAGAGGGGAATATCAGTCATATTGCATTTTTATGCAGGGAAATGGTGCAAAGGAAATTTCTAAACGTCTGCAGATCCTGAATAAATCCAACGATGGATTTTATATTGCAGGAGAGGATCTGAAGCTTCGCGGTCCTGGTGATCTTTTTGGAATCCGCCAGAGTGGTCTGCTGGAATTTAAACTGGGGGACATCTATCAGGATGCGGATATCCTGAAAGCTGCCAGTGAAACGGCTTCGGAGATTCTTTCCCTTGACGGGGATTTAAGTCTTCCACAAAATGAGGAACTTCAGAGGAGACTTTCAGCATATATGAAGGAAGATCTGCAGAACCTGGGATTATAAAAACAGAAAAACATTGCAAAAGCAGAAGATTCGTAGTATTCTATTTTCATAAAAGAATGTTACTGTTTATCATATTTTCGGTAACATAAGAATACCTGTAACTGTACAAAACTGAGCAGTTACGAATACTTATACCTTGTAAGGAGGCTAATCATATGGCAACAAAAGCAACTACAGCAGATCTCAACACATCCACTGCGAAGACAACCGAAGTTAAAGAGGCTCCTGCAAAGACAACTGCTGAAGAAGTAGCTGTAAATAAAGAAGCAAACAAGAAAGAAACTGCTGAAACAGAGACTGTAAAGAAAGAAACAACAGCAAAGAAACCGGCAGCAAGAAGAACAAGAAAGACTGCAGAAAAGAAATCAGCAGAAACAGAAAAAGAAGCTGAGAAAAAAGAGCCGGCTAAAACAACAAAAACTGCTGCAAAAACAACAAAAAGAACTACAAAGAAAGCTTCTGTAAAAGCAGCTGAGAAACCGGCTGAAGAGACAGCTGCCGAGAAGAAGACAACAAGAAGAACCACTAAGAAAGAAGCAACAGCAGAAGTATATATTCAGTTCATGGGCAGAGAAGTATATACAAAAAATATTTTAAGTAATGTCAGAAGAATCTGGACAGACGAACTGGGTAAAAAGGAGAAAGATCTCAAAGATATTAAGATTTATATCAAACCTGAAGAGAACAAAGCATATTATGTAATTAACGGTGATATTACAGGTTCTGTGTGGATCTGACATATAAAAGATAAGAACAATTTTCAAATCTCATGACAATCACATAAATCAGTTACTTGAGAATGATCAGAATAATAAGTAATGAAGTAATCACAGACAGGTTTAATGACCTGTCAGGTTAAGACATTGAGAAACTCAGATGATAGCATAAATTCATCTGAGTTTTTTGTGCTTTCGGTTATAAAAAAATTGAGACATACCTGCTACTTGACAAAAATTATCAGTTAGTATAAGCTATCTGCATAAGGTTATTGAGAAAAATCGGTTATAGCAATGATAACCAAATACAAATACAAAAGGTGAGCGACTGAAAATGACATTAAAAGATTTGGAAATCGGAAAAAGTGCTGTGATCACGTCGGTTGGCGGCAAGGGTGCCCTGCGTCAGCATTTCCTGGATATGGGTATGATTCCGGGAGCTGAGGTCACAGTCGTGAAGTTTGCACCCATGGGAGATCCCATGGAATTACAGGTACATGGATATGAACTGACGTTAAGACTTGCGGAAGCAGAGCAGATAGAAATCGAACAGATCCCGAAGCGAAGCAGAAGTCACGCCGGAATAGAGGCTGTAAGCGACCTGGCACATCCGGGACTTGGAGAGGATGGAAAGTATCATTCCAGAGAAGATGAACATCCACTGCCTGAGGGAACCACACTGACATACGCATTGGTGGGAAATCAGAACTGTGGAAAAACTACGCTGTTTAACCAACTGACAGGTTCCAGTCAACATGTGGGAAACTTTCCAGGAGTAACGGTGGATCGTAAGACCGGTTCGATTAAAGGCCATCCGGATACAGAAATCACAGACCTTCCGGGAATTTATTCCATGTCCCCTTACAGCAGTGAGGAGATTGTCTCCAGAAATTTTGTCCTGGATGAGAAACCAAGTGCGATCATCAACATTGTGGATGCTACCAATATTGAGAGAAACCTGTATCTGACCATGCAGCTTCTGGAGATGGATATTCCTATGGTAGTTGCAATGAACATGATGGATGAAGTGCTGGGAAATCAGGGTTCTATAGATGTAAATAAGATGGAATCGCTGCTTGGAGTACCTGTAATCCCTATTTCCGCAGCAAAGAATGAAGGGGTTGATGAGCTGGTTGACCATGCGTTACATATAGCGAAATATCAGGAACATCCACTGCGTCAGGATTTCTGTGATAAGAGTGACCATGACGGTGCAGTACACCGCTGTATCCATGCGGTCATGCACCTGATCGAGGATCATGCGGTGCAGGCTGATATTCCCACCCGTTTTGCAGCAACCAAGGCAATTGAGGGGGATCCGCTGATTCTTGAGAAGCTGAAGCTGGACACAAATGAGACGGAGATGCTGGAGCATATCGTACAGCAGATGGAAACAGAGCGTCAGGTTGACAGAAGTGCTGCAATCGCAGATATGCGTTTTGACTTTATTGAGCGTTTGTGTGAACAGACAGTTGTAAAGCCAAAAGAGAGTAAGGAGAGAATCAGAAGTGAGAAAATTGATAAAGTCCTTACAGGAAAATACACCGCAATCCCCTGTTTTATCGGAATTATGGTGCTGGTATTTTATCTGACCTTTAATGTGATCGGAGCATGGCTTCAGGGAATCCTGGAGCTTGGGATTGATAAGATATCTGCGCTGGCGGATGCCTCACTGACAGCAGCCAATGTAAACAGTGCCATGCGCAGTCTGGTCATTGACGGTATTTTTACAGGTGTGGGAAGTGTACTCAGTTTTCTGCCGATTATCGTAACCCTGTTTTTCTTCCTGTCTCTTATGGAAGACAGCGGATACGTTGCACGTGTTGCTTTTGTGATGGACAAACTTCTGCGTAAGATCGGCCTTTCAGGAAGAAGCATTGTGCCAATGCTGATTGGATTCGGATGTACGGTTCCGGCTGTTATGGCCACACGTACACTTACAAGTGAGCGTGACAGAAAGATGACGATTTTGCTGACTCCATTTATGAGCTGTACTGCGAAGCTGCCGATTTATTCTTTCTTTGTAAGTGCTTTTTTTCCGAAGAAAGGCGGATTTATTATGGCAGGTCTTTACCTGCTTGGAATTTTGGTGGGAATCCTGGCGGCATTTTTGTATAACAGAACTCTTTTCAAGGGAGATCCCGTACCGTTTGTCATGGAACTT
>OGQZ01003340.1_pt1 | contig 10338 bp, 8 predicted proteins | sample 1553321 | NCBI WGS metagenome assembly OGQZ01 (sample SAMEA2579958, study PRJEB22360) | human gut metagenome | reverse complement strand
TCCACTATTCTTCCCCCCTCCGGCCGGCGGTTAAAGCCGCCGTTCTCTTGTCGTGAAACTTTTGTAATAGATTTTATTACATTTGCGGTTTCTACTATAGCACGCTCCATCTTTGATGTCAACGTAGATATTACACTTATTTTTCAGGACGATGAATCGCCTGTACCGGGCAAACTTCGGCACAGCGGCCGCAGCTCAGGCAGCGCGAGTCAATGACGCGCGTCTCCGGGCGTCCTTCTTCGTTGAGTGTTGCCACGACGACCGAGTGGATTTCTTCGGTCAAAATCTGTAAATACTTCACTGTCTCCATCTCCATTATCTGAATCGTATCGTTTATAAATGTAATAATATTAATTACACCGATAGATTCATCGTATCATCTGGGAAAATATCTGTCAACATTTCAGTGGCAACCAATAGGAATGGCGGCTTTGGCACAGCCAGGCAGGGAAGGAGCTGCGGACCGTCGAATGAAAATATGATATAGTTAGACCACTAATCTGGTAGGAGGGATTCTCATGAAATTAGCCATGCTTGGCACGGGAAAGATCGTGCAGGATGCGCTCTTGGCGCTGCGCGAGGTGCCGGAGATTACGGTAGACAGCGTGTTTGCACGGCCGCAGAGCCGCGCAAAGGCGGAGAAGCTCGCGGCAGAGTGGCAGATCCCGCATGTCTACACGGATATGCAGGCGCTGCTCGCGAGCGACTGCGATACCGTCTACGTCGGGCTGGCCAATCACGTGCATGTGCCCTATGCGGAGATGGCCTTGCGCGGCGGCCATGATGTCATCATGGAGAAGCCCTTTGCGCCGTGCGGCAGCGATGTTGCCGCCATGCGCGCGCTGGCCAAGAAGCAGGGACGGCTCATCATCGAGGCGGTCACGCCGTTCTTCCTGCCGAACTTTGCCGTCATCCGCAAGGCCCTGCCGAAGCTCGGCCGCATCCGCGCCGTGCAAGCCAATTACTCGCAGTACTCGAGCCGTTACGATGCCTACCGCGCGGGCACAGTCCTGCCCGCCTTCGACCCCGCACGCTTCGGCGGTGCGCTCTACGACATCAACATCTATAACCTCAATCTGATCATCGCGCTGTTTGGCAAGCCGCAGGAGGCCCATTACACGGCGAACTGCGGCTTCAACGGCATCGACACCTCAGGCGTCGCGACGCTACGCTACAAGGACTTCTTCGCCACGGCCGTCGGCGCGAAGGACAGCGCGAGCTCCGGCTTCTTCACCGTGCAGGGCGAGGACGGCTGGCTGCGCGTCGACGGTGCGCCCAACGAGCTGCCGAGCGTCACGGTCGCTCAAGGCGGCAAAGAGAAGACCTTCCGCGAGAATCGCTACGCGCACCGCATGGTCCACGAGTTTCAAGCCTTCGCGCGCCTCTTCGCCGAGCGGGACGCACAGACCATCGACGAGCACCTCGCGATCTCCCAAGCCGTCATGGAGACCGTCGACGCCCTGCACATGGACGCCGCACTGCCCTTCCCAGAAATGAACTGACATGCACGGACACAGCCACTCCGAATAGCCTCAGAGCTGCTCTGTGGCTGTTTTTCAATCCATTCATTGTGCCCAACTCGGTTTGGAGAATCTATTTTGCAACGCCAAGAAAATTTGATACAATAGAATCGACAGAAGCAACCAAAGCAAAGCAATCCACGAAAAAATCCACGCATGACACGCATGAAAGGAATATCCTATGGCAACTGAAACCGAAAAAGAAGATCTCCTGCTGCTCGATAAGCAGCTCTGCTTCCCGCTCTACGCCTGCGCGCGCAAGATCGTCGCGGCTTACCACCCCTTCCTCAAAGCTCTTGGCCTGACCTACACCCAGTACGTCACGATGATGGTCATCTGGGAGAAGAAGGAAATCTCCGTGCACGAACTCGGCGACATCCTCTACCTCGACTCCGGCACCCTGACGCCCGTGCTCAAGAAGCTCGAAAGCTTCGGCTACATCGAGCGTCACCGCAGCACCATCGACGAGCGCGTCGTCGAGGCCCGCCTGACCGAGAAGGGCCAGGCCTTCAAAGAGGAAGTCAGCAAAGTTCCCGAGCAGATGCGCTGCTACCTCAGTGAACGGAATTTGAACTTCACCCCCGATGAAATCACTGCCTTCAAGGGCGAACTCTACAAGATGCTGGACCACCTGGTCTAAACCAAAAAGTCCAGCGCTGGACTTTTTGCCGTACCGTCAAAGAGAGCCTGTCTGCAAGCGATGCATTGCAGACAGGCTCTCTTAGCAGAATCGAACTTTCTTGAGCAGACGGCAGGGATTTGGTCTTATTAAAGCGAACTGTTATCACCATATAGAAAACATGTGGCGCGTCTTGCCGGGGGATTCGGGGCGCGCGAAAGGGAGACATCGGCATGGACGCGGAGCCAATCAAGAAACAACTGCATCGCTATTACGATATGATTGCGGGAGGGGTGTGCCTGGTCCGGCAGAGCGCGGAGGAGCAGATCCTCTTTGTCAACAAGGAGATGCTGAAGCTCTACCAGTGCAAAACGGAGCAGGAGTTCTACCAGCTGACGAAGGGGCGCTTCGCGGGGCTCATGGAGGCGGACGACTACATGCCGCTCGAGGCCCGCATGAACAGCCGGCACGGGGAGGCTGCAGAGGGATATGCGTTCCTCGCCTTCCGCTGCTACACGAAGGAGGGCGTCTACCTCCACGTCGAGGGGACGTTCCAGAATGGCACGGTGCCGGGCTTTGGCAAAGTCTGGATGCTGAACCTCGTCAACAAGGAGCGCAGCATGGCCGTCAGTGACCTCGACCCGGTCACGGGCCTTCTGAACATGCACGCGTTCTATCAGCGCGTGGAGAAGAAGATCGATGCGCAGCGCGCCAAGCGGCAGCCAGACGACACGGGCATGCTCTACTGCCCGGTCTACCTGAATCTCACAAACTTCAAGGTCTACAACGAGACGCACGGCCTCTACGAGGGCGACCGCATGCTGCGCAAGATCGGGCAGATACTGAAGAGCAAGTTCCCCTCGTCGTATATCACGCGCCTCTCAGGAGACAACTTCGCGCTCTTCGTGCCGCGTCAGGGGCTCGAGATCAAGATTCGCGACCTCTGCCAGGCGGTCAACAATGAGATTCACATCCCCAACATCACGATGAAGGCCGGCATTGGCTCCTTAGAGGTGGAGCCCGGTGAACGCCGCCGCACCATCACGGCGTATTTCGACCAGGCGAAGCTCGCCTGCGACAGCATCAAGAAGGATGCGACGCGCTTTGCCGCCTTCTACCACGACTCCATGCGCCGGAGCATGGCCGACCGCATCTTCATCCTCGACAATCTCGACCGGGCCATCGAGCAGGGCCACATCCAGGTCTACTACCAGCCGGTCATCCGCACGATGACGGGCAAACTCTGCGGCTGTGAGGCGCTGGCCCGCTGGATCGACCCGGTCAAGGGGACAATCTCGCCCGCCAGCTTCATCCCCGTGCTCGAGGAATCGCGCCTGATCTCGCGGCTCGACCGCTACGTCATCGAGAAGGTGGCCCAGCTCCTGCGCTATCAGCTCGAGAACAATCTCCCGATGGTCCCCATCTCTGTGAACCTCTCTCGTTACGACTTCATCCTGATGGACCCGCTCGCCTTCGTCGAGCGCATCGTCGAGCAGTACCACATCCCGCGCTACTACCTGCGCATCGAGGTCACGGAGTCGGTGCTCGTCAAGAACCGCCACCTGCTCATCGACAAGCTGCGCCAGTTCCACCAGTCGGGCTATCAGGTCTGGCTCGACGACTTCGGCAGCGCCTATTCCTCGCTCAACGTCCTGCAGAACTATGAGTTCGACGAGCTCAAGATCGACCAGGGCCTCTTGCGCTACTTCAACGAGGACAGCCGGAAGATCATCCGTTCCATCGTCCTGATGGCTAAGGAGATGGGCATCCACGTGCTGGCCGAGGGTGCGGAGACGAAGGAGCATGTCGACTTCCTGCGCTCCATCGGCTGCGAGAAGATCCAGGGCTACTACTACGGACGCCCCATGCCGTATGAGCTCCTGCGCGAGCACTGCAAGAAAAAGGGCTGGCTCCTCGAGACGCTGTCAGAAGAACAGGCCTGCGATGCAGCAGGACTCGTCAATCTCATCACAGATGCTCCGGTCGCCATCTTCCAGTATCGTGAAGACGATGCCCAGATTATCAGCGCGAACGATGCCTACCAGAAGGTCCTCGCGACATCTGGCACGAGCAGCCGCGAGGAATTCAACGAGAACATGCGGACGGCAAGCTACCCTATGCGCGAGAAATTCATGACGCTGCTCGCCAGCGCTGCCCACAGCGTCCGCGAAGAGCACATGACCTTTGTCGAGAATGGCCAGTACCTGCGCCTGAACGCCCAGAAGATTGCCGCTACGCCGGATTTCACGCTCATGCTCGCACGCCTCGCCAACATCACCTACGACCAGGACCTCACGGCCTTCCACCAGTACGAGAACGTCTTCCGCAACCTCATGCTCGTCTACGACGGCATCTACTTCATCGACCGCCAGCGGAAAGCGCTCTACGTCATCGAGAGCATGACGTCCCTCTGGCAGGCAGGCGACGTCGTCGACGACCTCAAGAAGATGGCCGACACCTATGCCCGCCACTACATCCACCCCGAAGACCGCGCCCGCTTCCGCCGCTTCCTGGATCCGGCCGTCATCTACCAGCAGGCCGAGCGGTCGGGCCGCTCTGAGGCCATCGAGATGTTCCGCGTCAAGCGGCCCGATGGGCGCTTTGTCTGGATGATCTTCGATGCGATCGTCATCTACAAGAGCACGGCCAAGGACATCCTGATCTGCGTGCGCGAAAACATCTGGGAACGCCAGGAGAACCTTCACGCCCTGCTGCCAAAATTCCTGCCCTACCTGCAGCCGTCCGAGCAGTCGTCCCTGCACGAGGCCGCTATGCTCTGGCAGGCCGCCTGCAACTTCTCATCCATCCCCTTCTACTGGAAAGACAATGAGCGGCGTTACCGCGGCGTCAATCCTGCCTTTCTCGACTATTTCGGCTTAGCGGATGCCGAAGCCATCCTCGGCAAGACCGACGCGGAACTCGGCTGGTGCCTGCAGGACGAAGAGGAAGAGCAGGCCGAAAAGGAGATCCTGCAAAAGGGCAAGACCTGTCGTGACTACCGCACCTTCGTCCTCGTGCACGGCATCCCACAGCGCATCTCTCTATCCGCCTTTCCCGTCTACCAAGGCGGGAAGATCACAGGGCTGCTCGGCTCCATCAACGTCAGAGACACCGCCACAGAGAAGCGCGAGCTGGAGAGCCTCGGCATCCTCGACCGCGATACGGGCTTCCTCGGGTTCCGCGGCATGACGATGGCTGGCATGCGCCTCGAGGACGACCGCGTCCGGCGTGGGGAGGACTATCTGGCCACAATCCTGCAGGTCCCCGAGATCAAGGCACTCGTCCACCAGTACAGCCGCGAGACACAGCAGCAGATCCTTTCGGAGATCTGTACGGCCATCCGGGGCCATGCGCCAAAGTCGGCCATCTTCTGCTACATCGGCAGCGGCGTCTTCTGCATCTTCAGCAAGGCCAAGTACACCGATGCCCTGACGGAGCGCCTCAATGCACTCAAGAGCACCGTCGAGAGCATCACCTCAGTCGCGGGCTACAGCTGCACCCTGACGCTGACCGCCACGACCATCCGCGGCTCAGAGGCCAAGGGATTCAACACGCTGCTCTACCTGCTCGCCAAGCGCCTCAACGACGCCATCTGCCAGCGCTGGCCATTTGAGCGCCCCAGCGGCGACAGCATCCAGATCAGTATGGCCCAGCTCAAGGAGGCAGAGGATGGCATCTCCCTCATCGACATCGATACCTACGACATCCTCTATTTCAATCCCGCACTGTTGCACATGCTGAAATTGCCGGTCAGCCCCGATTCGTATCGCGGCAGGAAGTGCTATGAGCTGCTGGCAGGGCGCGCTGCCCCCTGCACGGACTGCATCAATCACACCCTGCAGCGCTATCACCTCCACACCTGGAAGCGCAGCGCGTACTTCACGAGCGGAACAATCCTGCAGCGCGACATACTCGTGCCATGGAAAGGCAAGAATGCGCGCTTCTCCATCATGACAAACCTTCAGCACTACCAGAAGGATCTCGAATCCGAGAAGAACACCTTGCTGCGGCGCGAGGAAGTCATCAACGACATCATCACCATCGGCATCCAGGAGCCCGACCCCGAAGAAGGCATCCGCAAGATGATGGCAAGGATTGGCGAGACGCTGCAGGCCGAGCGCTTCCTGATCTTCGAGGAGAGCGGCCACGGGACCGTCAGCAGCACCTACGAGTGGCGCCGCGACACCGCCGAATCCGTCATGAAGGACACGCAGAACGTCCCCATCGCGAGCCTCAAGCCGCTCTACGACCACTTCGAGCACAATCACATGCTGATCCTGCACGAAGTCGAGCCGTTCCTGCAGCTCCACCCCGACTTCCAGCCCATGATACAGGGCCTCACGAGCCTCGTCTCCGGCCACCTCATCCAGTCGGGCCGCTCCCTCGGCTTCACCGAAGTCGTCAACCCCGCGTCGGAGTCCTTCTCCTCCGCGACCTTCCTGCTGAGTTCCCTGACGAGCGTCCTCGCCATCATGCTGCGCAACCGCGACATGATCCACCGGCTCGAGACCTACAGCTACCGCGACCAGCTCACAGGCGTCGGCAACCGCCGCGCCCTCTTGTCCTTCATCCGCACGATACCCGACGGCACCTCGCTCGCCTTCTTCTTCGGCGACATCAACGGCCTCAAGGTCGAGAACGATACGAAAGGCCATGAGGCCGGCGACTTGCTCATCAAGAAAGCCGCGACCGTCCTCGTCGCCGCCGCAGGCCCCGAGCGCGTCTTCCGCATGGGAGGCGACGAATTCCTGCTCGTCGTCGAGAACATCACCAAACAGGAAGCCGACGCCATGCTCAAAGAGCTGCGCGCCACCTACGCCCGCCAGCACGTCAGCGTCGCCATCGGCTGCACCGTCCAAGTCTCGCCCCTCCGCAGCATCGACACCATCCTCTCCGAAGCCGACGCCCTCATGTACGAGAACAAGCGCCAGATGCACGCGCACCACAAAGAATCCTGAAGTGCGTTTTAGGTACATCCAGACAAGCAAACAAGCAAAAAGGAACGGCATAGCACCGCAGATAACGCGTGCTATGCCGTTCCTTTTTCTGCCTTACGCAGAGTCGCTTCCCACCAAAAAGTCCAGCACTGGACTTTTTCACGCCTTGCAGTAGAGCTCGATAAACCGTGCGACCGACATGCCATGCTCTTCTAGGAGGCGCCTGCCAGTGAAGGTGAGCCTGCGTTCCTGCAGCTCGTTCTTGACGACGCCGATGCAGGCGCGTCCCATCTCCGTCGTAGTGTTAAATGGCACTTCCTCGACATCGAGAGGGATGGCATCGCCGAACATCCGCAGCGCATCCTGCTCCCAGGACGCATTGTCGGCCGCCGCCTGCATCTCGCGCTCCACCGCCGCACGGATCTCCGCATCGCGCTTGCGGTAATCCTGCTCAATCGCCTTGTAGAGGAACGCCGGTAGATCCTTGACCTTCCGCTGCCCCGCCAGCTCCAGTGCATAGTCCATGCGCCGCTTGAACTCCGCATTGCTGCCACAGAGCGTCGTGAGCTTATTGATGGCCATCTCCGAGAGCCCGTGGCCTTCCTGCTTGCTCGGCATCATCTCGAGCGCCACATCATCCTGCACCGCGCTCTCGGGAATGACATTGCTGCAATCCATCGTGAAGATGAATCCGGTCACTTTTCGTCCCGTCTTGACATTCTCGTAGGAGATACGGTACTGCGTCTTCTCGTTGATCTCCCGGATGGGGGCGTCGAGGACGCGCCGCTTGAAGTCCTTGATGGCCGGATACGTCCCATCCTGCACATCCAGACGGAAGCGGAGCTCGTCCAGTGTCATCTGACGGACAATCTGCTTGTCTTTCATCATGCCGCGGTACTGCAGCATCAGCTCCAGCAGGCGCATCGCGTACGCCGAAGAGAGCTGGAAAATCTGCTTCATGCTGACCTTCGTGTACGAGTAACCGGACTCGAGGATGTCCAGGATCAAAGGCCGCATATCGTCATTGAACTTGATCCGCAGCCCATCGCGCGGCTGATAGCGAATCCTGCCGAACAGCGCATAGTAAATCTGCTCCCCGTTCTCCCCCTCGACGACAACCGACCGCTGGATCAGCTTCCGGCATACTTCCTTCAGGCGATGCAAATACTCACCATGACCAAAAATTTCCTTGACCTTGCTCGGCGTCAAATGCAGCTCCTTGAATCCCCGGTCATAGTACTTGTCGTTCTCCGATATGTGTGGATTGACATTCTGCAATGCCAAGAGGAAAAGCCGCATCTCCAAAGCATTCATGGGTTTTCTGCCCTCAATCAACGGATTCGCTTGATAGACCGTCGGCCTGTTTTTCTCCATGCTATAATACCCCCTGCACCAAAAAGGACGAAGTGTGCCCTGAATTCCATACGGAATCCTGCTCTGCCCCTCAATCTCGTTCATTGTATCATAGAAAAAGGGACATGAAAATATCTTGTTTCCACTTTTACATAAAATATTGGGCACAAATCGTCCTTCTATAGGGCACAATTTGTCCCTTTTAACGGCGTAAATTGGGCACAAATTGTCCCCCTGTAGGTCACATCTGGTCCCTATATTTCCCCGCAAAGCCTTGTGCCGTAAGGCTTCCAGAAGCCGAAAGCAATAGAAAGCATTTATATATAAAGCAAGCAAAGCAGGGGGCTGTTATCCACAGCCGATTGCTTGCTTGCCTTTTCTTATCCCTAGCCCTATCTTCTTATCCGAGAAATGCAATGCTCACTTCGATGCGATGCGCTTCAGCACAGTTGTCATTCCTGAGGCGGTATCTGTTGCCACATCGCTGCAGTCCATTGTGAAGGTAAAGCCCGTTATCTTCCGGCCCATCTTTGTCGGCTCATAACGAAGACGGTACTGTGTCCGCTTGTTGATCTCGCGGATGGGGGCATCGAGCACTCGCCGCTTGAACTCCGCCATGAGTGGATACTGAGAGGCCTCTACATGGAGAAGCTCTCGCAAATTCTCCACATGGATGGAGCAAGACACTCGCTCCATTTGATTGGTCCGCCGATACTGGAGCAACCATACCAACAGTCGGACTGCATGAGTCGAAGAAAGCTGGAACAGCTGCTGTAATGAGCTTGTCTCAAAGCCGGGCCGCTCACAGTAGAGATCGAGCAGGAATGGCCACATACTTGAGCTGAACTGGATGACAAGGCCATCTTTCGGCTGATACTGGATGACCCGGAACACCTTGTAGATGACCGCATCGCCATCCTCATCCTGCCAATCAATCGTCCATGACTGCAAGCTGTCGCACGCAGGTGCCAGCCGCTCCAGATACGAGCCATTGGCAAAAATCCGTTTGACCTGTCCCGGCAGGAGCCGCAGGGCATCGAATCCATCTCGGCAGGATTCTCCCCTTACCGTTATCTGGGTCCTGACATCATCCAGAGCCAGCCAGAACAGCCGCATCTCCAATATACTCATCGGCTCCTTTGCATTGAGAAGGGGATTCATCTGGTAATTCCTTGGAAAAAGCATCTCGTTCACGAGCATCCTCTCTTTACATCGTCAAAATGGAATGGTTACTTTCCGTACATCATCGCGATACATCAAAATGAACACATCGTAAAGGATTTATGGTATAATAAAGATAGCGTTGATCTTGTAAGGAAAAGCGGCCGATGCTTAGGAACCGTCAGCCTTCTCTTTCTTACCAAGATTGAAGAAAGCGCCGTGTTCCGTTGCAAGACCTTGTGCGCTGAACTACTTCAGCAACGCGATAATGCTAACGACTAGTTGAAGAAATGCCAGCAACAATGCGAGCTCTTCGTTCGTCATGAGCACCACCCCCTTTAGAAGGGAAGGCCAACTCATCGACCGCCGATATGAGTATATCATGTTGCTGGCATTTCTGCTACTGATGACAGGCATGACAGAAGTCCCCTGACTGATCAGAATGATTCCTATCAATCAGGGGACAGTGAAATATTATTTGAGATAGCGGTCGAAGAAGTCGGTGATGATGTTGAGCACGGGCTCTTGGACCCAGTATTTGCCGCCGTGTGCGGCGCCGGTGACGAGGTAGCGCTCGCTCGGGATGCCGTTCTGCTGCAGGGCCTGATAGAGCAGGTCGGTCTGGCTCGGGGAGACGACGCTGTCGGCGGTGCCGTGCATCAAGAGCATCGGGGCGCTCGTCTTGCTGATGTAGTGGATGGGGTTGGCGGCCTCGGCTGGTTTTTTTTTCGGGCGGGGCGGCTACCTG
>OGQZ01003338.1_pt1 | contig 10342 bp, 10 predicted proteins | sample 1553321 | NCBI WGS metagenome assembly OGQZ01 (sample SAMEA2579958, study PRJEB22360) | human gut metagenome | reverse complement strand
AAGCAGGTTCTCTTGATGGAGCGACCGGATGGAAAAAATTCAAGAATCTGACATTTCCACTGATCCTTCCATTCTTTACCATCAATATGGTACTTTGCATGAAGAATTTTCTGATGGTATTTGATCAGATCATGGCTCTTACCAAAGGAGGTCCGGCGCAGAGTACAGAATCAATTTCATTTTTGATTTATAACAATGGTATGGCCGGAGGACAGTTTGGGTTCCAGAGTGCCAATGCAGTTGTGTTCTTTGTAGTGATCGTTGTGGTCTCTGTATTACAGATGAACTTTTTGGGAAATAAGGAGGAACAGTTATAATGAAAGTAAAGGTGAAAGAAAGAGTAAACTGGCCAATCACAATTTTATTGATTCTGGGTCTTGTAACCGTTATTTTTCCTCTTTATCTTACAGTTGTGATTGCATTTAAGAAACCGTCGGAAATGACAAACAGTATTTCCGGAATCTTATCACTGCCAAAAAGCTGGAGCGATACAGGATGTTCACCCGGATGAATCGTCATCAGATCCTCGGTATTTTTGTTCTTATACAGAATCGCCTTCGCGCTGACCATCTCCATACAGATCAGGCCTGCTCCCTGCTCCTTGCAAAGTCTTCGAAATGCCAGATCTGTAACCCCGGCCATCGGCGCAAGCACAAAGGGATTCGGGATCTCCACATTTCCGATCTTCCACTGCATCTTCATGGATCAGTCCTCAACTGTATCTGCTTTTTTCTTAAGTTCCTCGTCCGGGATATCTCCCAGGAAAAATACTTTGTAGTACATTTCCAGAGATTCCAGAAGCTCTCTTTTGTCACGCTGGAGTTCCTTGATCTTCAGCGCACTTCCGATCTCATCAAAACGGGCATCTGCCTCCAGTGCTTCTGTCTTAAACTGCAGGCTTCCGTCCTCGTCAAATTCCAGTGTCAGGATCCCGCCTACATCCTCTGTGAAAAGCACGCACATGATCTGCAGTTCCTGCTTTACTGCTTCCGGAAGGGACGCAAAATCCTGGTTAAAATAATATTTCTGCTCATATGAGCTTGCTCCGCAGAGCACAATGTTATCCTGATACATAAATACTCCTTTATTTATAACATAAATTCATCATAAAACATTGCCGAAAAACTACTGCCGGAAATTTTATCCGATCTGTATTTCTCTATTTTTACACATAGCTGTACAGTCCTCGCACAGAAACTTCTCCAGAATTTACTTCTTCAATGGTGCCGTCTGCACGTTCCACCAGAAGTTCCCCGCCGGCGTTGATTCCTCTTGCGATTCCCTCGTACGGATCGTTCTGATCCAGCACACGTACCGGCTGGTTCAGATTGGCCAGAAGTTTCTCATAATCCGGTTTCAGGCCGCTTAAGTCTTCTGTCTCCACAAACTTCTCATAATTTTCCTCAAAATGCTTCATCACAAGTCCGGTTACTTCTGCCCGATCAAAAAGATGTCCGCTTTCCAGATACAGGGAGGTAGCTTTGTCCGCCATTTCTTCCGGAAAACTGTCCATATTTACATTGATCCCGACGCCAATGACCGCACAGCCGATCTTATCCTGTTTCATGGTCATCTCGGTAAGGATCCCACAGATTTTTTTGCGGGAAACTACCACGTCATTAGGCCATTTAATTCCTACATCAAGGCCAAGATCCGCAACTGCCTGTGCAACAGAAAGTCCCATAACAAGTGTCATCATCGGCGCTTTCTGAGGAGAAAATTCCGGGCAGAGAAGAATGCTCATGGTGATGGCACTGTCTGGCGGTGCACTCCACCGTCTTGTAAAACGTCCACGGCCTGCGGACTGATACTCTGCCACAAAAAGCTCACCATGTCCCGCTCCTTCTCCCTTCCAGGCACGTTTGCCCCAGAGGTTGGTGGAATCAATTTCTCTTGCAAAATGGACGGTTTTGCCCGCCCATTTTGTATGTGTTGCCTGTGAAATTATTTCTTCATTAAATAACTCTGCCATTATTTCTCCGGCTCTCCTAATGTAGCAACGATCACAGCCTTGATGGTATGCATACGGTTCTCTGCTTCGTCAAATACCTTGGACTGCGGAGACTCGAATACCTCGTCTGTAACCTCCATGTCTGTAAGGTTGAAACGCTCGCCCATCTCTTTTCCAATCTTTGTCTTAAGATCATGGAATGCAGGCAGGCAGTGAAGGAAGATTGCCTTCTCACCGGCGTTCTCCATTACATGTTTCGTAACTTTGTATGGTGTCAGGTCATGGATACGCTCTGTCCATACTTCGTCAGGCTCGCCCATGGATACCCATACATCTGTGTAGATAATGTCTGCATCTTTGGTTCCTGCCTCTACATCCTCTGTGAGAGTGATGGTGGAACCTGCCTCTTTTGCCCACTGCTGGCACTGTGCTACCAGTTCATCATTCGGGAAATATTTTTTATTGGTGCAGGCTACGAAATCGAGACCAAGTTTGGAGCATACAACCATGAGGGAGTTACCCATGTTGTAACGGGCATCACCCATGTATACAAGTTTCAGGCCTTTCAGTTTGCCGAAATGCTCACGTACTGTCAGCATATCTGCAAGCATCTGTGTCGGATGATACTCGTTTGTCAGACCATTCCATACCGGAACCCCTGCATGTTTTGCAAGCTCCTCAACAATATCCTGGCCAAATCCGCGGTACTCAATTCCTTCATACATTCTTCCAAGAACTCTTGCTGTATCTGCGATGCTCTCTTTCTTTCCGATCTGGGAACCTGTCGGATCAAGATAAGTGGAACCCATTCCCAGATCATGAGCAGCTACTTCGAAGGAACAGCGTGTTCTTGTACTTGTTTTTTCAAAGATCAGGGCAATGTTCTTGCCTCTGTAATACTCATGAAGCTCTCCGGCTTTTTTCTTTGCTTTCAGGTCCGCTGCAAGATCAATCATGTAAGTGATCTCTTCCGGTGTAAAGTCTTTCAGTGTCAGGAAATTTCTTCCTTTAAGATTCATAATATATCCTCCTCACGGCTGCAGATTTATTTCTGCTCTGCCGGTTTATCTGTCATGATTTCCTTCAGGGATGTTGCCAGCCCTGCAATGCCCTGTATCTCGGACGGAATAATGATCTTCGTTGCTTTGCCGTCGGCAACTTTTGTGAGTGCTTCCAGGCTCTTCAGGGTAAGAACGGACTCGTCTGCTCCTGCATCTTTGATCATGCGAAGTCCCTCCGCAGTTGCCTGCTGTACTTTAAGAACTGCCTGTGCCTGTCCTTCTGCTTCTTTGATCATACGCTCTTTCTGTGCTTCCGCATGAAGGATCGCTGCCTGTTTCTCAGCCTCCGCGTCAAGGATCGCGGACTGTTTTTTACCTTCTGCGACAAGGATGGTAGAACGTTTCTCTCCTTCTGCTTTCAGGATGGCTTCTCGTCTCTCACGCTCGGCTTTCATCTGTTTCTCCATGGCATCCTGGATGGCTGCCGGAGGAATGATGTTCTTAAGCTCTACACGGTTTACCTTGATTCCCCATGGATCTGTAGCTTCATCAAGGGAAGCTCTCATCCTGGTGTTGATGACTTCACGGGATGTCAGTGTCTCATCCAGTTCCATATCACCGATGATATTACGAAGTGTTGTAGCAGAAAGATTCTCGATAGCCATGATCGGATTCTCAACGCCATATGCATAAAGCTTCGGATCTGTGATCTGGAAAAATACAACGGTATCGATCTGCATGGTTACGTTATCTTTCGTGATCACCGGCTGCGGTGGAAAATCCACAACCTGCTCTTTTAAGTTTACTCTTCTTGCAACACGCTCAATGAACGGAACCTTGAAATGAATACCTGTGCTCCAGGTAGCTTTGTAAGCGCCAAGACGTTCCAGTACCACAGCATAAGCCTGCGGCACAATGCGGATGCAGGATGCAAGTACCCACAATACAAGAACGATGACTACAAGCAAAACAATAACTCCACCCATAATTTTAGCCCTCCTTATTATCTTCTTTTACGATCAGCTTCACTCCGCGGATCTCTTTGATCTCAACTACTGCACCGGCCGGTATTTCAACCGATTCGTCGGCTGAACGTGCCGTCCATTCGATATCATTGATCCGCACCTGCCCGGTCTGAGCCAGGTTGTTGATTGGCTGTATCACTACAGCCCTTTTTCCCAGAAGGCTCTCTGCATTGGTCTTCTCCACGCCCTTGTTCATGTAGCGAACCGCCAGAGGTCTGGTAAAGATCAGAAGCACCACGGAAACTCCGAAAAATAAAAGGAGCTGTACAACAATTCCCCCGCCGAGCCACGAGACAATGCACGCCACAAGAGCACCGCCTGCAAACCAGACAGTGGTAAGTCCTACCGTGATCGCTTCAATTACCAGTAAAATTGCCAGTATTCCAAGCCAGGCCAAAGGTGTCATAAAACCCCTCCTCTCTTATTCTCTTCTCTGTCTTGCAGCTTCATACATCAAAATCCCCGATGCCATAGCAGCATTCAGCGATTCTACTTTTCCGCACATCGGGATGCGTATCAGGCAGTCTGCTGCGTCCGCAGCCTGGTCTGTAAGACCTTTTCCCTCGTTTCCGATAAAAAATGCGGTACCACCTTTATAGGATTCATGATCGTAGGAATTCTCACCTTTCAGATGAGCTGCAAAACTGCGGATTCCTTTTTCTTTCAGCTTCTTTTCTAATGATACCACATCTTCCACATATAGAAAAGGCATTCTGTAAATGGAGCCCATGGTAGAACGGATCACCTTGGGATTTGTGATATCCACACAGGTTTTTGTAAGAAAAACGCCGCTCACGCCGGCACCCTCACCGGTCCTAAGAATGGTTCCCGCATTTCCCGGATCCTGAAGATCTTCAAGGACCATGACCAGAGGATTTTCTCCTGCCAGTACTTCTTCCTCGCTCCAGGAAGGCAGTTTCAGAACGGTAAGGATTCCCTGGGGAGTCTTGGTATCACACATCTGACGGAATACGGAATCTTTCACGATCTCATAAGGATATTTCTCTACCTGAGCCATCAGTTCCCCATCCTGGGAAAAAGTCTCAGAGACAAACACCTGAAAAACCCAGTTTTCCGGTGCTTCCAGGAACATCTTCCGGCCTTCTGCCACAAAAAGTCCCTGTTCTCTTCTGGCTTTTGCCTTCTGGTTCAGTTGCATGACATTTTTTATTTTTGCATTTGATACGCTGGTTATCATACTTTTTATCTTACTCCTTGCACTTATCCTGTTTACGGAATCTTCGAAAAATCACTTCATAAACGCCGGTTCCGCATTAAGATCCTTATTTTTTCCAATGGCGATTATGGAACAGCGGTCCGGAAGCGGCTCGGACGGTTTCAGATCTACTGTGACATTTTCGCCCTGTTTAATACCAATGATATTGATGTGAAAACGCTCACGTACATTCAGATCTATCAGGCTTTTTCCAACCCATGACTCCGGAATGGAAAACTCCGCCATACTGAATTCCGCCGAAAGTTCAAATACATCCAGATATCCGCCGGACAGGAGATTTCTGGCAACACGGAGTCCCATGGCCTGTTCCGGATAAATGATTTTATCTGCACCGATTTTGTCAAGAATACGTCCATGAAGAGAATTCATGCTTTTTGCAACTACAAAGGGAACTCCCAGATCCTTGGCCTGCATGGTTGCGGAAATGCTGGCTTCCAGATTTTCGGCAACTGCGATAATGGCCACATCCACATTCTGAACTCCCAGTGCTTTCAGGATTCCAGGTTCACGGACATCTGCTTTCACCGCGTAGGTTACTTTTTCGGAAATCTCTTCGATATTTTCTTCTTTGTCGTCAATGGCAAGGACATCACAGTCGGACTCTGCCAGCGTCACCGCCAGAGTCATTCCAAACTGTCCAAGCCCGATCACAGCAAAAGATTTATTTTTCATTTTATTCTCCTGTTTAACCGATCATGATATCTTCTTCCCCGAGATGAGTCGTGCTTCCCGGCCTGTTACGCACACGCACCACAACTGCAGTTCCCAGTGTCAGTGGTCCGATACGTCCCAGATACATGGTAAGGATCACAATCCATTTGCCTGCCACATTCAACTGAGGTGTCAGTCCTCTGGAAAGTCCTACTGTAGCCCCCGCAGAAGTGATCTCATATAAAACATCTGCCAGATCCACTCCCGGCATTACTGCGGACAAAAGCACCGTCATGGTAAAAAGGATCAACACACTGGTTCCTGCAACAACCATGGCAGAACGGAGATAGCTCTCACGGATCCTGCGGCCGTATACCTCTACATCCTTTTTTCCCTGAAGATATGCTGCAATAGAAAGGATCAGAACCGCAATGGTAGTAGTCTTCACACCACCGGCAGTGCCCATGGGTGATCCTCCGATAAACATCCACAGTAGGGAAATGATCACGGTAGGTGTGGACAAAAGCGACTGATCCATGGTATAAAATCCCGCCGTACGTGTTGTCACTGACTGGAAAAAGGATGCCATGAGCTTTGTTCCCAGTGGTGCCCCCTTTAGCGTGGAAGGGTTTCCGGATTCAAAGATAAATACCAGAAATGCTCCTGAAAATACCAGGATCCCGGTCATCGTAAGGACCAGCTTGCTCTGAAGCCGCAGTACACGAAAAACTCTGGATGGGGAGAGCTCTTTTCTCAGAACCTTGCGGAATTTATCCCACAGATCCCACCAGACGATAAATCCAAGACCTGACACAATGATCAGGCCAATCGTAGTGATATTGACCAGCGGATTGCTCACATATACCGAAAGGCTTGTTTCCCCGAAAAGATCGATCCCTGCGTTGCAGAATGCAGATACCGCCAGAAATATGGCATGCACCAGACCTTTTTTTATTCCAAATTCCGGTACAAAGCAAAACGCATACAGGACCGCACCGATTCCTTCTGCAAGAAACACGCATTTCACCACACTGCGGACTACAGCCACGACTCCACCCATTTCATCCAGGTTATAGGATTCCTTGATGATCCGCCGGTTTTTCAGGGAAATTTTCCGCCGGAGGCTGATGAATATCATATTCGCCAGTGCGATCAGTCCGATCCCGCCGATCTGTATCAGGCACAGGATAACCGCTTTTCCAATGGGGCTCCACTGGACTGCCATAACAACTGTGGAAAGTCCCGTCACACATACGCTGGTTGCCGCTGTAAAAACAGCATCCGGGAAGGTAACAGCCTGCCCGGGTGCACTGCAGAACGGCAGCCACAAAATAAATCCGCCTACAAAAATCACCCCCGCAAAGCCGAGGGCAATTATTTGTGACGTATTCAGTTTATGCAATCCGTCTGAAACTTTTTTCAAGTTCATATTTTTTATTTATTGTAGTTGTGAGAAAGAGAATTGCAAACCTCCCACATGTAGGAATCTACATTCTTCTGCATTGCAAGAGCCTCATTGATGTCAAAATCAACGAACTCACCGTGGCGATATCCAACAACACGGCTGCGTTTACCGGCAACAAGAAGGTCTACTGCAAGAGCACCCATCATGGACGCATATACACGGTCCTTACATGTAGGGCTTCCACCACGCTGCATGTGACCAAGGATAGTTGCACGTGTCTCGATGCCTGTTGCAGCCTCGATACGTTTTGCCATAGCCTCTGAATGGCCGATACCCTCAGCATTTACGATGATATGGTGTTTCTTGCCTTTCTTACGGCTCTCTACGATATTGTCAATAAGCTTCTGCTCGTCGTAATCATATTTCTCCGGGATCAGGATATCCTCAGCACCGTTTGCGATACCGCACCATACTGCAAGGTATCCGGCGTTACGTCCCATAACCTCGATGATACTGCATCTCTCATGGGATGTGGATGTATCACGTACCTTATCGATGGCTTCCATCGCTGTGTTTACAGCTGTATCGAAACCGATGGTGTACTCGGTACATGCGATATCAAGGTCAATGGTTCCCGGCAGGCCAATGGTATTGATTCCAAGGTTCGCAAGTTTCTGAGCACCTGCGAAGGAACCGTCTCCACCGATAACAACAAGGCCGTCGATTCCATGCTTTCTGCAGATCTCTGCAGCCTGCTGCTGTCCTTCCTCTGTTCTCATCTCTGCACATCTGGCAGTATAAAGAATTGTTCCGCCTCGCTCAATCGTATCGGAAACATCTCTTGCTGTCATGTCTCTGATCTCTTCATTTAAGAGACCGCTGTATCCTTTATAGATTCCCTTTACGTTCAGTCCGCTGCTTAATCCTCTTCTGACAACAGCACGGATTGCAGCATTCATTCCAGGTGCGTCACCGCCACTGGTCAAAACGCCGATCGTTTTGATTTTGTTCTCTGCCATATTGTTATCCTCCATCTTATGAAACAACCTATTGTAATACACATATTCGGATATAGTTTATAGCATTTTTATAAGTTTTTCAATACTCTGTCCACAATTTTAACATTGGAACTTCCATATTTTTCACACATGTGTTCCAGCCAGGAATCCTCGATATGGACCTGATAGGCAGGCGGAAGTTTCTTCATTGCCTTGACATCTTTGAGATAAATAACCACACTGCTGTTTCCTCTGGATGACATCAGATCATCTACCAGACCGGTCTCGGCTTTTGCGTAGTCTTCCCGGCTTTCGAACTGGATCCACAGTTCTTTTGGCATATCATCGAAGGTACGGACTTTTTCCAGGATCAGTTTGCTGGCTTTGTCGTCTTCCGCAGATACTCTTCCCTGGATGAAAAGTCTGGCATCTTCGTTCAGGAACATCTGGCATTTTTCGTAATCACGCGGAAATACCACAACTTCCACGGTGCCTACCAGATCTTCTACGGTAAGGAACGCCATTACCTTATTATTCTTTGTATATTTTATGGTTTTATCCGTAATCATTCCGCCTACGATCACTTTCTGGTTATCGTAGACTTCCGGAATTCCGGTTTCATCATCCGGCTGGAAATCCGACGTTTTTGCAGAGATCATTTTTTCCATCATATTCCGGTAGCGCTCCAGTGGATGGCCGCTGAGATAAATGCCAAGAACTTCTTTTTCGAAGGTCAGGATGATCTCTTTCGGATATTCCTCAACCTGCGGCATACGGATCTCAAATTCCTTTTTATCTTCCTCAGAAGCAATATCAAAAAGGCTCAACTGTCCGGCCATGGTGTGCTTTTTGTCCTGGTTGATACTGTCGATGATCTGCGTATATATGGTCATCTTCTGTTTCCGGTTTCCTTCCAGACAGTCCAGTGCTCCGGCCTTGATCAGGTTCTCTACAACACGTTTGTTAATCTGGTCGATATTCCGCTCCACAAAAGTTTTCAGGGAAGTATATTCCCCGTGCTCCTCTCGTTCCCGCACAATCCCCTCAATAACCGGGCGGCCGATACTCTTGATAGCAGAAAGTGCATAGCGGATGGCACCGTTGTCAACAGAAAAACCATACATGCCATGATTGATATCCGGCGGAAGGATCTGGATTCCCATCTGACGGCATACGGAAATATACTCCGCTACCTTGTTTGGCATTTCCACAACGGACGTCATCAGCGCAGCCATGAATTCTACCGGATAGTAGTATTTCAGATATGCGGTCTGATAGGAAACCACCGCATAAGCGGCAGCGTGAGACTTATTGAAAGCATACTTCGCAAAGTCTGTCATCTCATCGTAGATCTTGTTTGCGATCTCCTCGGAAATGCCGTTGGCGATACAGCCCGGAACCCCCTCTTCCACATTTCCGTAAACGAAATTCTGGCGCTCTTTTGCCATAACAGAAGCTTTCTTCTTGGACATGGCACGGCGCACCAGGTCGCTTCGTCCAAGAGTATAGCCTGCAAGATCACGGACGATCTGCATAACCTGCTCCTGGTATACGATACAGCCATAGGTCGGCTTCAGGATGGGCTCCATCTGCGGGCAGTCATAACGGATGGTATCCGGACGGTTTTTTCCGCGGATGTACTGCGGAATGAAATCCATGGGACCCGGACGGTAAAGCGAAATTCCCGCGATCACGTCCTCAAGGCTCTGAGGCTTCAGCTCCTTCATGAAGCTTTTCATTCCCGAACTCTCCAGCTGGAAGATGCCATCGCACTTTCCGGTGCCAATGGATGCCAGGACATCTTTATCATCATAGCCTACTGGAGGATTAAAAATAGTCAGATTGGCATCAGGGTAAGATTCTTCAATGGAAGTTAAAATTTCTGTCGCACCATAGATCATTGCAGTTTCTCCGCTTGCCAGACGTCCCAGAATTTCATCATAGCTTACTGTCATATAATCATCATTCACGTATCCTCTTTTAAACAATTCTAAGTATTCGTCAATTACAGAAGCCATTTCTGGATAATCATTAAATTTTGCCTGATTTGTTAAAATTTTATTTGCAAAATCTT
>OGQZ01003335.1_pt1 | contig 10346 bp, 21 predicted proteins | sample 1553321 | NCBI WGS metagenome assembly OGQZ01 (sample SAMEA2579958, study PRJEB22360) | human gut metagenome | reverse complement strand
TTTCTATGCAAATATAATCATTTTTATTTTTATAGAAAAATATATCAAAAGAATTTTTAATCAAAAGGGAGTTCCCAGTTCCTGTTTTGTGATAGGTTTTATCATAAGCAGTGATATTGAGAACTCCCATAACGGCAAATGAAAGAAAGTGATTAAGTTTTGGTATTAGTATAGTTCATCTGCCGGGCTTGGTTCTGGGTTATCAGATTCTTTTTCTTTAATTACGCATTCGTTACATTTTGTAGAGGATGAGGCTCTAGTGAATTTTTGATATGAGAATTGTTTGGTGTCCTTATCATAGGCAAATCTAAATAGACCTTTACGGGCAATTCTCTTCCCGTAAGTTTTCTTTAGATTGTTATACCAGTCCATATATTCCTGAGGAGATTTAAAGATTTCTTCTTTGCCATCTTGATCAGGATCTTTGCTTATGGGTCTGACCCTCCAGTTAACCTTAATCTGATCAGGTAACATAGTTAGCGATAGAAAATATCTTGTCCAAGTACCTAACATAATGTTTCCAGTTTCCATCTCAATTGTAGAGGGAACCATTAATTGTGGAGTATACCAGTATTTTCTCATGATATAGAAAAGTTAAGTTGGAAAATCCAATTGTTTTTATCAAGTTGATTGAATGATATGAATGTACCGTCGTTATCTGTGAAAGCATTCATGAATTCAATAGCAGTATCAGCTAATTGTCCCTTATAGGGATTAGTATCAGCGGCTATTGCTGATTCGAAGATGAAGGTATAGTATGCCGTATCCTCTATTTGAACTTGGTTAATATCCAAGCAATTGAGTTTGTAATCATCCTCTAATCTGATTAGAAGTTCCATTAAGAGATTACAGAGATTGCCCTGTTCATCTGAATCGAGTTCAAATGTAGATTTCTTGTCTAAGAAATTACGAACTACCTTTAATGTTTGGGAGTCGTTGTAAGTTACTGAATTTTTCATAATGTCTATATTTAAATTGTTTTTCTATGCAAATATAATCATTTTTATTTTTATAGAAAAATATATTCTTTTATTTTTATATGGAGCTGAGGATATAAGAAAGGTTACTTGTCTTCTTCAGTTCATCGAAAGCAATAGATAGGCAAGATTCTTTATCGGCAAGAGAAGAAACTTCGAATTTACTAAAGAAAGTTTTTATCGAATCCTTTAAGTGTTCAGTAAGGGCTTCTGATAGCTCTTTAGAGTCATAGACTGAAATCAGATCAGTTCTCAACTTTATAAGGTCTTCTTCGGATTTTACTAAGGGATTGAATTCTTTAATAAAAGAGAAATTATCCTTAGTAGAGATACACTTTTGATATCCAAGGTCTACGATTTGATTTACAAATTCCTTATATAGGTCTCTGCTAACCTTGAGATAGTTATCTCTATCTAGATTAAAGTATAGTGGGATTGATGGTAATAATAAGTTAAATAACTTCATGGGTTCTTCCCTTATTTTGGCTATGTTATTGGTATCCTCTACATAAATGTTTCTAATCTCTAAACATAGTCCGTTATCGAACTGAGCTATTAAGTTTACCGATTGTAGTTGATTTTTCATAATTCTGTATCTTTTGTTTTATCGTTAATGAATAATTGAACTTCTCGGTGTATGATGTTTGAAACTACTGTTCGATCTTTAGCAGTTTCTTCTATCTTGGTTATTTCTGCTGAGACAAAAGCAGCAAGGAAATCAGCAGAATTCTTGTAATAAGCTGCCCATTCTTTTATCCAGTTAGCCTCTAAGTAATACCTGTAATTACCAAAAAGATCCTCAATAGTGAGATTAGTGTTAGCATAGGGGCTAACAAGATTCCTGATATTGCATAGCAGATCGACATATTCTTCTGGTATTCTCAAAGACCGAGGAATATCGTCTAGATTTGATATATCGGGTATGAGATGAGTTTTATAAAGTTGTTTTAGGGGATTCTGATATCCTAAGCTTAGGTTAAGGGCTTCTTTTTTAGAATATAAAAGAGAGAAGAAGTACATGAATCTGTAGTACATTAAGTTTGGTACTATATCATACACTTTGTAATACTTCTGATAATCGTTATAGAGTTTGATGTAGATCTCATCCTCGAATATTGCAAAGGTTCTCAACATATAAGGGATGTGGAACTCTAGATCATTATAGAAATCTGAGAATCTGATATTCTTCTGATCATCCAAATAAAGTAAGTTCTTGCAGTATTTTAGCTGCTGTTCTGGTTTTTTCTTAAATAAGTTCATGTGATTAAAATGTAAAGTCAATGTATATCTTTCTTGTTCCCTTGAGAAATTTTTCATGATTAGAATCATCATACTTATGGCAAGCATAAGTCTTGGATGATTTATCATAATGGTCTCTTACCCATACTGGAGCAGTATCTGAGGGATTCAGTTTAAAATATGTACCTTGATTAACTTTGTTAACCGTAGTTTCTTTGTAGGTTGGTTTTAATATTTCCATATTTTGTCTATTTTTAAATTGATATGCAAATATAATTCTTTTTATTAAATTATGCAATAACCCCATAAACATAGAGAAGCCCCGATTATAGATGTCGGGGCTTAGTTTATTTAGATAAGAATCGGGCCGTAAATGGAGTATCATCCTCTTCCTCCTCTATTTCTTCATAGGGTATTAGTTCTGGGTCTTCTTCATCTGGATCAATCCTCATCTCTATTTCTCTCCTCAATTCATGGTGTTCTCTTGAAGAAGCTTCTAATGCTCCCTTATAGTCATCAGTTATCTGAGCTAATTCCTGCTTATTGATGTTAAGACCTTCTTTACTAACATCTACTCCCTCTTGCTTAGTAGCAACTACCTCGGGCAATGAGCTAAGATCATATTTAGCTTCTAAGAGTTTAGCTTCTTCTGTTTTATCTTGAATCTTTTGAGATTCTAAAATAATCTTTCTAGCTTCCTCTATACTAATGCCTTGTTCTTGCTGAATATTGTTCTGTTGATTGAATTGATTGAAGATATTAGTAGTACCATTCCCAGTGAACCCTCTTATCAATGATTGAAGAGAATTAGTAGAATCCAGCTTCATTTTCAAAGCCTTGTTCAATTCAGCAGAAATAAAGGGCATATACTTCCCACCCTGTGAATCTCTTAATAGATTAACCTGATGAGATACTTCCATTCTATCCTCTAATACCCATGCTAATTGTTCTCCAAGTAAGGCTTCTATAAGTGATTCTTGTTTATCCTTATCCCATATCCTACTTGACAGAAGTCTATCTCTCATGAATACTCTTATTTGATTAACGTCTATCCCTAACTTATTAGAGAAAGTGTTAATATCATAAGTAACACCACAAAGTACTCCATTACCCAATAACCATTGGTTTATAAGGTAATTTTGTACTTTTAATAAATCCTCAGGCTTTTGGGTTTTCTGATACTCTAATGCAAGAGCAGTAGTTCCCATTGGTCGAGGAAATCTCTTTATTTTATCTTTTCCTTCCATATAAGTGAGCCTTTCTTATATCTTTAGATTCTTCATATCCAATCTTTTCTAAGGTATAACAGATGAAAGCGTTTATACTCTGATTATAGAAATATCCTTTATATCTATCCTTACCATAGAATAAACTAAAGGGTACACCAGAAAATAGATCCCTGGTGTAAATTAATTTCTCTTTCCCTATTATAGGGATTTCTAAATAAACCTTATAATCCGATGCCTTAAATTTATTGCCATGAAGATCGATTATTTCTCTTACCATAATTTGCTTTTTTAGGGTCCGAGGATTTTTTGTCTTGTTTACTATGGCTATTTAATTGCCTTTGCTCTTCGATTCTCTTTTGCATTTTCGGATATAACCTTCCTCTTAGGGGAACTACCTGAGTTGCAAAAAAGGCATTCCATAATTTTTGTGATAGAGGTTCTCCAACTTTGAGTTCTGATATTGCCCAGAATTTAGATTCGAAATTCTTCACTATCTCCCTGAATCGATAATAATATATGATACCAGATTTATTATCTCTTCCGATAGTAGTAGTTTGGCAATATTCTAGAAATTCTTTACCTAATTCGGATATGAATTCTTCCCTTTTAAAATCAAAGTTCTCTTGATCTAGTTTGAATAATTTTACGTAATCGATTGCTTCCATATAGGTTTAGTGATTAATTAACATTATAGGTCTGGGGATTTCCTCATCTGTGATTTGAAATAAATATCCCCTTATATCATCCTCATAGTATGAAGACCAATAAGTTCTCCGGATTCTAAAATTATCTAAGATTGCCCCTTTGGGGATTCCAGTAACGAATAATCGATGTCTGGGCATTACTGGAGTGATTTCGAATTTACCCTCTTTAAAGTTACCAAGAGTACAATAATCTGGCATATTACCAGTGAATCCGGTAGGTTGTAATACATCTTGAATTAAAGCAGTTTGAGGTATTTCTCTTTGATTGCATTCGATTGTCAATTTCGATTTGCCTATATATAGGTCTTTAACTATTTCTCTAAACATCTGTATATGATTATGTGAGTGATACCATTCTTTTTAAAGTAAGAGCCATCTTTAGAATGTTCCTCTAACTTTTTCAATTCTCTTCGAGATTCAGTACAAACCCTATCCGATTTCCTTAATATACCAAAAGCGTTATCCCATATAGGGGTCATAGGATCAACTGGCCCTGCATATATTACCTGATGCCTTGCCATAATTTGAGGATATTTGGATTTGTACTGATATTTACCCTTGAGGTAAAGTACATTATACTTTTCTAGATTTTCTTTTTCGTTTACCATTGGTTTTGTTGTTATCGATATAATCTGATATCTGATCTAATTGGTTTAAAACTAAGGCTTGTACAAATATTGATATAGGCCTGAAAAAGTAATTCCTTACATTCTTTGGATTGATATACCAATCGTAGATTATAAAGAACTTCTTGATCTTAGAATGCTTAAGTGATCTCTGAACTAAATAAGTCTTACAACATCTTTTGTGTAATTCTAGCAGTTCTTTATCTTGCTTAAGCATCTCCTTTTCTGAGAAGATGACATAGTCCATTAATTTAAGGGATATAAGTCCCAGGTGAGTTCCCGGGACTTAGGTTAATGATTTGTAATTATGCAACCTGCTCTGGTTTGAGAACCTTTTTCTTGAAGTCCTCATATTTCTTAGCAGCATCCTTGAACTCTTTAGAATTCTGATCCTTGATACGGAACATTTCCCGTTCAAGTCTATGTAATTCGTTTCGAGTTTGTTGTCTCCATTTCTTACGGGCAAGTGTATCAGTTATATCCTCAGGGTATACGTATTTCACTTCCCGATTGGAAATCACTTGTTCAATGATTGAGGGTTTTTGTTGTTGTTTTACTTCCTTGATGGTTTCTTCCTTCTTGGATTTCTTTCCTTTTGGTTTGAGTTCTACCAATTTAGCCTTAGAGAATTCTTTGGCAGCTTCTTTAGATTCTTCTACCAATTGTTTCTTGGTCTTTTGGCCTTTGGCTTTAGTAGTTTTTGACTTGGAAACTTGTTCCTTAACTTCGTTCAACTGATTAGCAACTAAGGTTGCAATAGTGTTTTCTAAATTCTTTTTCATAACGTCTATATTTAAAAGTGATTTGTTTTAATTCTCTATGCAAATATAAGAATAATATATTATTCTACAAAAGAAAAATAAATTTATTTTCTAAATTCTAAGGTTAATCCTCAAGGAAATCGAAGATGTCATCAGAGTAGGTAATATTATCTTCGGGATCTGATAAGTAATCTTCCCGATGTTCTTCATAGTAATCAAAGATATTATCTACCTGTTGTTCTTTAGTGTAAAACTTACAATTTACTAGCTTACATTTACCTGGATTGTTTTTTAGGTATGTATAAGCTTCCTCTAAGGTTAAGGGCTTATCTGATAATACTTCAAAGGTTTCCTTTTTAGGTCCATTAAAGTGTATGTTTAGTTTATTACCAGATCTTTCTACTTGGGCATTTGGTGAAGTTTCTACTTCTACTAAATATCGATATTTCCGAGTTCCCTTTGGTTGAGAAATGATTACCTTTTTCTCTTCTACCCTGGGTGTATCAGAAATAAAAGCAGGAATTGCCTTAACCCTATTGCATTGGTGAGATCCCTTATCTAAGGTCCCAATGAGAATAGAGAAAGCAATTCCTGCTCCGATAATGGGCAATATGAGATTATTTTTGGAGTTCATATCCAGTTTCTTCAAATTTGCCCTTGATATATTGGTTTAAGTATTTGCCCTTAGAGGATGCCTCATGTAAGCCATTTGCTATATCATGAGGAACCTTATCATATCGATAAACTCTGTTGTTTTTAAAAGCTACCCATAATTCCTTTTGGGATGAGCTATAACCATATCCTTCTAAGTTAGAGGATTCACAAGGTATCATCTCTATTCCCAAAATTGATTCAACCTGTTTTAAGTAATCGTTCTTTTCCATGGTGTCTATATTTTAAGTAATGTAATCTCTGGGTGATAATTGATTTGAATCTTATGAAGGAGTTCCCATGCTCCGCATACTCCCTGAGAATTGTCGATCAGCCATTCATCTTCCATTTTGAATAAGATATGTGAACATATCATTAGCTGATATTCATTGAGCATTTTTATGAAAGTAGGGTACCTTTCTAGGGTAACATATCTTTCTATCTCTTGATCTAAGGCAAATTGAATCTCCTCATCCTCAATCTGAAGAAGGCTTCTGAGTAGTCCTTCATCGAAAGGTTTATTAGCTTTCAGATCTTCTTTGAGAGAAGATAGTGATTCAATTTGAATACCAGCTATTAGCTTAATGATGTCCTTTGTTTCCTTGTCCATAATTAAAATTTTTCTTTATGCAAATATACTAAATTTATTTCTATATAAAATATCTTTTTATTAAAAACTGTGGTTAAGGAGGGTGTTACTTTCTCTGAATGACTTCTTCCATCTTTTCTTTGATTGAATCAGGGAATACAGCATCGCCTACCCATCTTAAGAAGAATTTAGAAGGTTTCTTATCTGAATTGAGCAATAGTTGTCTTTGTTCCGTAGAGAACTTAATACGTTCTGATTCAAGCATCCATTTAGGTAATTTAGTGAACTCTGCCTGAGAGAAAGAAATAGTTTTCTTACCAATTTGGGCCTTTAATGGTTTCTTTCTTTCCTTATACAAATAGGGAATAACCTTTTTCGAAGGCCCATTGAGGATACTGAAACCAAAGATAATCATTGGATCAAATTTATCTGCTTTTGGGTCCTTAGCACGTTTAATACACCTTGCCATCCAAGAGAACGAATTAGGATATTGCTTATTATCTGTAGGTTCTCCCACATCCTTTTTATTGAACTCAAACCCAGGGAAATGATAAAGGAAATCCTCTGTAAGGATAAATACAAATCCCAATCCTCTAAGGTATTTGATAATCTCTTGTTGGGTTTTACCCTCTTCAACCATTTTCTCTACATCTAAGAGAATATCCTCTCTTGGAGATTCTATTTCTTGAGTAGTAGAGTTAGCAGGTCTTCCTCTTCCTGCAGACGGTGCCTTTATTGGGAGATTACCAGATAATCTATCTAGATAATCTTTAAAATTATTTATTTCGGATTGATTAGTAAGAGTTACTTCTACTCTTATAGGTCCATTATGTTGTACCTTTGGACCGGAATTCATTTCTGTATAAGCATCTACCAATCTATCGGATAATGGAGTACCATTTTCTGACAGAGTAGTGATTCTGAGTTTCGGTTTAAATATTTCTTCTTTTTCCATAATGCTTTAATGATAAAAAGAAAGGCCTGAACAAAAGTGTTATTTGTCAGGCCTTTACTGTTATTAACGAATACTTAAAAGTATGGGAATAGAAAGATTTTATTTAATCTTCTTCTTTAGAGGCCTTCTTTTTCTTTTTGTCTTTGGCCTTTTTGTCTTCCTTCTTGGTAGAAGGTTTTTCTTTAGCCTTTGCCTTAGATTCCTTCTTGGAAGTTTCTTTCTTCTCTTTTGGAGCATCTCCCTGAGCAAGTTTTCTTTGCTCCATACGATATTTCTTCTTTTCGGCAGAAGTCATTTCTCTACCATCGATAAGAGGATAATCGTATTTAGTAGCTACTCTACCTGAACCCTTAGGTTCCTTTTTGTCTTCTTTGGCTTTTGCCTTAGATTTAGAGTTTTTCTCTTTAAGCTTAACGAGTTTAGCCTCATTAGCCTCATCACCTTCGGGATATTTAGCAGCAACTTTATCCCGTTCTTTGTTGAGCTTATTTACAAGTTCGGTAACCTTTTTACCATGTTTCTTGTCTTTGGTCCAATCCTTAGTAGGATCCAGGTTGTTCTCTTTGAGATAAGCTTCAAGAGCTGCCTTTGCCTTAGAAAGTTCCGGAGTCTTATTAACCGGTTTGTCTTTCTTCTTTTTCTTTTTGTCCTTAGTCATTGTAGTTAATTTATTGGTTAATTATTTCCCTATGTATAATCCCATAGTTATAATTTCCGAATATAAGTTTGGTTTTCCTTAATTTCTAGGATTTTAAGTTCTTCCTGATTTGATATAGATATTATCTCTAAAACATCTCGAATATCTTGTTCAGATAAATTGTTAAAAGATGCCTCATATAAATCAGACCCCAATTGAAATTTTACATCTGTTCTAGTACCATGTATTAAATTTTTTAGAGATCTAGAGATACCAGAAAGTTTTCTCTTAAGGTATTTAATATGAAGAGAGAGGGATTGATATTTACCTTTATTGCCTTTCCTGAGAGCAAGGTTCATTTGGTATTTAGAGTATTCTAAGTCTTTTAGAATTACTGAATACTTTCTTATGAGTTCCATTTGGGTCTTGGTATAGTGTTGGGTATTTTTTGATCGGATAGCATTTCTTTTGCTTCTTCAATGATTAGAGAAGCAAGTTCTTTCTCTTCTTCATTTAGAAATTCTAGTGCATCAGTATAAGTATTTACTAGATTATCCAAAGCAATGATAATAATATTCTTTCTGATTTCGTATTTATCCATGGGAAGCAATATTTAGATAAAATAAAAGCCAACTACCTATCCCAGGCAATTGGCTTAAAAGTGAAAACAAAATGTAAAATAATTAGTGTTATGAACTAAACTCTTTATGCAGATCAATTATTAATCTTCTGATTCCTCTTCAGAGTCATCCTCTTTCTCCTTCTTTGATTTGGGAGAAGTGATAACTCCGTGTCCCTTTTTGGACTTAACTGTGAAATTGCCCGGAACAAAAGCCACTGAAGTAGAGATTGCTTTACCATCCGTAACCAAAACGGAAGTAACTACTACTCCCTGATAGCCTTCTTTGTTCTTTACTGCATAGCCGTAATTCATTACCTTGCTCTTGTCATCGATAGCAATAACATCGATCTGTTTGCTATTCGGACGTTGCTCAGCCGGACGATTTTTCAAAGCTTCCATTCTTGCCTTACGTTTTGCTTCTTTTTCTGGATCTTTCTCTTTAGAACCCTTTTTCTTCGGATCTTCTTTCTTTGATTTTGTTGCCATAATAGGTTTGAAATTATTAGTTAATAATGATAAGTAAAACTTCTACGAAATGTAATAGTTAAAGAGGTAGCAGAAAATACCCACTACCTCTAAATTTTCTTTTTCTTTTTAAGGTTTATTTTTTACCTTTCTTACCTTTGCCCTTTGCTTCTTTCTTTGCAGGGAGTTTGAGGCCCAATTCTTTGGCAATTGCCTTACGAAGCTTTTCGATTTCGTCTTCGTCGAAATCATCAGGATCAGTGTCAAGATCTTTGTCGTCGCAAACTTCTTCCAATTCTTCGAAGTCCATTTCAGCAAGAGCCTCACCGGTCAAATCTTCCTCTTCTTCTTCCTCTTCTTCTTCCTCTTCTTCTTCCTCTTCGGAATCATCATCATCATCATCATCATCATCATCATCATCATCATCTTCCTCTTCTTCTTCCTCTTCTTCCTCTTCTTCCTCTTCGTCTGATTCTGAACCGAAAAGGTCTTCTGCTTCCTCGGCAGTCAAAGCAATCGGAGCCGGAATGATTTTGATTGAGCCATCTTCGTACTTGATAATAATTGTACCATTTACTTCTGTTCTAGAAACTTCTTTCAGTTCTACTTCTTTTTTCTTCTTAGCCATTTTCGTAATGTTTAAGTTGGTTAATAATATAATTAATTAAACTGTGATTAATCGTTTTCGTTTTATAAGCTTAACATACCCAGAGTTTAATAATTCCTCCTGAGCAGTATTAAATTGTGTTATATCTTCAAGAACTGTATTTAACTGTTCTTTAGAAGTGATATTTACTTCTTGACTACTAAGAATTTTATCTCCTTGATAAGTAGCTATCTTAAAGACTTTTCCTTGATAAGGGTCAAAATCCTTTCTCTTAAAAATTTGAG
>OGQZ01003327.1_pt1 | contig 10357 bp, 9 predicted proteins | sample 1553321 | NCBI WGS metagenome assembly OGQZ01 (sample SAMEA2579958, study PRJEB22360) | human gut metagenome | reverse complement strand
TTTTTACGCATTCTCATTCATCTTCGCCAGCTTCGCTGCCTGGTCTGCTGCGATACATGCGTCAATGATCTCCTGGATATCTCCGTTCATGATCTTATCGAGTTTGTACAGTGTAAGATTGATTCTGTGATCCGTCACACGTCCCTGTGGGAAGTTGTAGGTACGGATCTTCTCAGAACGGTCTCCTGTTCCGACCTGACTCTTACGAAGCTCTGCTTCCGCATCGTGGGCTTTCTGCTGCTCTAAGTCGTATAATTTGGTACGCAGCAGGGCGAACGCTTTTGCCTTATTCTGGATCTGTGATTTTTCCGTCTGGCTGTAGATCACGATTCCGGTCGGGATATGTGTCAGACGCACGGCAGAGTCTGTCGTATTGACACACTGGCCACCGGCACCGGATGCACGGCAGACATCGATACGGATATCTTTGTCATCGATCTGCACATCCACTTCCTCAGCCTCCGGCATCACTGCAACTGTGATAGTGGAAGTATGGATACGTCCGCCGGACTCTGTCTCCGGGACACGCTGTACACGGTGTACACCGGACTCATATTTCATAACGGAGTAGGCTCCCTGTCCGCTCAGCATAAAAGTAACACTCTTCATACCGCCGATGCCGGTTTCATCTGCTTCCATGATCTCCGTCTTCCAGTTTCTGCTTTCTGCATAATGCAGATACATACGATAAATTTCAGCAGCAAATAAAGCAGCCTCGTCACCGCCGGCGCCTGCGCGGATCTCAACGATAACGTTCTTGTCATCGTTCGGGTCTTTCGGAAGTAATAAGATCTTTAACTCTTTTTCCAACTCTTCCACTCTTGCCTTAGAATCGTTTAACTCTTCTTTCGCAAGTTCACGCATCTCCTCATCAGACTCTTCCTCAAGCAAAGCAAGGGAATCCTCGATGTTCTGTTTGCACTGTTTATATTCCTTATATGCATTTACGATCGGAGTCAGGTCACTCTGCTCTTTCATCAGCTTACGGAAACGCACCGGATCATTTGCCACATCCGGCTCACTTAATTCACTCATTAATTCCTCAAAACGGATCAGTAAATCCTCTAATTTATCAAACATATATCCTCCATTCCTGTCACAACACGATCATTGTGTGCCAAATCTTTGATAACCGTCACATTTTTAAATCCAGCTTCTTTTAAAAGCCCGGACACTGCTTCGCCCTGATCGTAACCGATCTCAAACAAAATGTGTCCTCCCGGTTTCAGATATGCCTTACATTCTTTGATAATCTTTCTATAAAAATATAAACCGTCCTCTTTGCCGTCTAAAGCCTCCATCGGTTCAAACTCCTGCACCTCCGGCATGAGTTTTACCACTTCCCCGGTTCTTATATAAGGCGGGTTTGAAACGATCACATCATATGTCCCTGTCACATTGTCAAACAGATCACTGCGCTCAAACGTGACCGAAACCTGGTTCAGCTTCGCATTTTCTTTTGCCACAAGAAGTGCCTGTTTGGAAATATCCGTCGCTGTCCCTTCCACCTCCGGTATATTATGCACGATACTGACAATAATACAGCCGGAACCGGTGCACATATCAAGTACTTTCATTTCCGGTTTTACGACTTTTAATGCTTCTTCCACCAGAGTCTCCGTATCCTGTCTCGGAATCAGCACATTGGAATTGACCTTAAATTTCAATCCCATAAACTCTGCTTCACCGACAATATATTGTAACGGCACATGTTCTGCACGTTTGCGCAATGCAATCTCATATTCACTTAACTGTTCCTCAGCGACCTCATCCTCCATATGCAGATAATAAAAGCTGCGGTCGATCTTGCAGACCATCTCCAAAAGCAGCCATGCATCAATTTTTGCATCTGCCACATCTGCCATATTTAAAACCTTTTCGCCGAGATTAATTGCTTCCCGATATGTCATGTTCTCTACTGTCCTCTTGTCTTATTTCTTCCACATAAGTCTTCCAGTCAAACACAGCTTCCACAGATGCAATCCCCACCTCGATCATATCATCCTCCGGCTCCTTCGTCGTGATATGCTGCAGCAGAAGTCCCGGTTTACTGAGCAGATTGATAAGCGCATTATCGCTGCGTCCTGCAAGTCTTATAAATTCAAAAGACACACCCGCGATCACCGGGATCAGCACAAGACGAAGCACCAGTCTTAACACTCTTGAATCCACATGGATGAACATAAAAAAGAAAATACTGATGATCATAACGATCAGCAGGAAACTGGTTCCACAACGCTTATGTAATCTGGAACTCTTTCTCACGTTCTCCACCGTAAGATCCATCCCATGTTCAATACAGTTAATGCACTTATGCTCCGCACCATGATACATGTAAACCCGTTTAATATCAGGCATCAGCGAAATCGCTGCCACATACCCGATAAAAATTGCCAGACGGATCAGCCCCTCTAAAACAGCGATCAGCATATAGGAATCTGTAAACTTCTGAAAAAATACAGATATATAATATGGAAGAATCATAAATATCGCGACAGCAAGAACAATGGAAAATGCAACCGTACCACCCATCATCAGGCTGTCCTGTCTTTTCTGCTGCTCTTCTGTCAATACTTTTTTCTCACGCTGTTTCTTTGTCTTTTCTTTCTGGTCCGTTTCTTCTTCCTCAAAAAAAGAAGCGGAAAACGTCAACGTTGCAACACCCAGGTACAACGACTCTATAAAACTGAACACACCGCGTAAGACCGGCATGTTTCTGATTTTCTTATTTTTTATAATACCTTTATATTCGGAAACCTCAAGTGCAATTTCCCCATCTGGCTTTCTGACAGCTACGGCGTATTTTTCCTGATTTTTCATCATCACACCTTCCATGACTGCCTGTCCGCCAATCCCGGAATATCTCATGTTAATCTCCATTCTTATGTGTGAAAAAGAAGATTTTCACACTGTTTTCCATTCCTGTCGGTCTTCACGAAATTAACGAATAAAATCATCCGACGCTCTAAAAAAAGGTTGAGATTAAATAAACCTCAACCTTATCTTTAACCATGTTCACTTGCGTACTATTTGTTAATGCCGTACTTCTTGTTGAACTTATCGATACGTCCGTCAGTTCTTGCAGATTTCTGCTGTCCTGTGTAGAACGGATGGCATTTGGAACAAATTTCTACGTGGATATCCTCTTTTGTAGAACCTGTTACGAATGTGTTACCGCAGTTACATGTAACTGTTGCCTGATAATAATCTGGATGGATTCCTTCTCTCATGATTTTCACCTCTTTATGTTCTTATCGTTATTTAGTTTCGCCTGTTCAATCCTTTTATACCCGTATGCCCGATCCGCATATGGTACTTACTCCAAAGGAAAGTCCCGATAAACAGCTTAATCAGTATAACATATGATTTCAAAAAAATCAAGATATTTTTAAATAATTCTGTTCTTTTTTACCATATTAATATATTCGCGATTATTTTTGGTGCGTGCAAACATATTCAAAATATTCTCCACGGCATCATCTTTGCGCATTCCATTGATTGCTTTTCGCATGATGTCAACTGCTTCCTGTTCTTCGGAATCAAGCAGCAGATCTTCTCTTCTGGTTCCCGATTTCACGATATCGATTGCCGGAAATACACGCTTTTCCGAAAGTTTTCTGTCGAGCACGAGTTCCATGTTACCGGTTCCCTTAAATTCCTCAAATACAACATCATCCATCTTGCTTCCGGTATCAACCAGCGCTGTCGCAAGGATTGTAAGGCTTCCTCCCTCACGCATGTTTCTCGCTGCACCAAAGAATCTTTTTGGCATATGGAGTGCCGCCGGATCAAGACCTCCGGATAAGGTACGTCCACTTGGTGGAACCGTAAGGTTATATGCCCTTGCAAGCCTTGTGATACTGTCAAGAAGGATCATGACATCTTTGCCGTGTTCTACCAGACGTTTTGCACGTCCAAGTACCATTTCCGATACACGTTTATGATGTTCCGGAAGTTCATCAAATGTAGAATAAATAACTTCTACATTATCACCTTCAATCGCTTCCTTGATATCGGTAACTTCCTCCGGTCTTTCATCGATCAGTAAAATGATCAGATGCATGTCCGGGTTGGATGCCGTAACCGATTTGGCGATTTCTTTTAAAAGTGTTGTTTTTCCTGCCTTAGGCTGGGAAACGATCATACCACGCTGTCCCTTACCGATCGGGGAAACAAGATCTACAATACGCATCGCAACACTGCATCCCGGGCGTTCTAAACGTATCCTCTCATTCGGAAAAATCGGTGTCAGATCTTCAAAACTTTTTCTCTTCTGGGCTACACTCGGGTGATAGCCGTTAATTGTAGTCACATATAAAAGTGCCGAAAACTTTTCCTGCTGTGTCTTGATTCTCGTATTACCACAGACAATATCTCCCGTTTTTAAATTAAACTTTCGGATCTGTGATGGTGAAACATACACATCATGCTCACCCGGAAGATAATTCTCACAGCGGATAAATCCGTATCCATCCGGCATAACCTCTAAAATACCATTTGCCGTAATTCCACTGTCAAGACTCATCATGGTATCATCTGCCGCTGCAGATGCCGTCTGATTTTCCTGTGTTTCTACCGGCTCTTCTGCCTTTTCTTTTGTCTGACGATCTGCATCTGTTCCGCGTTCCCTTGGTACATATTCCGTCCTTTTTCTGGAATATTCTTTCGGCTGTGCATGATCTTTCGAACGCTCTGTGCCCTCTTTTGCTTTCACACGCTCCCCGCGCTCTTCCTGCGTCTGCATACTCTCCGTCTCTTTTTGTTTGCGTGCATCTTCTTCAAGCATACGATTGACCAAATCGCTCTTCTTCATGGAAGAAATATTCTTCAGTCCCCGTGCCTTTGCCAGATCACGCAAAACGACTAATGATAAACTCTCATATTTTTCTCTCATTCATAAACTCCTTACTTTTTTCACCTGTTGGAATCGTCTGCGGAAATGATGTCTGATGTGACAATTGAATTTTTCGATGTGGCTATTATACTACATCTTTTTCCAAATAGGAAGTCCTAATTCTTGATTTTTCTCCCTAATCGCAAAAAAGCAGATACTACGAAAATGTTCAAATCCCTGTTCCTGCATATAATAATATACACTGTAATAACCGGAAACAATAAAATCTGCCTTTAATGCCCAGAAACTCATCGATCGATTTCGGCGTGTCTGTAAAACCGGCTTTGTCAAATACCTCTTTATTGTAGATTAATCCATTTACACAGGCAGATGACATCAGAATGAAAACTGCAAGAAATGAAGCCCTGTATCCGTATTTCATTCTATTTTTTTCTTTTCATTTTGCATAACTGCACGGAAAATGCCTAATACCGCAGCAAAAAGTACCCCTGCCACCGGCCAGATGATCCATGTAAAATCCCAACGCATTGTCCAGAAACTCCATCCCAGATAAATTGCAGTGGCAATACACCAGTAAGCTCCGCTAAATGCATCTGACTTCTTTTTCAGTTTCTTTTCTGAAGTAGTATAATCTCCCTCCTGCAAAAGAATATCATAACTTCCTTTTATCATACCGACACGGATTATCATATACACGCCACATGCTACCAGAATTAAAAGCAGCGATACAAAGCTGGTACATACAACATCCGGCGCATCCATACAGGCTGCCACCAAAAGCGGGATTGCCGCAACGATGCAGAGCACCACGCCAACGGCGATTCCTCTGGTAAATGTTCCCTCATAATTTTTTAATTTTTCCTTTGCAAGCCCTTCTACCCCATAGGCGGTTTCAAAACATTCGTTTTCCAGAAACTCGAATCTTTTTGTCTGCATACCACAGGAAATAAATGTAAATACCGCTGCCGCCACAAATCCAAGCAGGCATACCAGTCCAACCGATGCAGCCACACCCTCGGAAATATTTCCAATCTGCGCCTCCGATAATCCTGCCAAAAATATCAGAACTGACGGACTGACGATGCAGGATGCAACTGCAGCTGCGATCTTCGGTGCATTTTTCTTCCGGACTTCCATAAAATCATTTGCATCTTCCACCGAAACCTTTTTTAATGGAAAATCTTTGTCGGAAGGTTCCACTCCCTCAATGGGCTGCGGTGTCTCACATTCATCTTTTAAAAGGTAGTCTGTACTCACCCCAAAAATCTCTGACAGCTGGATCACCCTCTGCAGATCCGGTATTGACTGGGCACTCTCCCATTTTGACACCGCCTGTCTGGAGACGGAAAGTTTCTCTGCCAGTTCTTCCTGCGACCATCCGTTCTTTTTTCGCTCTTCCATAATTTTTTCAGCTAAAATCATAACTCATCCTCTTTTCTTTTTCAATGATGTGATCTTTGTTACGCCTCCATCATACCCATTTTGACCGGTTGCAGGCTACCAAATGTGCCTGTCAATCTGTCAACTGATGGTTGCAATTCCCGCAATTCAGGCATTTTCCTGTATTTTTTGATTCAGGAACTTTTTATCACTCTCACAAACGACCGCCCACTGCAAATTTAGAAAAGCTCTTTGTTGTAAAGTTCACTGTCTGTTTCTTAGAATCATAATAAGATTTTGAAATCTTTTTGACATTTCCTTTTTTGTTGATGGTGTACGCAAAAAGATCTTTCTTTTTTTCTTTCTTAGAAATCTTATAATGGATCTTTACGGTAACCTTTCCCTTTTTCAATTTTCCTAACGTTTTTTTCTTTGCACCTGTAACCGAAATTTCATACATTGGACGTTTTTTGACAATTTTACCTGCCTTTGAAGAAAGAATGCGTTTATCTAATTTCTTAACATGAAAATACACATCTGAATTCATCTGTTTTTTTATTTCTTTTAAGGCATTGCGGTCCATGATAACTGCAACATTTCCAAATTCCAATTGCAGTGCTTTTGCCTCTTTTTTGATAAGGTAATTAATCGTTGATTTATCAAGTTTTAAAACCTGTTTTTTCCCTTTCCTGGATTTACATTTTATTGTGACGGTCTTATTCTTTATTGTTTTATCTGTCTTGCTTTCAAGTTCTGGCACAGGTGTTACATTTGGAACCACTTCTGTTTCTCCCGGATTCGGCTTCTCTGGTGCCGGTTTTTCTGGTGTTGGTTTCTCCGGTGCCGGTTTCTCCGGGGTCGGTTCTTCTGGTGCCGGTTTCTCCGGGGTTGGTTCTTCTGGTGTCGGTTTTTCCGGGGGAATCAATGTCCCTCCCCCAGTTTGTGACTTCTTTTCTTTCACAGTAACCTGACAGGCAGCTTTACTCCCCGCATAGTTTGCATTACCGTTATATCTGGCAGTAAATAGATACGTCTTTGTCTTGTTCGGAAGCGATACCGTCCACTGATCATTTTCCTTCTTAACCAGTGTAATGCTGGAATCATTGCAAGTAATATCCACCGGTTCATCTGCGCTGATTCCCTGTTTTAAAACTTTAAGTGTTACGCTGCCAGCACCCTCTGATCCTGCGGGCGTTGCAAGAAGCTTTAGTTCTGTAACAGCCTTTGTAATTTCCAAAGATGCCTGCCCATAACAGGATTTTGCAGAATCAGAAGATGCTTCAAAATAAATTGTATATTTACCTGCGTCTGTATAAGCCGGAAGTTCTTCTATTGTATAAGGTCCGTCCTCCTTCATACTGTATCGAAGATTCACACCCTCCCCTGGTCTAATGTCAAATGTATGCCTGTTTGAATCATACGGCACTGTAACCGGTCTTGTCGTACACTCTGCTATCTCCTGATCTTCGTCTCCGGAGGAATCATTGTTCTTCTGATAATAATAAACAATGTCCATGCTGTCTTCCGTGATCGTCATCTTATCCTGATCCACACTGTTTCCCACACAGGCATAACCGGATAACTCAGGATTTCTTAAGGTATATGTAGAATTGCGTGGTACATGGACAATCGATGCTTTTGTATTCGGAATATCTGTTTCTGTTCCGTCTTCGTTCTTTAACCGGTAATGAATGTTGACGGTACTCCATGCCTGATTACCTGTTTTATCTGTCGCTAAAACTTCCTGTGTATCCATGTCCACGATTTTTCCATCCAGTCTGTCACCGTTTGTCAGACCATACACATCATTAAGTACAACGGAAAGAGACTCTCTTGCAGCATCCGGGTCATAGAAATTTGTAAGGGCTTGGATGGTAAATTCTTTTTCTGCACTATATTTTACCGTTATTCCATCTGCGCCGATAATGCGAAAACTCATCTTAAGATGCTGTTCTTTATTCACCATATTTTGTACAACCGTGCGAAATTCCAAATCATGATCATTGGCTTTTGTGATATTAGACTCGGTAATTCTGTATTTTTCACTGTCTCTGTCAAGTGTCGCGGTTTTGTTATGAGGAATAGAAACTTCAGGATCACTGATATAAAGAGCCGCCGGTTTACTGACATAATCCGTGTTATTCAGCTTTCTTGCCAGTTCCATTTTGCAGACCTCACAAAATGGCTGTCCGAGCCACCGCATCATACATTCACGACTGGGCGCAAATGCGGTATCCGTTCCCGCATTCGTGATTCCGATCCCGCGAAATCCTAACATTTTGCTCCATTTGATTTTCTCCGGATCAGTAGTGTCGGACATATTTGGTTTGTTGGTATATCTCTCATATTCATCGCCGAGTCCGCCTATACTATGGGCAGTCTCGTGAGCCATAACCATTCCATCACTATTATCCTCAGAATTTGTAGAAAAAGAAAATAATGGATTTACTGATGCACCATAGCTTCCTGTATCATTACAAAGTATATGAATCGTTCCAACATTTGCGCCTTCATCCAGATAATTTTCTTCCAGTTCCGTTCTTAACGCTTTCGCCCTTTCATCCCCGCCATTGGTAAATCCGGCTGCCTTTCCATATACTTTGACATGAAAATATGTATCCGGACTCTTACCGCCATACACTCCAATGCCTGACTCGTTAGAAACTGCCTGCACAGCGTAAATATTAATACGGTCAGAATATTCCCTATATGGTGACCATGTCAGCATTCCACGCGCCTTTTGGGTGGCATCTTCCAAAAACTGATCCTGCTGACCGGCGGTATAGCCATCTCCCATGATCACGATCACAAAGTTTTCTTTATCATCACCAGTCTTATGAATTACCTGAACCGGAAATGTGGTTTTGGATTTTTCTGTATTTTTTGCCATTGCTGTTTGTGGCAAAAGTAGCAATAATAATAACATCATATAGATACATACTGCTTGTATTCGTTCTGTTTTTCTTTTCATATACTTCACCTTTTGTTGAATAAGTTTTCTCTTTGCTATCAGATTTTTTACGCAGTTTCCTCGGAATTGCGCTTGATGCTGTCCACAATGCTCATAATCTTTCTTGCCGAATCCATATTAATCTGCAAAAGGAGGATTTTCTTATGCTTACAACGGAACTTTTTATAGCCATTATCAGCTTATGCATTACCTGTTTTAATCTTGGTTATACCGTTGGTTCTAAGAGCAATGACAAGACACAAAAATAGCCGCTTGGTGAACCACCCCCCAGAAGTTATTTGCCCAGATGAGCAAATTCTTCCTCCGTTTCCATTGTAGTCCATTTGCCGAATGCTTGAGAATCCAGACTTGGAACATAGCCAAGATTCTTATATCCTAATTTCTTAAGCAATTCAATACTAGCTATATTTTCACATTCTGTAAAACTAATAAACTCCCATTCCGGAGCCATCTTGTGAAGATGTTCAGTCAAAACAGTTAGGGCTTCAAAAGCATATCCTTGCCGATGATATTTATAAGAAAAGGTATATCCGAGAGAAAATGTATGATCCTTTGGCATAACAACTATTTCACCAATCATTTCATTTGTATCCTTTAGTGCTACTGCTATCATACAAGGAAAATCAATTGATATCTCATCATTTCTTCGGCGTTCAATCAAACTTACAATTCCTTCATAGTCTTTTATCTGTCCTCTCTGATATCGAGCACATATTTCATTATTTCTATAATCAAATATTACATCCACATCATTTTGCAATACATTCCGAAGATGGAGTCTTTTGGTATCAATGGAAATCATCTATTTGTTCTCCTCTGTAATTTCAATCATTCACCTGTTCATGTAAATATGATTTGTCAAACTCATTAACACCATGATTCTACCATAATTACATTTGAAAATCTATTTTATTCTATGAAAATTCATTCAAAGAAGTTGAACTTAAATTATGATGGGAATACAGATTGATTTCTGTCGTTACCCAATAGGCACTCATCCCATAATCGTGAGTTCTATAACGTAAATTGCAGATTCTGCAGTGCAGTTCATAGCGTAAATTGGGCATGTATAAGCGTTCTCCCACAAGTCATTCATAACGTAAATGAAAGAAAAACGGTATAAACAAATATTATTTTCTTTGTGAGCCATG
>OGQZ01003326.1_pt1 | contig 10363 bp, 13 predicted proteins | sample 1553321 | NCBI WGS metagenome assembly OGQZ01 (sample SAMEA2579958, study PRJEB22360) | human gut metagenome | reverse complement strand
TCTCCAGGCCATGCGGGCGCCCATCTACAACGCAATGCCGGCCGAGGGCATCGACAAGCTGGTCGACTTTATGGAGAAGTTCCGCAGGGAGCATTGAGCTGCTGCACAGCAGGGGTCGGGTGTGTCCGGCCCGCGGCACTGTGGCAGCCACCCGTGAGAGGGTCACTGCGTAAGGCTGAGGGCCGGGCATGCCCGGCCCCTACGGCGCAAAATAAGGGGAACAGGGAGTAACGATATATGTATACCATCAAAACATTGAACGCCATTTCGCCGGTGGGTCTGGCCAAGCTGCCCGCCAACCAGTTTGAGATCGACAACGAGGCCGCTGCACCGCAGGGCATTCTGGTGCGCAGCGCCGATATGCACGATGCCCCGCTGCCCGACAGCCTGCTGGCCATCGCCCGTGCAGGTGCCGGTACGAACAACATTCCCGTGGAGGACTGCACGAACAAGGGCATCGTTGTGTTCAACACGCCGGGCGCCAACGCCAACGCCGTGGCCGAGCTTGTCGTCGGTGCGCTGGTCGCGGGCAGCCGCAATCTGGTGGACGCCGTGAACTGGGCGCAGACCCTCAAGGGTCGCGACACGATTGCCAAGGACGTGGAGAAGGGCAAAAAAGCCTTCGTCGGTCCCGAGCTGCGCGGTAAGACGCTGGGCGTCATCGGGTTGGGTGCCATCGGTGCGCGCGTGGCCAACGCCGCCGTCGCGCTGGGCATGGAGGTTTTGGGCTATGACCCGTATATTTCCATCGATGCTGCGTGGAGCCTGTCCCGCAGTGTGCAGCACTGTGTCACGCTGGGCGATATGCTGCCCCGCTGCGACTACCTGACCATCCATGTCCCCTACCTGCCTACGACCCGCCACACCATCAACGCCCAGACGCTGGCGATGTGCAAGGACGGCGTGCGCGTGCTGAACTTTGCCCGCGGTGAGCTGGTGGACAACGCAGCACTGCTCGACGCACTGAACAGCGGCAAGGTCGCGCAGTATTTCTGCGACTTCCCCACCGAGGAACTGCTGGGCGTCAAGGGCGTCTGCTGCACGCCGCATCTGGGTGCCAGCACGCCGGAAAGCGAGACGAACTGCGCCGTGATGGCCGCCGCCGAGCTGAGCGACTACCTGAAAAACGGCAACATCGCCCACAGCGTCAACCTGCCGGATGTCAGCCAGCCGCGTGTGGGAGGCCGCCGCATCTGCATCATCCACAAGAACGCTCCGGGCGCGATCTCGGCCATCACGGGCATTTTGACCGAAGCGCACCTGAACATTGAAAATATGGTGAACAAGGGCAAAAAGGATGTCGCCTATACCCTGCTGGACGTGACGGGCAATGTCACCGATGACCTCGCCGTCAAGCTGGGTGCGATTGAACCCGCCATCCGCGTGCGCGTGCTGTAAAAGCATCAACTTTGCGAAATCTCCCCTGCTGAACCAATCAGCAGGGGCTTTTTGTGGATGATAACCATGAAATAGAATGAATCGCTCGCGGAGACGCGGGCGGTTTTTGTTCTCTTTGCCCAAAAACCAAACAAAACGGAACAATCGCCCGAATACGGCTTTTTTTGCGGTGGGTTTTATGGTAGAATCAATGAGAACTCAAAAAATGCAGAGGGAGGGCCGCAGCATGACCAACACGCCGAAAACCGTATTAGCCATCCATGACCTGCCGGGCTTTGGCCGGGCGGCGCTGTCGGTCATCGTGCCGGTGCTCTCGACGCTGGGCGTGCAGACCGTGGCACTGCCTACGGCGGTGCTGTCCACCCACACGGGGGGCTTAGGCACCCCGGCTAAGCTGGCCAACCCCGGCTACGGCCCCGCGACACTGGAACATTATCATCGGCTGGGCGTGAAATTTGACTGCATCTACTCGGGCTATCTGGCGGACGCCGCGCAGGCAAAGCTCGTAGAACAGGCGTTTGAGCTGTGGCCCCGCGCGTTCAAGGTCGTGGACCCGGTGCTGGGCGACAACGGTCGTCTTTATAAGGGTATCACCGAGGAGATGGTGACGGAGATGAAGAAACTGATTCACCTAGCGGATGTCATCACGCCCAACCTGACGGAGCTGTATTACCTGCTGGACATGCCGTATCAGGAGCACATCACGGATGCGGAACTGAAACAGGCACTGAAGACGCTTTCCGACCGGGGTCCGGCCATCGTCATTGCCACGAGCGTGCCGGTGAGCGGTGACCCGCGTTCTACATCGGTCTATGCCTACAACCGCTTTGGCGACCGTTACTGGAAGGTGACCTGCCCCTATCTGCCGGCGCACTATCCGGGCACGGGAGACACGTTTACGAGTGTCATTACGGGAGCACTAATGCAGGGCGACAGTCTGCCCATTGCGCTCGACCGCGCCACGCAGTTTATTTTGCAGGGCATACGGGCCACGTTCGGCTATGAGTACAACAACCTGGAGGGTATCATGCTGGAGAAGGTGCTCCACAACCTCGACATGCCGATTCAAATCAGCAGTTACGAGCTGGTGGAATAAGCGGCCACGCGAATCAGTACATACGTATCTGACCGACGGGGAGTTCCACTTCGCCGAAGGGTATCAGGGCATTGAACAGACGGATATGCCGGTAGTTTCCGAGGGAGGCGACCGGGATGTCCGTTTCTTTTATCTGTCCGGTGTCTAGCAGGTATCGGCGCTGGGTTCCGGCCAGCAAAGGCTGTGCGGGGGTGTGCCATTCGCATCCGTCCCAGAGGGCAATGTTAGCGATGGAGGTATCGGTGAGGAGTCCGTGGCGCACGATGAGCACGTCGTCGGCTGTATCGCGCAGGGCAAAGGCTTCGTCGAGCACCCGGCGGTCAGCCTGCTTGTAGCGGTAGTCGATGTCGTCCTGCACCACCAGTTGCAGACTGTGTACGGGGCGGACGTGGTAGGGAAAGTATTCCACGCGAATCACGTCGCGTGCATAGGTCAGGCGACAGCGGGTGCGTGCAGTGTAGGCTTCCGGACGGAGATAATCCATTACATGGAGGTCAGGCACGAGACCAAAGAAGGCACGGCGCGTGTCGTTCATGCGGCGGTCGTGCAGCGAGGCATGCCACACTTTCCCGTCTTCGATGCGGAGAGTTTCAATAAAGAGGCACATAGACTTTCTGTTTCATTTCTTCGTATTCGTTTCGGGCTTCGCTGCGGAAGGTGATACCTCCCCCACTCTTGAACACCTTCGTGCCGTCGGGCTGCTGTTCCAGGAAACGGATGAGCACGGCACTGTCCAGGTTGCGGCCGTCAAAGTAGCCGGTCACGCCGGTATAGAAACCACGGTCGTACGTCTCGGCCTCACGGATAATCTGCACGGTACGGGGCTTGGGAGCTCCGGTGATGGAACCTGCCGGCAGGAGACTGAAAAACAGGTCGCCCAGTTGTGAGGGATAGCCTTCGGGCAGACGGCCACGGATTTCGGAACTCATCTGGAGCAGCGGACCACGGTGGGTGTGCAGCTCGTCGAGGTAGCGGTAGCGGGCCACGGTGACTTCGGTGGCGAAACGGCTCAGGTCGTTACGGATGAGGTCGGTGATGGTGGCATGTTCGGCCGCTTCTTTCGGGTCGGCCAGCAAGCGTTCGCGGGCATCGGGCAGCGTGGCATCCATCGTACCTTTCATGGGGTGGGAATAGATAAAACCATCGGTTATCCGGACAAAGATTTCGGGTGAGAATACCACAAAACGGTCGTTTACCCACAGTCTGTAGGGAGCACGGGCATGGTCGAACACCTGCCGCAGGGTGAGGTCGGTATCGACGGGGGTAGCACAGGTGTAGTTCACCAGGAAGGAATTGCCGCCATGCAAGTGACGGTGTACGATGTCGAATCCGCGACGGTACTCCTCAAAGCTCATCGGATGAGGCTCCCAGCAGAAAGAAACGGGGCGCGGAGTAGCGGACATTCCTTGCGGCACGTTCGTGGCTCCCGGAAAGGCAAACAGCAGTTCCGCAGAAGGCAGACGGCGGGGTTCTTCCACCAGGCATTTCTCGGCGGTATAATCTATCAGGAAAAAGAACGGGCGGCCTTCGCAGCCAAAGCGGTTCATGCGGGTGATGGCTTCCTCACGGCCACAAAAAGAGAGGGTATCAGTCATTTCGTTTGGTTTTGAAGGAACAGAGATAAAGGGTCACTCCCCCGGCTACGGCAAGCATCATCGCTTTCAGCCAGAGGGCATCGAACATCAGGAAGATGCAATGCAGCGAGGTGAGCCACAACAGGCTCAGAGCGAGGATCTTGGCACGCAGAGGGATGGCGCGCGACTCACGGAAATCGCGGATATAAGGTCCCAGCAGCTTGTGGTTCAGCAACCACTGGTAGGCTCTCGGCGAACTGCGGAAAAAGAGGGCGGCCGAAAGCAGCAGAAAGGGCGTGGTGGGCAATACGGGCAGGAAAATACCGGCCACACCCAGTGCCAGCGACAGGAATCCGATGGGGAGGTAAATGTATTTCATGGCGCAAAAATACAAGGTAAACGGCACACCGCAGGCAAGAGTTTAGTTAATAACCTCAAAATCGGAAGGGCTGCACGTGGATAAGCTTGCAGAAAAAGAAAGTTTTCATCATATTTGTAATTGCTACAAGAAAGATTTTCTGGAAGAAAGCACGACCGACCACAAGGGCATCTACCGCCTGACGTATCACGTGGCGCCCTACTTCGAGCGGTTGCAGCAGGATTCGTTCTACCCGTTCATCGAAGTGGTGTTCGAAATCAAGGACGGCAAGCACTACCATGTGCCAATCACGCTTTCGCCTTACGGATATTCTACGTATAGAGGAAACTGAAAAAGAATGGGAGCCTTTCAAGCTCCCATTTTTCGTGCCTTGCGGGTGCAATATCGCTTGCACTGGGCACAAATGTCATAACCCAGCATGGCTCCCAATATGAAATCTTCTTCCGGAGTGAGCAGGTTCAGGGGGCGTGTCACCATCATGCGGATGGCTTCAATGCATTCCGCCTTGCCGAAGAAGAGATTGATGCGCTCGTCGTCCACCGGCTGAATCACAAACTTGATGCGCTGGCTTCGCAGACGTTTCACGGCAAAGTCTTCATATCGCTTGTTCGTGGTGTACAACACCATCTGACGCACGCCTTTCTTCAGCTCATAGATGTGGTTGAGAAAGACTTTCAGTTCTACGGGATTGATATCGGGAGTCATCATGGGTTACGGATTTAGAAGATAGAGAAATGAGGTCGGAAGGAATCAGGCCAGATCGGCTTTGAGCATCTCTGTCCAGGCCGACACGCGGGCATCGGTCCGGTCGCTTTCGTTCACGTCGTCAAGGGCCAGCCCCACGAATTTTCCACCGGCTGCGGCCATGGAAGAAGCGTAGGTGTAATCGCTGTCGGGCACGGCTCCCACGAAGGAACATCCGCTGTCTTTCAGATCTTCAAAGAGGATACCCATACCGTCGCAGAAAGTGTCGGAATAGGATTCGGAATCACCGCAGCCGAAGAGGGCGATGGTCTTGCCGGAGAGGTTGGCGTTTTTCAGCACCTTGATGCCGTCGTACCAGTCGTCCTGCAACTCTCCGTCACCCCAAGTAGAGGTACCCAGAATCAGGGCTTCGTAACTCTCTGCCAGGGCAGCATCCAGCTTGCTCACATCGTGTACGTCTTCAGGGGATACTCCCAGCTTTTCCGCTATCAGGCGGGCCACAGACTCGGTGGTGCCTGTGGTAGAACCATAAAAAATACCAGTTTTCTTCATTTTCTACATGTTTGATTTGACATCGCAAAGAAACGGCATCCGGTGCGGATTTGAAATACCTAAAAATTGGGATTTTGCGGGATTTTTCCGACCGCTTTCTAATGGGTGAAAGAAAGAATTCTGTATATTTGTCGCATAAAAATAAGAAACAAGTATGAAACAGACTCTCTATGCGTGGGCCAGCATCGTGGTGGGATGTACCATCCTGGCGGCCGGATTCGTATTCTTTATCAACCCTTATAACATTGTGCCCGGAGGAGTGTACGGGGCCAGCATCGTGCTCCACAACCTGTTCCCGTCCATTCAGGTGGGTACGTTCGGCTATATGTTCGACATTCCGCTGCTCATCCTGTCGGTGCTGCTGTTGGGGGCGAAGTTAGGGATACGCACCATTGTGGCGGCCCTGCTCACTCCGTTGCTGATGAACACCATGTCGCGGCTGGTCTACCCTACCCGCGAAGCACTGGAGAGTCTGGACCCGGCACAACTGCTGGGAGGCAGCATGAACATGACGGACCACCTGATGCTGACGTGCATCATCGGGGCAGTGGTCATCGGTGTGGGTACAGGCATCGTGATACGCAGTCAGGCTACCACGGGCGGAAGTGACATCGTGGGAATGCTGCTACAGAAATATGCGCACATCCGTTTCTCACGGGCCATTCTGTTAGTGGACGGGGCAGTAGTATGCTTCGGACTGGTGGTTATCGGTTTCGGACTGGGTACGGCGAGCGACTCTACGCAGCCTTCGTGGCACCTGTCGTTCTATTCGCTCATTTCCATCTTCATCATCTCGCGGGTCATTGCCTACATGATTAACGGGGCGAAAAACGACAAACTGATTTTTGTCATCAGCGACCATGAGTTGCAGGCTCTTCACCAGTACATTCTGAAGGACCTGGACCGCACGGCTACCTGCATCAAGAGTTCGGGACTTTACACGGGCAAGGACAAGGAAATGATTTTCCTCGTAGTGAGCTACCAGGAGGTGCAGGGTGTGAAACTGAAAATCAAGGAGGCCGACCCGCGGGCGTTTGTGGTGGTGACGGATGCGTACGACACCTTCGGCGAAGGGTGGAAACAGCTTCCTTCTCCGCACGAGATTTATCCGGAATAACTCATTTTCCGACTTTTAAGACAGAAAATCCGACATTCCGAAAAACGCACGATTGCCATTTGTGCCGTACCTTTGCATAAACAAAAAAACTTGCTTATGCACATTCTTTTTACGCATTTCCGTCGTTTCCGCTCCGGCTTCATACAGATGTGTTTCTGCCTGGGAGTTTTGTTGCCGGGCGGATGCGACATGATTGAATATCACCCGTACGACCTCGACATTGACGGAGAAACGGACGTGAACCGCCGGAACATCGAACGGATTGAAACGGCTACTTACGGGAAAGAGGAAGTCCGGTTTGCCGTAATCAGTGACACGCAGCGCTGGTACGACGAGACGGAGGATGCCGTGGAGGCCCTGAACCGGCGCGATGACCTGGACTTCGTGCTTCATACGGGCGACATGTCCGACTTCGGTCTGAAACTGGAGTTCGAGAAACAACGCGACATTCTCAGCGGACTGAAGGTGCCTTTTGTCTGCCTGCTGGGCAACCATGATTGTCTGGCTACGGGACTCGATGCGTTCCGCAAGATATTCGGCACGGAAGATTTCGCCTTTACTGCCGGTAACGTACGTTTTCTGTGTCTGAACACCAATGCCCTGGAGTTCGACTACTCGTCGGCGGTACCCAATATCCAGTTCATCCGCGAAGAAGGTGACCACGTGCCCGAAGGAGTGGAAAAAACCGTGGTGGCCATGCACGCAGGCCCTTTCTCCGAACAGTTCAACAACAACATCGCCGAGTATTTTCAGTATTATCTCCGGGAAATGCCCGACCTGCAGTTCTGTGTCTACGGCCACGGGCACAATATCAGTGTAGACGAGTTTTTCGATGACGGTATCAAGTACTACGAATGTACCTGCGCCAAGAAGCGCTCTTATCTGTTTTTCACCCTCAACTCAAACGGCTATACCTATGAAGTGGTCAATTTTTAAACTGCTGCTGGCAGGAGGAATGGCCGGAATGACGCTCCTGCCCCTTTGCGCACAAAACGACAGTATCGCTCCGGCCGTAAAGGAACGTCGCTGGGACAAGCGCGAGCACCTGCGTTATGATGAACGGTGGGAACGCCTGAAGCCCACTCACCTGAAATGGCAGTACGCCGGAGGAATGGGACTCAACTCAGTGGGCGTGGGCTGGGATTACGGACGCCGCTGCCAGTGGGAAACGGACTTCCTGGTAGGTTTCCTTCCGGCCAAGTATGCCGAGAAATTCCGTCTCACATTTACCGTGAAGCAAAACTACATTCCCTGGAGCATCTGCTTCAAGGAGCATTGGATGGCCGAACCCTTCTACTGCGGTCTGTACATCACCACCATTGCGGGCGACGAGTTCTGGAAGAAGGAACCGGGACGCTATCCCAACAAATACTATAACTTCAGTACCAAGATGCGCCCCTATATCTTCGTGGGACAGCGGTTCGGGTTCAGTCCCCGTCACGACTTAGTACGCCACGTCTCCCTGTTCTATGAACTGAGTACCTGCGAGCTGTATCTCATCAGCAAGGTAACCAACAAAAGTCTCTCCATGCGCGACATCCTGCGCCTGTCGTTCGGCGTGAAAGTACAGCTGTTCAGAGACGAATAGACACAGCCTGCAAAAAAAGATAAAAAAGGAACGGCAGCCGTTCGCCGTTCCAAAGTTTTCGTTATCTTTGCCGGAAAGTAAACAAAGGGGTGCCCCACGGATGTGTCCGGGCTGAGATTATACCCTACGAACCTGATGCGGTTAACACCGACGAAGGGATTGTTGATTCTGACATCTATTTCCTTTCCCCGTCCGCGGGATGCTCTCTTTGGTTTACACCCTAAAACAGTATGCTTATGAAACTATTGGTAAACAACAAAGAGACGGAACTTACACAAGGTCATACAATTGCCGCACTGGCACAGCAGCTGGAACTTCCGAAGCAGGGAGTGGCCATCGCGCTGCACAACCGCATGGTTCCGCGTGCGGAATGGGAAAACACCGTCCTGAACGAGGGCGACAGTCTGGTCATCATCAAAGCAGCTTGTGGAGGATAAGGCCATGGACATGAATCATTTCAAGTTGCAGTTCATCACACATTTCACCGACACGTATTCGTATCTCGACTCGGCCCGGATGGCCCTCGAAGGGGGATGCCGCTGGGTACAGTTGCGCATGAAGCACGCCTCGGACGAGGAGACGGAAGCGGTGGCCGTAGAGGTACAGAAACTGTGCCGCACGTACGGAGCCACTTTCCTCATCGACGACCGGGTAGAACTGGTGCGCAAGCTGAAGGCCGACGGGGTGCACCTGGGCAAAAACGACATGCCGATAGCCGAAGCGCGGAAAATCCTCGGAAAGGACTTCCTCATCGGAGGTACGGCGAACACGTTCGACGACGTACGAGCACACTATGAAGCCGGAGCCGACTACATCGGTTGCGGACCGTTCCGCTTCACCACCACAAAAGAAAAGCTCAGCCCCATCCTCGGACTGGAGGGCTACCGTTCCATCGTACAGCAGATGAAGACGGAAGGCATCCACCTGCCCATCGTAGCCATCGGCGGCATCACCCTGGAAGACATCCCTGCCATTATGCAGACCGGTGTGACGGGCATTGCCCTGAGCGGTACCATCCTGCGGGCAGCGAATCCGGTGGAAGAGACGAAGAAAATCGTAAGTCAATTAAAAATGAATAATGAATAACGAGAAACGAAAAATTTGTGGATGTGTTCATTTTTAGACAGAAGAACAAAAGAAACATATTTTTCAAATCCTCTTATTTTCAGAATTTCATCACAAACTCCAACTCACCTTTGCCGGTAAAGAAATTCCTACTTTACCACAAAGAATAACGAGTAAAGGAACCAAAAAAAGAACGAAGCTCCGAAGCGATTTCGCCCCAAAGGAAGCCCCAAAACAAAAAAACGGATCAAAGAGCAAAGAAGCAAAAACTCCCCACAGCGATTTCGCCAAAGGCGAAGAGCGACCAGCCAGCACAAAAATCCCGTCCTCAGTTTCGGACCGAAAAGCGGAGAAGCAGAGCACGGCGAAAAGAAGCGCAGGCTGTTTGAGCGAAGCGAGTTCCTGCGCTTCCGACGAGCGAAGCTTCGCAGCCGGTTCGAAACTGCAGACGGCGGTTTTTCTTTTTGTTACCTTTTTCTTTTTGCCGCCAAAAAGAAAAAGTAAAAGCAAGCCAAAAGAAAAAGTAAGAGTAAGCAAACAATAAACAAAATAGATAAAACAATGGAAAAACTAATCATTGCGGGAAAAGAATTCGAATCCCGCCTATTCTTAGGAACAGGAAAATTCAACTCCAACCAACTCATGGAAGAAGCCATCCTGGCTTCCGGCACAGAAATGGTGACCGTAGCCATGAAACGTATCGAACTTGACAACAAGGAAGATGACATGCTGAAGCATATCATCCACCCCCATATCCAGTTGCTCCCGAACACCTCGGGCGTGCGCACCGCAGAAGAAGCCGTGTTCGCCGCACAGATGGCCCGCGAAGCCTTCGGCACCAACTGGCTGAAACTGGAAATCCATCCCGATCCGCGCTACTTGTTGCCGG
>OGQZ01003324.1_pt1 | contig 10375 bp, 8 predicted proteins | sample 1553321 | NCBI WGS metagenome assembly OGQZ01 (sample SAMEA2579958, study PRJEB22360) | human gut metagenome | reverse complement strand
CCGTGACGATCTCTAAGAGCGCCGCTTCGCCCGCCCCGTCAATGATGGCCTCGAGCGGGATGAAGGGATGCGCATCGCCGGCTTCTTGACGCCGACGGCCGCCACGATGCGATGGCCCTCCGCAATCTCCTGCAGCCGCTCCTCAAGCTTGACGAGGCCGACGGGGATGACCGGCAGGGCTTGGCCCGCGCCGCGCAGGATGTCCTCAACGAGGGATTTGAGCTTGAGCGCCGTTCCCTGCCCCGTCGAGCAGATGGTCACGACGACGCGGCCGTCGTCCGTCACCTTCGCGAGCTCCTCATCCTTCGTGACATCGCGCGCCTCATAGCCGTGGAAGCTCACGAGGGAGTCGTAAAGCCCATCGAGGTCCATGCCCGCGAGCTCTGCCTTGCGCATGGCCTCGAGGATCAGCGGCGTCGAGACCATGTCGATCGTGCGGACGGGAACCTCGATGCTCTTCTCCAAGCTCGGACCGAGATTGCAGAGCGAGCCCATATCCGCGAGAATCAGGACGCCCTTGAGGCAGTGCATGGACTTCAGCATAGCCGTCATCTTGTCGAGCACGGCCTGCGGCCGGACCTCGAGTGGCATGTCGACGGCCAGCACGCTAACATCCGTCGTGCCGAACAGGCGCTGCGCGACCTCGACCATCGAAGTCGCCGTGCTCTGGCCGTGCGTCGCGACGACGATGACGACGCGGTCATCGAGGTCATCCTCCTGCGATGACTCCAGCAACAGAGCGATGTACTCAATCTCGACGCGCGGCACCTCGATGTGGTAGTGCTTCTCGATAAGGCTGCCGATTTCCTGCGCCACCTCGAGACAGAGCGAGTCCTGCGGCACGGCGCCCTCGAGTTCCTTATGCGGCACATCCTTCGACTTGACCCGCTTGAGGAAGGCCGAGAGGTGCAGGCTGAATGCATAGAGGAAGCGGTCATGGTAGCTCGAATTCATGCGCTTCTGCACATAGAGCGCCACATGCTCCGCAAAGTCGACGAGCGAGGCGTCAACGATCTTGAGCAGGCGCTCCCGCGTCGTCATGTTGACGGAGTGCTTCTTGTTGTAGAGATTGCGCACATAGATGTTGACGTCCGTCGCAAGGATCTGCTTGATGAGATCGCTGCTGATACCCTCGCCCTTCAGGAGATCGACCTTCGCCTCGACGACCTGGTAGAGGTTAAAAGGCTCCACGCCACTATCCGCATCCGTCAGTTGGAATTCGGGCCCCGGCGGCACGATGATGCACGAATCACTGCCGAGAGCCTTCGTGACCTCGGCCAGCGCCTGACGGTTGGCCGAGAGCGTCAAGAGGCCATTGCGGATCTGCTGCGGCAGCATCTTGAAGTCAACCTCGATGCCCTCGGGGCTGTCAATGCCACTCAAGAAAGCCTGCGCGCAGAGCAATTTGATATTCGACTTGAGCTGGCCTACATTGCCGCTGCCGATGCTGCCGACGAGCGCCTTTATTGTCTCCACGCCCACGCGGATTGGCTTCTTGACGCGCTGCGCCTCATCTTGGAACATCAGCTTGATGATGTCGAGCTTCTCGCCTGAACTGCGCTCCGCGAGCGGGGGGATCTTCATGATGTTCGGGATGCGCCGCACAAAGGTCTTCGTCAGCACCGAGTCGGGATCTTCTGTCGTCGCCCCGATGATCAGGACCTTGGCCTGTCGGCTGCGCCGCGTCTCGCCGAGACGGTTGAATGTGCCCGTATCCATGAAGTAGAAGATCATCTCCTGACCTTCAGGTGGCAGGCGGTGAATCTCATCGAGGAACAGCACGCCGCCGTCCGCCTCTTCGACGAGGCCCGCCTTCGACTGCTCGGCGCCCGTGAACGCGCCCTTGACGTAGCCGAAGACATGCGAGATTAGGAGCTGCGGATTGTTGTAGTAATCCGCGCAATTGAACGTCACGAACGGCGCGTCTTCCGCGAAGCGGTGCATGGTCTTGCCGTACTCGAACATCATGTGAGCAAAGAGCGTCTTGCCGACGCCCGTCTGGCCGACGATCAGCGTGTGCAGACCATCAGGCGGATAGAGTATCGCCGCCTTGGCCTGCTCGACCTGACGCTTGAGGCTCCTATCCGCACCGATGAGCCGCGCAAAGGGATTCTCCGGCTCCGCCGGCGCCTTCGACTGGCTGATGGCCTCGACGTCGTCAAACTGGCAGGCCCCCTCACCGAGCTCCACGCCGAGTGCCGACTCCAGGCAAGCCTTGTCGAAGTACAGGACTGGACGGCCCAAGAACTTCACGATCTTTCCCTGACGGTGCAGTTCATTGAGCTCTTTCGAAACATTATTGCGCAAGATATCCAACGCCGCCGCGATCTGCTGCGCATCAAACCCAATGCGCCCCGTGACCTGGTCCCCCGGCCAGGCCTCCGAGCCCTGCTGGATGTATGCGTAGATGCGTTCCCCTCGTTTCATTCTGGTTCCCCTCCATGCATCAACACGATAGACACTTTTTATTATAGCAGGCGCCGCCGCAGCAAGCAAAAAGAGCAGCGCATCTGCGCTGCCCTTTAGAAATCAGGAATCGATATCTTTTGACTCAGCCTACGAGCTCGTAGCCGGCCTCTTCGATGACCTTGCGGAAATCCGCCTCGGAGATGTCGTGGTTTGCCTTGACATCTGCCTTGCCGCCCTCGAGGTCGACGGTGACGTCCGTGACGCCGTCCATCTTGGCGAGTGCATCGTGAACGTGCTTCTGGCAGTGGGCACACATCATGCCCTCAATCTTCAGTGTCTTTTCCATTCTTATCGCTTCTTTCTCCTGTACAGGTTGTTCTTCAGCTGCCGGGATGGCAGCTTTTTCCTCATGTCTATCAGTAGAGACGGCGGCTGCCGTCTGTCCTGCCTCAATTTTCGCGCTCGCGCCATGGTCTGGCTTGAAGAAGCGCAGACGCAGGGCGTTCATGACGACGCAGACGCTCGACATGCTCATGGCCGCGGCGCCGATGACCGGCGAGAGCTTGATGCCGAAGGCCGGATAGAGGATGCCTGCCGCGAGTGGGATGCAGATGACGTTGTAGATAAGCGCCCAGAAGAGGTTCTCCTTGATGTTTTTCAGCACGGCCTTCGAGAGGCGGATGGCGCTGACCGCATCGAGGAGGTCGCTCTTCATGAGCACGGCATCGGCGCTCTCGATGGCGACATCTGTGCCGGCGCCGATGGCGATGCCGAGGTCGGCCTGCGCGAGTGCCGGCGCATCGTTGATGCCGTCGCCGATCATCGCGACGCGGTGGCCTGCCGCCTGCAGCGCCTTGATGTGCTCTGCCTTGTTCTCCGGCAGCACGCCGGCGATGACCTTCTCGATGCCCATGCGGCGGCGGATGGCCTCAGCCGTGCGCGCGTTGTCGCCCGTCAGCATGACGACATCGATGCCCATCTCGTGGAAGCGTGCGATAGCCTCGCGGCTCGTCGCCTTCTCCACATCGGCGGCAGCGAGGATGCCGATGACGCGGTCATCCTGCGCGAAGATCAGCGGCGTGCAGCCGTCATCAGAGAAAGCAGCGAGCTGGGCTTCGTAATCCTTGAGGTCGACGCCCTTCTCCTCCATGAGCTTTGCATTGCCGGCCGCATAGGCATGTCCGTCCGCTTTCGCCTCGACGCCGCGGCCGAAGAGTGCGCGGAATTCCGTCATCTCTCTGGGCGCGATGCCCTTCACTTTGGCCGCCGCCGTGCGCCCCCCGCCATACCGGCTTCCGCGAGCGGATGCTCGCTGCCCTGCTCGAGTCCGGCCGCAATTGCGAGGAGCTGCTGCTCCGTGACACCGTCTGCCGTCACGATGCCGGTGACTTCCGGACGGCCCTCCGTGATTGTGCCGGTTTTGTCCATGACGACCGTGTCGACGGACTGCGCGACCTCGAGGGCCTCGCCCGACTTTATGAGGATGCCGTTCTCCGCGCCCTTGCCCGTGCCGACCATAATGGCGACCGGCGTCGCGAGTCCGAGTGCGCACGGACACGAGATGACAAGGATGCAGATGGCGATCGAGAACGCGAATTCGACGCTCGCGCCCATCGCGAGCCAGATGCCGCCCGCGATGACAGCAATCGTGATGACAGCCGGCACGAAGATGCCCGCGATCTTGTCGGCCGTGCGCGCAATCGGCGCCTTCGAGGCACTCGCCTCATCGACGAGGCGGATGATCTGGCTGATCGTCGTGTCCTCGCCGACGCGCTCCGCGCGGAAGTGGATGGATCCCTGCTTGTTGATCGTGGCCGAGGTGACCTTGTCGCCCGCCTGCTTCTCCACAGGGATCGGCTCACCCGTGATGGCCGACTCGTCGATGCTCGTCGTGCCGGAGAGCACTGTGCCATCTGCGGGGATGCGCTCGCCCGGGCGCACGATGATCTCATCGCCCGCGACAAGTTCTTCCGCGGGGATGGTCTGCTCCACGCCGCCGCGCACGACACAGGCCTGCTTCGGCGCGAGGTCCATGAGCTTCTCGAGCGCCTTGCTCGTCTGTCCCTTTGCGCGCGCCTCGAGGTACTTGCCGACGGTAATCAGCGTGACGATCATGCCGGCCGACTCGAAGTAGAGGTTCGTGCTGTACTCCTGCACGAGCGCCATGTCGCCGTGGCCGAAGCCCCAGCCCATGCGGAAGATCGCGAAGGCGCCGAAGAGCGCCGCCGCCATCGAGCCCATGCCGACGAGGCTGTCCATGTTCGGCGCGCCGCGGAAGAGATTGCGGAAACCCGCAATGTAGTAGCGGCGATTGAGGTACATGATCGGCAGCACGAGCAGGAACTGCGAGAACGCGAACGTGATAGCGTTCTCCGGCCCATCGAAGATCGTGCTGATAAAAGCCGGCACCGGCAGCCCGAAGAGCCGCTCAAAGAGGCCGTGCATCGAGATGTACATCGTCGGCAGCAGGAAGATGATGGACCAGATGAGACGGTGCTTCATCTCCGCAATGCTCTTCTTGACGGGGTCCTCCTGTGGGGCGGCCTGTGCTGCTGCCTTCTGCCCCTTGACCGAGGCGCCGTAGCCGGCGTCGACGACCGCCTTGATGATGGCGGGCACATTCGTCTTCGCCTCATCGTACTCGAGCTGCATGCTGTTCGTCAGCAGGTTGACGCTGACGTCTTTCGTGCCGTCGACTTTCGCGACGGCCTTCTCTACACGGGCCGAGCAGGCCGAGCATGTCATGCCCGTGATCGTGAATTGTTCTTTCTTCATCTTGGATTTCAGCCTCCTTGGTGGCTATTGGGAAAACGATGGGTCACTTCATAACTTTCTGCAAGGTCGCGACGAGCTCATCGACGACCTCATCGTGACCGGCGCGGATATCGTCGACCACGCAGGACTTGATGTGCTGCGCGAGCAGTTCCTTGTTGAAGGCATTGAGTGCTGACTGGATGGCGCTGACCTGCGTGAGGATATCGACGCAGTAGCGGTCCTCCTCGACCATCTTGCAGACGCCGCGGACCTGGCCCTCAATGCGCCGCAGGCGCGAGACAAGGCATTTGTACTCCTTGCTGTCCTTATCGCGGTATTTATGTTTGACGCAGCCGCAGCAGGACTTTTCTTCTGTCCCTTCCGTACCTGCTGCAGCCACGTTCTTTGTCTTTTCACATGCACACATGAAATATACCCCCTAACGGTATCTTATACTATACCATAAGGGGGTATCTGTCAAGCAAAAAAATTCCCGCCAGATGGCGGGAATCCGATGGTGTCAGCCTTTGTCCATCGAGTGGATGATGATGTCGGTGATGATCTTCGTCCAGTCGACGCGGCCGCCGGCGCTGCCGGGACGCTGCTCTTCTGGCTGCTGGGGCTCTGGCGGCGGGTTCTTGGCACGTTCAGCGGCCTGGCGCGCGGTGCGCAGGTCGTTGGCAAGCGCCTGGTCCTGCTTGTCGGAGTAGTTCCAGGCGATCTCGAGCTCGCGCACGGCGTCATCATAGCGGCCCTCGTCATAGTAGATGAGGCCTTCGTACTGGTGGCAGCGCCAGATGGGATACGTCGTGTTATCGTGCGTTGTCGTGTTGGCTGCACTGAAATCCTCGAGTGCTTCGTGCGGCCGGTTGAGGCCGTAGTAGGCGCGCCCGCGCAGGTAGTAGGCATAGGCGCGCGGATTGCCCGTCACGCGGCGGTCCTCGATGAGCGTCGTGAGCTCGTCGATGGCTTTCGTGTACTCGCTGCGCTGGATGTTTCCCATGCTGCGATCGAAGATCTTGCCGTAGTCATAGCTCGTCTCGAGGCGCGTGCCGAGCTTCTTCTTCTCCTGACCGTTGGCCTTCTGGTACTCCTGCAAGAGCTCCTCATTCTGCTTCTTGAGGGCATCGCGCTCCTGCTGCAGTTTCTCGACCTCATCTTTCTTGGCCATCATGGCCTTGAAATCGATGTTGTCCGTATCGACCTCCGCCGTCAGATGGACCGTGTATTTCATGGTCGTGCCCGAGAGCTCCGGCACGGAGTCCTCCTTGATGACCTTGAGCACGGCGCCGGAGATCATCTTGACATCGTCCTCGGTCAGCTGCATGTTCTTCGTGCGCGAATAGCTCTCGACGTAGACGCCTGCCTTCTCGACGGCCGCGCGCATGGCCTCCTGCCGCGCTGCATCGCGCGCGATTTTCGGAGAATCGTTGTCCCCCATGATGTAGACGCCCGTCGCCTCGATGACCTGCGGTGCCGCTTCGGCAGGCCCCTGCCCACCCAGTCCAATACAGACGGCCGCCATCAGCACGAGGCAGGCTCGCCACAACCTCTTCATATCCAACACCATCCTCATCTAAAATAGTGTACTTTGCTAACTACTATTATACGGTCGTCGCTCAAACCTGCCAATTAAAAAAGCATGAATTTCCCTCAGATTGCCCTCTCTAAAAAAATTTTGCGGAATCGCAAAAAAAAGATTGACACGACCGCCCGAAATCGATATACTATATCTTGTCAGTTGCGACAAGCGACAGATGCTGATTTAGCTCAGTTGGTAGAGCAGCTCATTCGTAATGAGCAGGTCGTAGGTTCAAGTCCTATAATCAGCTCCATCTGGAACATCAGGCTTTCGAGAAATCGAAAGCCTTTTTTGTTGCCCATCTCTCTCCGACATCTGCTATAATGAAGGAAACAATGGCATCGAAACGATGAACAGGAGGAATTACCATGAAGATTGCAATGGCAAATGACCACGCGGGCACGAAGCTCAAGAACGAGATCAAGGCATACCTCGAGAGCGAGGGCCATGAGGTCAAGGATTTCGGCACGTACGACGAGGAGTCGTGCGACCTCTCGGACTTCGTCTACCCGGCTGCCCTCGCCGTCGCCAAGGGCGAATGCGACCGCGGCATCTTCGTCGACGGCGTCGGCTACGGTAGCGCAATGATCGCCAACAAACTGCGCGGCATCTTCGCCGTCGTCTGCCAGGACCCATTCTGCGCGGCCCTCGCCCGCCAGCACAATGACAGCAATGTGCTCTGCCTCGGCGGCAAGATCATCGGACCGGCAATCGCTATGGAAATCGTCAAGACCTGGATGCACACGGACCCGCTGACGGCCGAGAAGTACCGCCGCCGCGTCAAAAAAGTACAGGAAATCGACGCCAAGCACTGCGTGTCCGTCAAATAATCACGAAACCATCATACCGAAACGGTAAAAGAGAAGTCCCGGGTAAAGCTCGGGGCTTCTCTTTTTTTACATAATGATGTTATATATCGTCACCCTTGTCGCGACAGTAATTGACGAGCGAGTCAATGAAGGCGCGCGCGGCATGCGACAGATACGATTTCTTGCGCCAGGCGACGAGCGCATGGCGGCGCGGGCGCGTCGGCAGTGCCGCATAGCACGGCCGCGTCTTCGGCTGGAAGGCCCGCTGCTGCGAGCGTTAGCGCCGTCTCCATGCTGCGCGTCTGCAGATAGATCTTCGGCGTGAAGCCGGCCTCCTCGCAGAGCGAGAGCAGCTGCTGGTGAAGTTTCTGCTCGCTGTGCATCTGGATGAACGGCGTATCCTTCAGGAGGCCAATCGGCAGCAGAGGCAGTGTCCCGCGGCAGTCCTGCGGCAGGGGGGACTGTTTCGAGAGCTCATGCCCTGCCGGCAGGACAAGGACCATCTCTTCAGAGTAGAGCTCGGCAAACGAGAAGGCGTTGGCATCGACGGGCTGCGTCGCGATGATGAGGTCAGCGTCACCCGAGAGCACGGCCTCTTCGAGCCGCTTCGACGTGTGCTCCGCGAGCTGCAAGCGGATGCCGGGGTACTTCTCCTGGAACTCGGGCAGGAACGAGGCGAGGAAGTACGTGCTGCGGAACGGCGAACTGCCGACGACGAGGGTGCCCTGCGCGCAGCCGAGCTCATCCTCAACGTAGCGGTGGAACTCCGTGTCGAGTTCCATGATGCGCTGCGCCGTCTCGAGGTACTTCTGCCCGATCGTCGTTGGGCGCAGCGGCTGCGAACCGCGGTCGAAGAGCGGCGCGCCGACTTTCTTCTCGACGCTCTTCAGAAGCTGCGAGAGCGACGGCTGCGAGATGTAGAGCTTCTCCGCTGCACGTGAGATGGACCCCATCTCGTAGATGGTGCGGATGTAATGGAAGTGACGGATTTCCAAGTAAATTCCTCCCCCCACAAGAGTAATATAGGATTAATCCTATTGAATCTATAAGTTCTTATGTAAATCATGATAATTGTGATTTTCATAACATAATCACAGACACAGCAAAACTCCTTGATTTTCAATATTTTAATGCATAATATTCATGATTCTTTTTTATTTTACCATATAGTTATTATTATGTCTTTAATAAAATATCTAGTATTATACTTATAGTCAATTCTGTACTATAATAAAGGCATCAAAACGAGATAAAAACAAAAGAGAACAAGATACAGAGTCCTGCAAGGAGGTCTTTACCATGTCGTTAACGTATTATTTCCTGCCAACCCGCAATGTCTTTGGTGAAGGTGCTGTCAACGAAGCCGGCAAGCTCATGAAGAGCCTCGACGGCACGCATCCGATGATCGTCACAGATGCATTCCTGGCAAAATCCGGCATGGCCGACCAAGTCAAGAAGATCCTCGAGGATGAGGGCCTGCCGACTTACATCTTCGGCGGCGCTGAGCCGAACCCGACGGACAAGAACGTCGTAGCTGGTGTCAAGGCCTTCAAGGAGCAGGGCTGCGACAGCATCATCTCCCTCGGCGGTGGTTCCTCGCACGACTGCGCCAAGGCCATCGGCCTGATTGCGGCCAACGGCGGCGAGATCTACGACTACGAGGGCATCGACATCTCCAAGAACAAGATGGTCCCGCTGATGTCCATCAACACGACGGCCGGCACGGCTTCTGAGATCACGCGTTTCTGCATCATCACGGATACGCGCCGCAAGGTCAAGATGGCCATCCTCGACTGGCGCGTCACGCCACAGATCGCAATCAACGACCCGGTCCTCATGAAGGGCATGCCGCCGCGCCTCACGGCCGCAACGGGCATGGATGCTCTGACGCATGCCATCGAGGCTTATGTCTCCTCCGCTGCGAACCCGCTGACGGATGCCGCTGCCCTGCAGGCCATCAACATGATCCAGAAGTACCTGCCGAAAGCCGTCGCCAATGGCGATTACCTCTACGCCCGCGACAAGATGGCCTATGGCCAGTACCTCGCCGGCATCGCGTTCAACAATGCTTCCCTCGGCTATGTCCATGCCATGGCCCATCAGCTCGGCGGTTTCTACAACCTGCCGCACGGCGTCTGCAACGCCATCCTGCTGCCCCATGTGTGCGAGTACAACCTGATCTCCAGCCGCCGCCGCTTTGGCCGCATCGCCAAACTGCTGGGCGAACGCGTGGACGGCCTGAGCCCGACCGACGCTTCGCAGGCTGCCATCAAGGCCATCCGCATCCTGTCCAAGGACGTGGGTATCCCGGAAGGCCTGATCGCCCTGGGCAAGAAGTACGGCAAGGAAGTGAAGGAAGAAGACATCCCCACCATGACCGCCAACGCCCAGAAGGACGCCTGCGGTCTGACCAACCCGCGCATGATGAGCGACGCCGCTGTGGCCGCCATCTACAAGGCCGCCCTGTAGTCCTCGCTGCATAGCTGCATAATGGAGGCCCCCGGGAAACCGGGGGCCTTTTTGTGTCTTGGGCTTTAGCTTGTCGGGCGTCACGGCGCGAAATGAAAAACCACCCGCATGGCAGGTGGTTTTGAGACTATGGCCGGAGTGTTTCCGGCTGCTGGAGATGGCACGGACACGGCAGGGCGATATGCCCCGCTGCGGGGGCCGCTGTTTTCCCGTCGCAGTTTTCAGAAGAGCATACCGGAAAAAAGCAGAGCGCAAGGAAGGGGGATCCTTTGCCCGGCAGGGCTCCCTCTGTGGTGCGGCATCACGCGAACATACCCGGCCGGGCGGCACGGCAGACGGCCCCGGCCACGGC
>OGQZ01003320.1_pt1 | contig 10389 bp, 9 predicted proteins | sample 1553321 | NCBI WGS metagenome assembly OGQZ01 (sample SAMEA2579958, study PRJEB22360) | human gut metagenome | reverse complement strand
GAATGGGCGGCCTTTGCTATTGCATATACACCGGTATTGTGATAATATATCAGTAATGCAATCTTTTTGGAGGGATAATATGGGATATATATTGATAGGCATAGTCGCGCTGCTGCTTTTTAGTCCCCTGATACTGCTGATACATGGTAAAGCGCCGGAACCAGAGCCGGAACCAGAGCCGGAACCAGAGCCGGAACCAGAGCCGGAGCCAGAGCCGGAGCCGGAACCGGAGCCGCCTAAACCAGCTCCGCCTAAAGTGCCAGCGGCGTTGAGGCAGAATATAATTGACTGTCCGTCCGACTATACCGTAATAGACTTTGAGACTACCGGCCTTGACCCGGTAACGGACGCGATAACCGAGCTGGGCGCGCTGCGCGTGCGCGACAACAAGATTTCCGCTTCGTATCAAACGCTGGTCGATCCGGGTCGCCCGCTGCCAGCGAAGATAGTGGAGCTGACCGGCATTACCGACGATATGCTAAAGGGCCAGCCCAAGCTCGAGGACGTGCTGCCGTTTTTTGTGGATTTTCTGGGCGACGATATAACGGTAGGGCACAACGTAACGTTTGATCTCAAATTTTTAGCCATGGCGCGCGAAAAGTGCGGTATGCCCAAAAAGGATTATAAGTGGATAGACACCTGCGCGCCTGCGCGCATAATCTATCCGGACGCGGGAAAGTATAGTCTGGATGCGTTGGCAAAGCACTTAAAACTTGGCGAGCCTCAGCACCGCGCCAATGCCGACATGCGCGTGACATACGCCATATTTTTAAATGAAATGGCGCAGATTACCAAGTACGACCGCATTTGGCCGATGCTTAAAGTGCAGTATGACGTCGATGCGCCCGCCGACGCGCGCTCGGCATGGGCGCGCCCGACAGACGAAAAGAGTGCGGATTTAACGCCGCTAAAAAATGAGTTGCGGTGGTGTGACGATTTTGTGCGCAAATATTATTATACGGATGTGCGCGCGCTGCGCGATGATAAGTGCGACGGCCGAAGCGTGGCGGCGGGCACGTCCTGTATCGTGCTGTACAGCGACCTCGATAAGCGCGCAAATATTTTTGACGTCGCCCACCCCGAAAAACCCATAGGCTACCTCCCCCAAAACCGCTTAGCCGACATGGTGTGCGACTATACGCACAACGTGGACATGGTGCTGGCGACCGCCGACGCGATAAGCGCGGGCGGCGCGGTAAATATGCTGGAGATGGCCTTTTACATGGATGAGGGTCCCGCCGATGACGACGACTTTGACGATGATGACGACTTTTCGGACGATTGATTCAAAAGCGACTGCTAAAAAGCAGCCGCTTTTTTGTGCGCAAAAAGCTTGCGCGCAAGTCTGCCCCATGCTAAAATATCAGCGTGCGCAAAAAATTAATCGTTTAAGCATCGGCACCGCGCAATATCAAAAACGTTTGCGCCGGGCTTTGCTTTGCGGTTGATGTAGATTATGCGGCGGCGGACATCCGCATAGGCGTACACATGGGGCTGGTCGGGCGCACTAATCGTGTCATAGTAGTAGCCGCCATATCGCGGGCGGCTCTTGTCGGATCGCAATAATATCGCCCCCCAGTATACTTGATGGTATATTATATGCCAGTCAAGCATAAAATATACCATGCAGCGGTCATAATGCAAAATTTTTGCGTTAATGATAATACATAAAAGTAGGTGTAAGAAAATGGCAGTTAAGAAGTACACGACGGCAGAACCCCGATGGCTTGAGCAGTACGGTAGATGGCAGGTCAACGTCCAAAAGGACGGACGGCGCAAAACCTTTTCGTCGTCCATCGCCGGGCGCAAGGGCAAGGCCGAAGTCATGGCGCGCGCGACAGAATGGCTGCAGTCTATGGACGCGGATAACATCCGGCTCTATGCCGCGTGGGATCGGTTTATGGCCGATCAGCAAAAAAACACCGGCAAATCCAACTGGGTCAAGCATGACAGTCACTGGCGCACTCACATCAAGCCCACTATCCCCGACAAGCGACTGGACAGCGTGACGCCGTTTGAGTGGCAGGCGTGCATCAATCACGCGGCGCAAAATGGCGCGAGTAAACGCACTTGCATTAACGTGCGCGCGACGATTATTAGATTTAGATCGTTTTGCGAGCTTGAGCGTTTTGCGCATACTATACCGGCCGGTACAGTGCTCAAGGTGCCTAAAAATACTCGATTCAAAAAGCGCATTATCCTCCAGCCCGACGATCTATACCGTCTTTTTACCACGGATCGCATTACTAAGACGGTATACGGTACGCATCTGCGTACCACGCCCATATACTATATACATGCGTGGCGATTTTTAGTTGCGACGGGCTTGCGCCCCGGCGAAATCATACCCTTGACGCATGATAGTATCGGTAAAGGTGGCATTTTATATATTGACGGCAGCCGCAATATCTTAAACGAGCACACCGACGGCAAAAATCAAAACGCAATCCGCAAATTTATATTGACCCCGCTTGCTTTGCGAATACTGGACGATCAGGCTGATATGCTTAAGCAGCGCGGCATAATATCGCCTTACCTTTTCCCGGCGCCGGATGGCGGTCAGATCATATCATCGCGCCTCACACGGGCATGGTGTGATACGCGCGGCAGTCTGGGCATTAAGTCTCGCATGTACGACCTGCGTCACACTTATGTCAGCGTTGTCAAGTCCGACGTCCCCGACCCACTTCTGCGCGCGACGGTTGGACATAGCACTAAGATGGACACCTATGCCGTGTATGCGCATGAGCTGGACGGCGACATGCAGCGTGCCGCCGACATGGCTGAGGTAGCTTTTGATAAGGTTTTAGGTGGTGATATTGCCAATCCAAAAACACGTTAAAAAACACGTTTGAGTTCCGATACTTGCGTATGCCGTTTGGATATATATACGATTTGCATAAAATGAGCAGTATAAAAGCCGCTATTATCTGTGCAAATCAGATATATAGCGGCTTTAATTGGTGGAAGCGAGGGGAGTCGAACCCCTAGCCAAAGCGCCGGAAAGCGTCCAAATGTAGGCACTTCACGGCGCTTTACAAAATCCAAAAACCCGTCAAAAAACCCATTGATGCTGAAAAACGTCAATGGGTTTTTGCATGTCGGCCAATGATTAAATTGTGCTGGTTAATCGTTGTCTAGCGTGCAGTTGTCGCCAAGCGTGCAGCCGTCGCCTAGCTCACAGTTGACGCCCAGTTCGCAACAGTCGCCCAGCTCGCAACAACTGCCCAGCTTGCACTCGTAGCCCAGCGTGCAGTTGTTGCCCAGCTTGCACTCGTCGCCCAGCGTGCAGTGGCTGTATAGCTCGCAACCGTTGCCCAGCGTGCAGTTGTTGCCCAGTTCGCAGCACATGACCAGTTCGCAACCGCTGCCCAGCGTGCAGCCGTCGCCCAGCTTGCACCCGCCGTATAGCTCGCAACCGCTGCCCAGCGTGCAGTTGTTGCCCAGCTTGCATCCGCTGCCTAGCCTGCATCTGCTGCCCAACGTGCAGCCGTCGCCGAGCGTGCAATCGCTGCCCAGCGTGCAGTAATTGCTCAGTGCGCAACACCTACCCAGCGCGCAGTTATAGCCGAGCTCGCAGTAATCGCCCAGTTTGCAACTGCTGCCAAGCGTGCAGCCGTCGCCTAGCTCGCAACTGCCGCCCAGCGTGCAGCCGTCGCCGAGCGTGCAATCGCTGCCCAGCTCGCAACACCTGTCCAGCGTGCAGTTGTCGCCGAGCGTGCAGCCGTCGCCTAGCTCGCATCTGAAGTTCAGCCCGCACCTGCTGCCGAGCGTGCAGCCGTCGCCAAGCTTGCAGCCGTCGCCGAGCGTGCAATCGCTGCCCAGCGTGCAGTTGTCGCCGAGCGTGCAATCGCTGCCCAGCGTGCAATTGTCGCCGAGCTCGCAGTTGTCGCCCAGCCTGCAATCGTTCGCAAAAATCAGGCGCGCGTTATCGGCGCCAAAGTCTACTTTTGTCCAATTGCCGCTGGGCAGATGTTTATACCCGCACTCATCGCGCTCGATAGCCTTAAAATCATCCTGCTCGTAACACTTCATGCTTTTTTCTCCTTGCCCGGCGCTTTCCCGCGCCCGCGGCCTTGACTGTCCGTGCCTATATTATACTACTTTCCGCCGCGATTGTCAATACCAAATCGCACATTTTTTGCGCCAAAATACAAATAATCCCCCTGCCAAAGCAAGGGGATTATTTGAAGCCGCGCTTATTACCTCCGCTTATAAGCCTCCAGCAGCGCGCGCACGTCGGCGGTATCTTTGGCCACGTCGCCCAAATCGGCGTCGTACACCATCCGCGCGCCCGGCACCATCGCCGCGTCCATGCCATCGTCGGCCATGCGCGCCATGCAGTTCTGCGCCATCGACATGCCGCCGTCGTTAAATTTGAGGTGCGCGTCTGCCATGTCGCAGCACCAGTCGGCGGCCTGCCGACTTTTGTCGCGCAGCTCGTGCGCCTTGGTCGCGTACTTGCGCGCCTCGCGGACGTTTCCGCGCAGCACATCCATTATCCAGCGCATCATCATGCCAGACGCACCACCCTTACGCTGGTCAGGTCGGCCGTCGCGCCCGCGCCGCTGGCCTGCAAAGTAAGTGAGTTGACGTTGGCGCAGTTAGGCGCGATGTACCGCGCCGTGCGCGCGGTGCTCGAGGAGACAGCGGCGCATGCGGCGAGCCGCCGCGTGCTGATCATGGACCCCGCGGGGCCCGTCTTCACGCAGGCGAAGGCCAAGGAGCTCGCGGGCTATGAGCAGCTCGTCTTCATCTGCGGCCACTACGAGGGCTTTGACGCGCGCATCTACCCGCTCGCCGACGAGGCCATCTCGATTGGCGACTTCGTGCTGACGGGCGGCGAGCTGCCCGCGATGGTCATCACGGACGCCGTCTCGCGCATGCTGCCGGGCGTGCTCGGCGATGCGGAGTCGGCGCCGACGGACTCGTTCTACGACGGCCTCTTGGGCTTCCCGCAGTACACGCGGCCGCGCGACTTCGAGGGCATGGAGGTGCCGGAGGTGCTGCTCTCGGGCGACCACGCGAAGATCCGTCAGTGGCGCCACGAGCAGTCGCTCAGGCTGACGCAGGAAAGGCGCCCCGACCTCTTGGAGAAGAAGGAGCTCAGCGACAAGGACCGCGAGCTTCTCGGGCGCTTTGCACAGTCGGAAGAACAGTCGGAATAACCGCACGCGATCTGCTTAAAATCCGCGCCTTTGGGTGCAAGATTCCACTTGTTTCAACGAGTTGAATCTGCTAAAATAAAGCTAAAGTTAGCAGAAAGGCCATGGCTTCTGGAGCCGTGGCCTTTTTGGTGAAAGCCATAAAAAGAAAGGCAGGTTTTGGTGGATTGGAGGAAAAGCTGAAGCTGTACGGCTTCAATAACCTGACGAAGGCATTGAGCTTCAACATCTATGATATCTGTTATGCGAAGTCGGCGCGGGAGCAGCAGGACTACATCAAGTACATCGACGAGCAGTACAACTCGGAGCGCTTGACGAAAATCTTGTCGACGGTCACGGAGATGATCGGCGCGCGCATCCTCAACATCGCGAAGCAGGACTACGACCCGCAAGGCGCGAGCGTGACAATGCTTATCGCGGAAGAAGACGCGGTGACATCGGGACGCAAAAAGCCGGTCGAGTCGGCCATCCTCGGCGACACGATCCTCGCGCATCTCGACAAGAGCCATGTGACGGTGCACACGTACCCCGAGTTCCATCCGGGCACGAGCATCGCGACGTTCCGCGTCGATATCGACGTCGCGACGTGCGGGGAGATCACGCCACTCAAGACGCTCGACTACATGATTGCGCAGTTCGACTCGGACATCATCACGATGGACTACCGCGTGCGCGGCTTCACGCGCGACCTCGACGGCCGCAAGCTCTTCATGGACTCGAAGATGCGCTCCATCCAGGAGTTCATCGCGCAGGAGACGCTCGACCGCTACGACGCCGTCGACATCAACCTCTATCAGGCGAATCTCTACCACACGCGCATGCTCATCAAGGAGCCGCAGCTGCAGAACTACCTGTTCAACACGGACATCTACGAGATCCCGCCGAAGGACCGCCTCGCCATCAGCAACAGCCTGCGCCGCGAGATGATTGAGATCTACAGCGGCCGCAATCTCTACTGAAAAAATGCGATAAGGATAAGGAAGTGAAAGACAGTGGGACGATATCTGACTCAGGAGAGTGCACCGATTCTCGAGGCGCTCGAGCGCATGAAGCGTGCGCGCCTCGTGCCGTTTGATGTGCCGGGCCACAAGCGCGGCCGCGGCAATCCGGAGCTCCGGGACTTCCTCGGGGAGAAGTGCCTCGACGTCGATGTCAACTCGATGAAGATGCTCGACAATCTCTGCCATCCCGTCTCGGTCATCCGCGATGCCGAAAAGCTTGCGGCGGAGGCCTTTGGCGCGGCTCATGCGTTCTTCATGGTTGGCGGCACGACGTCGGCCGTGCAGGCGATGGTGCTGACGGCGGTCGGCCGTGGCGACAAGATCATCATGCCGCGCAATGTGCACCGCAGCGCCATCAACGCGCTGATCCTCTGCGGTGCCGTCCCGGTCTACGTCAACCCGCAGATGGACCACACGCTCGGCATCTCGCTCGGCATGCGCGTCGAGGAGGTCAAGGATGCCATAAGGCGCCACCCTGACGCCAAGGCCGTGCTTGTCAACAACCCGACGTACTACGGCATCTGCTCGAACCTGCGCGAGATCGTGCGCCTCGCGCACGCGCACGGCATGATGGTGCTCGCTGACGAGGCGCACGGCACGCATTTCTACTTCCACGACAAGCTGCCCGTCTCGGCGATGGCGGCCGGTGCCGACATGGCCTCGATCAGTATGCACAAGTCGGGCGGCTCCCTGACGCAGAGCTCGATGCTGCTCTGCGGTCCGAACGTCAATGCGGGCTATGTGCATCAGGTCATCAACATCACGCAGACGACCTCGGGCTCGTATCTCCTGCTCTCAAGCCTCGACATCAGCCGCCGCAACCTCGCCCTGCACGGGCAGGAGATCTTTGATAAGGTCATCGGGCTCGTCGAGTACGCGCGCGACGAGATCAACGCGATTGGCGACTACTACGCCTACAGCCGCGAGCTCATCAACGGCGACTCCATCTACGACTTCGACACGACGAAGCTCTCCATCTTCACGCGGCCGACGGGCCTCGCGGGCATCGAGGTCTACGACCTCTTGCGCGACGAGTACGACATCCAGACGGAGTTTGGCGACATCGCGAACCTCTTGGCCTATGTCTCGGTCGGCGACCGGCCCAAGGACATCGAGCGGCTCGTCGCGGCGCTCGCGGAGATCCGGCGCAACTACCGCAAGGACTCCTCGAAGATGCTCAAGGCCGAGTACATCGAGCCAGAGGTCGTCTACGGGCCGCAGGAGGCGTTCTACGCCGAGAAGGAGTCGCTGCCTATCGAGTCGACCTCGGGCCGTGTCTGCAGCGAGTTCGTCATGTGCTACCCGCCGGGCATCCCGATCCTCGCGCCGGGCGAGCGCATCACGGACGAGATCCTGACCTACATCCGCTACGCGCGCAAGAAGGGCTGCCAGATGACGGGCCCCGAGGACATGACGCTCGCGCGGCTCAATGTCGTAAAATAATCGTGAAATAGAGGGGGGATTTTATGGAACTCTGGTTTACCGAACACCACACTCCGAATGTCCGACTGTCCATCAAGGTGGATCGCCAGCTCTACTCGGGCCGCAGCGAATTCCAGCGCATCGACATCTTCGACTCGAAGGAATTCGGCCGCTTTTTGACGCTCGACGGCTACATGATGCTGACCGAGATGGATGAGTTCATCTATCACGAGATGATCACGCATGTGCCGATGTGCGTCAATCCCGACGCGCACGACATCCTCGTCATCGGCGGTGGCGACGGCGGCACGGTGCGCGAGCTCTTGCGCTATCCGACGGTGCGTCACATCGACCTTGTCGAGATCGACGAGCTCGTCGTCGAGGTCTGCAAAAAGTACCTGCCGCAGACGGCGGGCTGCCTCGGCGACCCGCGCGTCACGATCCACTACGAGGACGGCCTCAAGTACGTGCGCCACGCGGAGGACGCCTACGACCTCATCATCGTCGATTCGACGGACCCGTTCGGCCCGGGCGAGGGCCTCTTCACGAAGGAGTTCTACGGCAACTGCTACAAGGCGCTGCGCGAGGACGGCATCATGGTCAACCAGCACGAGAGCCCGTTCTACCAGCAGGACGCCTACGCGATGCAGCGCGCCCACAAGCGCATCGTCGATTCCTTCCCGATCAGCCGCGTCTATCAGGCGCACATCCCGACGTATCCATCGGGCCACTGGCTCTTCGGCTTTGCCGCTAAGAAGCGCCATCCCGTCAAGGACGTCAACTGGGTGCGCTGGAACGCCATCGGCCTCAAGACGCGCTACTACAACACGCAGCTGCACGCGGGCGCCTTTGCCCTGCCGAATTATGTGGAGGAGATGCTAAGAGATGTTGAACCGGAATCGTAATGTCGAGACCTTCCTCGGCTGTGAAAACGACTACGAGGAGAGCCGCATCGTGCTCTACGGCGCACCATTCGACTCGACGACGTCGTACCGGCCGGGCACGCGCTTTGCGAGCCGCACGATGCGCGCGGAGTCGTACGGCCTCGAGACGTACAGCCCGTATCAGGACCTCGACCTCGAGGACGCAAAGGTCTTCGACGGCGGCGACCTCGAGCTCTGCTTCGGCGACACGGAGCGTGCGCTCGCGGACATCGAAGCGTGCGCTAGAGACATCGTCGCGGACGGCAAGCTGCCGTTCCTCATTGGCGGCGAGCATCTCGTGACGCTGCCGGCCTTCCGCGCCGTGCAGGCGAAGTACCCCGATGTCGCCGTCATCCACTTCGACGCGCACACGGACCTGCGCGAGGAATACCTCGGCAACCGCCTCTCGCACGCGACGGTCATCCGCCGCATCTGGGAAATCATCGGTGACGGCCGCATCTTCCAGTTCGGCATCCGCAGCGGCGAGCGCGCGGAGTGGTACTGGTCGGCCGAGGGCCATACGAAGATCCAGAAGTTCAGCTTCGCTGGCCTTGATGAGACGATCGCAGCGCTCAAGGGACGTCCCATCTACCTGACAATCGACCTCGATGTGCTCGACCCCTCGTGTTTCCCGGGCACGGGGACGCCCGAGGCGGGCGGCGTGCGCTTCACGGACCTTCTCTCTGCCGCGCTGCGCACCATCCGCGGCTGCCATATCGTCGGCCGCGATCTCACTGAAGCTCTCGCCGCCGCTCGACCCGAGCGGCATTTCGACGGCCACGGCTTTAAAGCTCCTGCGCGAGATGCTGCTGGCGCTCGAGAAGCCCTACCTCAAGTAAGTAAGTCTATTTATCTATATAATCTCAATCTAGGAGGCATAAACATGGGAAAAGCTTTGATCATCGGCTGCGGTGGTGTCGCGAGTGTCGCCATCCACAAGTGCTGCCAGAACTCGGACGAATTCAGTGAGATCCTGATCGCATCGCGCACGAAGTCGAAGTGCGACGCGCTCAAGGAGAAGCTCGAGGGCACGACGAAGACGAAGATCCGCACGGCGCAGGTCGACGCGGACGACGTCGAGGCGCTCATCGCGCTGATCGAGGACTTCCAGCCGGACGTCGTGCTGAACCTCGCGCTGCCGTATCAGGACCTGCACATCATGGATGCCTGCCTCGCGACGAAGACGAACTACGTCGACACGGCCAACTACGAGCCGGAGGACACGGCGAAGTTCGAGTACAAGTGGCAGTGGGCCTATCGCGAGCGCTACGAGAAGGCCGGCATCACGGCGCTCCTGGGCTCCGGCTTCGACCCGGGCGTCACGGGCGTCTTTGCCGCCTATGCGCTCAAGCATCACTTCGATGAGATCAACTACATCGACATCCTCGACTGCAACGCCGGCGACCACGGCTACCCGTTCGCGACGAACTTCAACCCCGAGATCAACATCCGCGAGGTGACCCAGAAAGGGCGTTATTACGAGAACGGAGAGTGGGTGGTGACCGAGCCGCACGAGATCCACAAGCCGCTCAATTATCCGGGCATCGGCGAGCGCGAGTCGTACGTCATCTACCACGAGGAGTTGGAGTCGCTCGTGAAGAACTATCCCACGATCCGGCGTGCGCGCTTCTGGATGACCTTCGGTCAGGAGTACCTGACGCACCTGCGCGTGATCCAGAACATCGGCATGGCGCGTATCGACCCGATCATCTACAACGGGGTCGAGATCGTCCCGATCCAGTTCCTTAAGGCGGTTCTTCCCGATCCCAAGTCGCTGGGCGCCAACTATCACGGCCAGACCTCGATCGGCTGCCGCATCAAGGGCCTGAAGGACGGCAAGGAGCGCACCTACTATATTTATAACAACTGCGACCACGA
>OGQZ01003316.1_pt1 | contig 10406 bp, 8 predicted proteins | sample 1553321 | NCBI WGS metagenome assembly OGQZ01 (sample SAMEA2579958, study PRJEB22360) | human gut metagenome | reverse complement strand
ATGTAAAAACAAGCGATGTAAAACCGAATGTGATCTTAGAAGATCTCTCTGAGATTACCAAAATGTTATAACGCAAAAAGGACACGGAATGATCACTACTAGTTCCGTGTCCAATTTTATCTTAAAAAACATTATTAAAATTTTAATAACCAAAGTTATAAATTGATATTTTTTCGTGTACGAGCAACATTCGTAGAATCACGAGAAATAAGTTTTGATTTGTATTCAATACGGATCACACATTTATCATCTTGAACGAAGAAGTCATCCTTTTCCTGAATCTTTTCATAGATCATATCAAATGCTTTCTTTCCTTTGTCTTCCATGTAATGTTCCACAGTCGTCAATGAGATCGGAAGCAGACTGGAAGCAAAGTCATTGTCAAATCCACATACACTAAAATCATCGGGAATCTGATAGCCTTTTTTAAGGATCGCATCCATGATCCCATAAGAAACCATATCGTTGTTACCGATGAATGCAGTAAGATTTGCGAGATTTCTGTCATCAAGACATTCATTGCATAATTGATAACCAACGCCGTGTTCTAAGAAAATATTTTTACGTTCAAGTTCTGGATCGATCTTGGCTTCTTTAACAATGATATTATAAGATTCATTCATACAAAGTTTCTTATAGGTGTTCTGAATTGCTTTTAAACGTTGATAACGCATGGCAAGGGACAGGCTTTTACCAATCGTAGTTGTTAAAAATGCAATATTACGGTGCCCAAGTTCGTATAAATGTTCAGCCATCAAAACTCCAGCAGTATAGTTACTTGTCTCGATGACATTCAGATCAATATCTGTTGTTTTATCTCCGATAACGATCACGGGATATTTCTTAGCAATCTTTTCTAAAAACGGTGGGCATTGAGGCATCATAGTAAAAACAATACCACTGACATGTAGTTTGATCATATCCTGAAGGAACTCTTTTTCTAAGGTTTCATCACGAAAAGTCGTGATGATCAAAGTTTTAAATCCTTTTTGATAAGCAGCCTGTTCAATAGATTGTGCAATCGTAGAGTAATAAGAGTTTGATATGTTAGGGCAAAAAATAGCAATATATTTTGCGGATCTTTGAGTATTGTAAGCGGGTGTACCATTCTTTTTTTTGGAAGAAGAAATCTCATATCCCAATTTTTTCGCAGAGGACAGAACCTTTTCAACCGTTTTATCGGAAAAAGAAACTCCTTCGCGTTTATTTAAGATCATGGAAACAGAACTTACGGAAACACCTGAATCATTTGCAATGTCTTTTAATGTAACTTTTTTATAATATGACATAAATCCCTCCTGAATAACATTAAAAGTTTAATAAAAAACAGAAATAAACTATTCAAAATAGACAAAAATTGATGAGAATTATTAGTCAATAATCTGTATTTTTATTAAAACAATTAAAAATAATTGAATAAAACAATTAAAAAAGTTAAAATTCAATTAAAGAAACAGAGATACAAAAATTAAAAGTTTAATTAATTTTAACACATTTATTATTCCGGAACAATAAAAATGTATTCTCGAGAGCGTGATATGAAAAAGGAGGTTGCATTTATGAAAGTTATTCAGATTTCAGATTTCCATTTAAGAGGTGATGGAAAATTATCTTTCCAGAAAGCAGATACAATGAAAGCCTTGCATCAGACGATTGATTATTTTTGTTCAATGAAGGATTATGAATTACCAGAATTTTTTGTAGTGACTGGGGATTTGTCTGAGGGTGGAACAAGGGAAGGATATGAGTTTATGAGAGAGGGACTTAGAAAACTTCCAAGACCAGTCTACATTGTTCCTGGGAACCATGATAAAAGAGACTTCTTTTTAGAAATGTTTACAGAGGAAACTCCGGTAAAAGAGGATATCAAACCTTATATCTGCTATACAATCGATGAATATCCAGTTCGAGTGATCATAATTGATACAAGCAAACCATCTTGTCATTCGGGTGGATTAAGCGATCGGGTAGCAGAGTGGCTGGAAGAAAGAATTACAGAATATCCTGAGAAACCAACATTAGTATTTACACATCATCCACCATTTGTAACAGGATTGCCAGCAATGGATGAAGGATTTGATCAGGCAGACAGACTTGCACAGATTTTAAATAAACATGAAAATGTTACGTTATGTTGTGGTCATATGCATACTGCTATTTTTACATCATGGCATAAAATTCCATGTGTGACATGTCCACCGATCGCAATGCAGATGGAAGTTGATTTTAGGGGGAAAAATGATATAAATCTTACAGAGGAAGAGAAAAAAGAGGAATTTAAAGGTGGAGGAGATCGCTTCTTCCTTGGAAATCCAGGATATTTGATTCATGATCTTCAAGGAGATCGCATTAATACACATTATCAGACAATTCCAACGGGTGCTGATTATTCAGGACCATGGCCATTTAAATACTATGAAGGGGAAGAAGATTAACAAGAAGGAGGATAAAATATATGGAAAAAAATAATTTTCGAAAAATTGCAACGATCACATTGTTTGAAAGTGCGGTGCAATGGTATTGTTTCTTATTATATGGAACAGCAGCAGGAACTGTGTTTAATAAAGTGTTTTTTTCACAGACGGGAAATGGAACAACAGCGTTGATCCTTTCTTATATGTCATTTGCGATTGGATATATTGCAGGTCCATTTGGTGCGATTTTCTTTGGACATATTGGTGATAGAAAAGGTCGAAAAGTTACGATGTATGCATCTTTATTGATGATGGGAATTTCGACATCGATCATCGGAATCCTGCCACCAGCAGCAAGCGCAGGAGTCGGAGTAGTTATCGTTCTTCAGTTAATGCGTCTGGCACAATGCTTTGGACGTGGTGGAACATGGGGTGGAGGGATCTTAATGGCATACGAAAATGTGCCAGAGAATAAGAGATCTTTCTATGCAGCGATTCCACAGATCGGACTTCCGATTGGATTCGGATTATCTTCTATTTTAATTGCAGTACCAACATTATTATTACCAGAAGATATTTTCTTTACGTGGGGATGGAGAATTCCTTTCCTGGCAGCAATTATCTTGACAGTGATCGTTATCCGTCAAAAAGGTGAAATGATGGAAACAGAAGATTACAAGAAAGCACAGGCAAAATTAGAGGCAGAAGAAGCAGAAGGAAAGAAACATAAAGTCGGATTTATTCCAATGGTAAAAGGATACTGGAAAACATTACTTCTTGGATGCGGTACAAGATGGGTGGATGGAACATTTTATAATATCTTTATCGTATGGATCTTGTCCTATTGCATTAACTGGCTTGGAATGCCACTGATCCAGACTTATATTATTACGATTATAGCATGTATTTTTAAGATTCCATTTACACTGTTTGGTGGATGGTGCGCACAAAAACTGGGAAATACAAGAACATTTGTAATTGGAGCTTTAGCATCAGCTGTTTTGAGTATTCCTACACTGAAAGTTATTGAATTAAGCAAAGGAAATCTAGCGATCACAATTATTGGAATCGTTCTTGGCTGGAGTATTGCATATAACCTGATCTGGGCGGTTATCAGTTCTTTATGGTCTTCTTACTTTGAAACAGAAGTACGTTATTCAGGAATTTCTTTTGTATATCATGTGCCAAGTTTCTTGGTAGCTGGGATGGTACCAACAATCTGTACATTGCTGATTAACTATGGAAAAGGTGATACGATTTATGTAGGTATCTATTCTACAGTTGTAGCGCTGATCAGTGCTGCATGTGCACTGGCTCTAAAAGCTCGACATGATCGAGGAGAGAAATAATGAATGAAGGGATTTGCAGGGGAATCATATGTTTGAAAAAATCAAATGTTTTATCCTTGATATGGATGGAACAATCTATCTTGGAAATGAACTATTCCCATTTACCAAAGATTTTTTAAAGAAAGTCGAGGAAACTGGAAGAGAATATTATTTCTTTACCAATAATTCATCAAAAAGCCAGCGGGCTTATATTGAGAAACTTGGGAAGCTTGGGATACCGATCAAGAAAGATCAGATGATGATCTCAAGTCATGTAATCATCAAATATCTTAAAGAACATTACGATGGAAAGAGTATTTATGTGCTAGGGACCCCATCCCTGATCCAGGAATTTCAATATTTTGATATGAACCTGACAGACGAAGATCCAGATATCGTAGTCTTAGGATTCGATACAACCTTAACTTATGAAAAGCTTTCCAAAGCATGTCATTATATCCGAAATGGTTGTACATACTTTGGAATCAATCCAGACTGGAACTGCCCGATGGAAGGTGGAACATTTATTCCAGACTGTGGTTCCATGGCAAAATTAATTGAGGCTTCAACGGGAAGATTTCCAGAATTCTTTGGAAAACCGTCGAAACATACACTGGACTATATCATCCAGGAAACGGGATACGAACCGGACGAGATCGCTATTGTAGGGGACCGGCTGTATACCGACATCGCAGTTGCAGATCAAAGTGATGTAATGTCAATTCTTGTGCTAAGTGGAGAGAGTACAAGAGAAGATGTAAAAACAAGCGATGTAAAACCGAATGTGATCTTAGAAGATCTCTCTGAGATCACCAAAATGTTATAACGCGAAAAAAGATACCAAATGATTCACTACTAGTTTGGTATCTTTTTTCATTGATCAACGTTTATCCAATTAAAACATGTTTCCCTTCAAATGCAAATCCAAAATGACAAATCTGTTCTTCCCTAAATCCATCAGCAATCAATTCAGCATCATAATTTTTCTCATTAATTTGAAATAAAGCCTTAGATACAGTATCCTCCAAAGAATCTTCCGTCCGTGGATTATGAACCTTAAATTCCAGAATATAAGCATTTTTAGATTTATCAAAAGGTTTTAACATTACATCATATCGTCCAAATCCGCTTTCACGATTGGAAGTTATCTTATAAGTATCAGAAAGTTCAACGATCAATCCAAGAACAAATCCATGATAAAATCGTTCTGGATGAGAAGAATCAGAAGGCTGTTTGCCTGTATCAAAAGAGCTAAATGTGGAAGCAGCAACTTGGTTCATGTAATCGTTCATATAATCGACATCTTGGCATAAAAAAGCTTTTAAGAAATCATTATAAGGAGTAGAATCTTCAGAAAACCAGTCTCGGATCATATCTTCAAACATTAATCTTACTTCTTTATTTGTAAGTTCCAGTGAATAGACAAAACGACCTCTTTTTTCATTAAAGGAACGATCAGACACTTTTAAATAACCGCTGGCAAGCAGCAGGCTCCAGATTGCACCTCGTTTTTTTTCTAACTGATCGAAGATAATTTCCTCATCAATTTCAGTTTTTAAGCATCCACCATTTAAAATATCTTCCAGGATCATTTTGGTTTCAGGATTGCTTATCTGCAGCAATTTACTGATCAGAGCATTAGAACTTGAATGAACCCAATAAGGTTTCAACAGTTTCTCTTTCAAGAAACAAGTAATAGACCATGGATTATAAATATCCTTCTGTGAACCGAAAGTAAACCCATCATACCATGACTTTACAAGAGATTCTTTGTCAGACAAATGATAGCTTTTTAAAGCTTTAAACACTTCATTTTCAGTGAATCCAAATTGGTGGCTATATTTTTCGGAGGTGGTTGTAATGATGGAGAGATTATTAAGATCAGAAAAGATAGATTCCTTGCTGATCCTCGTAATTCCAGTCATTAATCCACGTTCAAGGTATGGATTTGTTTTAAATGAAGCATTTAATAAACTGCGTAAGAACCCTGTCAGCTCATCCCAATAACCATGAATATAAGCTTCTTGTAAAGGAGTGTCGTATTCATCTAAAAGAATGATCACTTTTTTACCATAATATCTATAGAGAAAATCTGATAACTGATATAAAGAAGATGTCGCATCCGTCTCTTTTATATTTTCCTCCAACATACGCTCATAATATGCTCTGTCGGCATCTGTAAGCTTTTCACTGTCTTTAATATAACAAAACTTTATATATATGTTTCTTAACACCTCACACATCTTTTGTTTTGTTTTCTCATAATCTCTCTCTTTAATCCGCGCAAATGACAGACTGATGACAGGATAAGTTCCCTGCAGCTCACGGTATTTTTCTTCTTTCCAGATTGCCAGATGTTCAAACAAATCTGACCTGCCGGCATAGTCTATGGAAAAGAACTGCTCCACCATACTCATTGTAAGTGTCTTTCCAAAACGACGCGGACGGGTGATCAAAGTCGCACTGTCCCCGCAATCCCACCATTCTTTAATAAAAGGCGTTTTATCTATATAAAAATAGTTTCCCTGGATGATTGTGGAAAAATCCTGTATACCGATCGCTATATTTCCAGACATTATGACCTCCCTGCTTTTCAGACTGATATTGTGCGTTCCTTTTTGTTGTGATAAATTAATAATATACCATTTTTGTTTATTATACCATATGTAACCTTTTTACCAGGAGAATTTCGATCTATGAAAAAAGTAAGTGTCATCATCCCATGTTTTAATGCAACAAAATATCTTCCGAAATGCTTTATGTCACTTGTACAGCAGACAATCGGAATTGACCAGATCGAACTGATCTTTGTAGACGATGCATCCACAGATGAGGATGCTACCTGGAACATGCTGCAGGAATTTGAACGCGCCTATCCGGAAAGCATTATGATCTTAAAACTTGAGGAAAATATGCGCCAGGGCGGTGCAAGAAATGTTGCCCTGCAGTATGCAACGGGTGAATATATTGCATTTGTTGACGCTGATGACTTTGTCGCTGAGAATTTTCTGTTGGAAACTTATGAAAAAGCCAAAGAATCGGATGCTGATATCATCCAGTTTGAATATTTTTATTATACAGACCGTCTGGGTGCCGTGGACTCCGGTCGGAACATTATGCCGGAAGTGATTGAAATTTCTTCTGTCAATGACCGAAAAGAATTTTTGATCTCAGAGAAAATTACCTATGGCTGCTGGAATAAACTTTACCGTCACGATCTTTTAAAAACTGCTCATACCGCTTATGCAGAGCATGTTATTTACGAAGAACCGCTCTTTGTATATCCGCTTTTATATTTTGCAAATAAAATCGTAATCTTAAACGATGCCTACTATTATTACAGACAAAATGATTCTGGAACCATGCGAAATGATATGAGACAGGAAGAAACCCTAAAAATGCATGCCGATGTCCAACTTGCCGTCTGGAATTTTATGAAGAATACGCCGTTTTTCCAGGAATACTATGATGAAATCAAACTATATTTTCTCCATACCTATCTGTATGAGACACTGTATTTTGCAAAACTCCGGGATTTTAAACCCTCCTATTCTTTCTACAAAGAATTAGAAAAAACGGTGTTCACAGAGGTGCCGGATTATTCTCAGTCTGTGTACAGTGCTCTGATTCCGAAGCAGCTGGAGCTGTATCGGATGATTGAGGAGGGGATGACGGAGGAGAAGTTCGGGGGGTATTGTGAGCGGCTGTGAGCCGCTCCCGGTTACTCATGATGATTTGTTATCTCAATTGTAAGTCCTCAATTTTCTACTGATGATCAACTGAATATTGATATCCTCTTCCAGCTTGAAATGCATCTTCAATCTGATTTGAATATGAACCCTCTCAAGAAATTTACCTTAAACTTCATCAACCAATGTAATAATATCTTTAATTGACATCAGTCTGTCATCCACTTCCTTTGCTCTATGATATCTTAAAATATCTGTTGCAGTCTGCTGCATCGCTGGAAAGGCACTTCTTGTAAGCTGATTCGCATATATTACAATATTAATTCCATGCTGTTGTAGTTCACTTTCATATGTCTCATTATAAGAGGTCGGCACAACGACCAGAGGAGTAATTTTATCTTTTTCACGAAATCTGTCACAAAACGCAAATATTTCATCAGGAGTTTTTTTTCTACTGTGAATCATAATGCCGTCTGCCCCTGCGTCCACATATGCAAATGCTCTCACAAGTGCATCCTCTAATCCCTTTTCTAAAATAAGGCTCTCAATCCGTGCAATAATCATAAAATCTTTTGTACGCTGCGCACGTTTCCCCGCTCTGATTTTTGCAGTAAAGTTTTCTATACTATCCTGTGTCTGCTCTACCTCTGTTCCAAACAAAGAGTTTTTCTTGAGTCCCGTCTTATCCTCGATAATAACTGCTGAGACCCCTACACGTTCTAATGTTCTTACGTTGTATACAAAATGCTCAATCATACCACCAGTATCCCCATCTAATATGATTGGCTTCGTTGTAACCTCCAACACGTCATCCACCGTACGAAGTCTGGAAGACATGTCTACCAGTTCAATATCAGGTTTTCCTTTCGCTGTCGAATCACACAGACTTGATAACCACATTGCATCAAATTGATCAATCTCACCGTTATTGGCCACAACTGTCTTTTCCGCTATCAATCCGGTCAGACCACTATGCACTTCCAGTGTCTTTACTATTGGACATAACTGTAATAATTGCCGTAACCGTTTTCTACGATATTCCGGCATAGCAGTCCTTTCTCGCATAACAGCTTCAATATTCCTTACCTGCTCATTATATGTATATGGGATTTCTATTAACTGACCTCCCCATTTTTTCAGATTTTCAATGACATTATCACGGATCACTTCCATTGGATCATTTAGCCAATTATCTCCATGTATAACATAATCCGGTTTTATTCTTTCTAAAATCGAACCATACATTACCTCGTCCTGAACAACCACCTCATCCACTTCCGGTATCTGTTCTAACATTTTTTTCGTTCTTCAAATGATACCGTCGGAAAGCGGTTATATCGAATCATTGCAGTATCACTCAATACACCTGCAATCAATTTTCCATATTTTTTGCTTCCCGAATAATATTCAGGTGTCCTTCATGTATTACGTCCGTGCAAAAACAAGCATATACTTTTTTCATAAGCCAACCCCATGATATTTCATAAAATTATTTTTATTTTCTTCTGCAGTTTCCTTTGGTCTCCCCAGATCTGCCCTCGATTGCATTGCCACCTTTATCTCAATGAATGTAAGATTCCTTTTCTTTTTTATGTCACTCAACACCTTTGTTAAATCCTGCTGCTTATCCACGCAATACACCCTTTCATACCCAACGGTCCCGGCAATATCTGCATAGCTTAATCCCACACAACCAGTCGGCATTCCCCCTACCGATTCATGTGCGTCATTATTCAGACAAATATGGATCAAATTTTGCGGTTTCTGTTTTGCTATATATGCCATACTTCCCATATGCATAAGCACTGCTCCATCTCCATCCAGACAATACACCCTTTTTTTCTCTAATTTGTGAGCCATTCCAAGTGCGATCATAGATGCATGTCCCATTCCCCCTACCGTCAGGAAATCCTGTGCATGACTCCCTTTTATTCTATCACTCTGCTCATATACTTCTCTTGAAATCTTTCCTGTTGTAGAAATGACGACATCACTTTCATCCAACATTTTTATTATTGCCGCTATTGCATCTTCTCTTACTAAACTATTATTGTTTTTATAATCACTACTGTTATTATTCTGTAGAAAGTCTCTTTTCAAAACAAATGCGAATTGTTTTCCTTCTTTTAACACTTGTGCTGCTCTTTCAAAACTACGCATTATTTCCTGCATAGAAAGTTCCTTTTCCAACACTATATATTCGATTTCCAACACACGCAGTAAGTCTTCCGTTATTTTCCCCATATATTTATGCTGAGGTTCATCTTTCGTTCCTGGCTCACCGCGCCATCCCACTAATAATAACATTGGTATGCCATATACATCTTTATTAGCAAGCGATGTAATTGGATTTACTATATTTCCCAGCCCACTATTCTGCATATAAACGCAGGCTGGTACTCCAGTTGCCAAATAACTCCCAATCGCAATGCCAACAGCTGCCCCTTCATTTACCGGCACATAATGTTCAAATTCATTTTTCCCTGTCCCATTGATATAATCACAAAAAGACTTTAATGCAGAATCAGGCACCCCGGCTAATGTTTTTATTCCTATTTTTTTTATTTGCTCAACAAAATCTGTTACTAACATGTCTTATACCTCGAATCCAGCTGGCTCAATTCCTCCAGTGTATCAACTTCTATTACACTTTCCGGTGATATTTCCTCTACCTGAACCTTTAAACGTTTTAATTCCTGATCAACAATCTCATCCCAAAATAATTTCTCATGTCCTGGTTTCTTATATGATGCTTCAATTGCTTTTTTTATGATTAACGCATCTGACCTTTTCCAATAAGAAATCCCTGCCATGTTATATGTGTCTGTACCGCCTTTTCCTACTCTTGTAATATTACCATTTTGCACATCGAATACCCAGTCCGAAGAATAGCCCTCTATCATTTTTCCAAAATAACACGAAGTTGAATATTGTCTCAAAAAAATAGTATCATCGGGCACATACAAATCAGCTTC
>OGQZ01003314.1_pt1 | contig 10408 bp, 10 predicted proteins | sample 1553321 | NCBI WGS metagenome assembly OGQZ01 (sample SAMEA2579958, study PRJEB22360) | human gut metagenome | reverse complement strand
CAAAAAGCCTTTCATGATACTTCTATGTTGACTTTTGATGATATGGTTAAAGGTGAACTTCATGTTGATACAAACTTGCTAGGTGATTTCGTTATTATGAAATCAAACGGAACTCCAACTTACAACTTCGCCGTTGTAATTGATGATATGTTGATGAAAATTTCTCACGTAATAAGAGGGGAAGACCATATTTCAAATACTTTCAAACAAATTTTGATTTTTGAAGCTTTAGGCGCAGAAGTTCCAAAATTCGGTCATTTAGGAATGATTTTAGCTCCTGATAGAAGTAAACTTTCAAAACGTCACGGTGCAACTGCCGTTTCTGAATTTGTTGAAAAAGGTTATTTGACTGATGCTTTGATTAACTTTGTTGCCCTATTGGGGTGGTCACCTTCTGACGGTCAAGAAATTAAGACTGTTGATGAAATCGCTCAAGATTTTAGAATACACGAAATTTCCTCATCAAACTCAATTTTTGAATATGATAAGTTGAACTGGATGAACAGTCATTATATTAAAATGCTTTCAATTCCGGAATTGAAGGAAAAATTGAAACCATTCTTGACAAAATATGATTTGAATGAATTAACAGATGCTCAATATACCCGTATGGTGGAAGTTACTTATGAACCATTAACATTGTTGTCAGATATTACTGATGCTGTTCCATATTTCTTTGGAGAAGATGTTGTTATGGAAGACAAAGCTAAAGAAACTCTTGAAACAGAAGTTTCGCAAGATGTCTTGAAAACATTTATGGAACAAGCAAAAGATTGGGAATGGACAGAAGAAAACTTGCACGAAAAGTTGGAAGCTTTCAGAGCTTATTACAAAGAAAAAGGTGTTAAACCAAAAGTTACAATGTGGGCAATCAGAGCTGCAGTTACAGGTAGAACCTGTGGAGCAGATATGACTGCAATCCTTGCAATTATTGGTAAGGAAAAAACATTCCACAGAGTAAAAGTAGCAATGAAACAAACTGTTTAGTAAAAATAAAAATAAATTGCAAAAAGAGTAGATTTTTTAATCTACTCTTTTTTAATGATATTTACAATTGTAAATATACGTAATATAATTTATTTGGGTAGTTCCTGGAAACCTCCACGATACACACTGTTAACGAAGAAAACGGTCGAAGGAGGTGGTAAATATGAGCTTAGGTTTTGTTAAACTTTTTGAATTTGTTTTTGAAAAGTACAAAAACAAAATTCCAGTACTTGAGATACTGGAATTTTACCTAAAATCATAGGGAACGAAGAAAGACTTTGAGAACTCAGACCTCTCAAGGTCTTTTCCCTATATTTATATTATAACATATTTTTTGTGTTTTTCAAGTGGGTTGAAATTTTTCGTGTTACAATTCTTCTATGGAAGAATTTACACATTATACAGTTATGAAAAATGAGGCCGTTGATGCGTTGGAATGTCAAGACGGCAAGATTTATGTTGATTGCACACTTGGCGGAGGTGGGCATAGCGGATTGATTTTAAGTCGTATTCAGCCAAGCGGAAGATTGATTGCGTTTGATGTGGATGAAGATGCTATTAAGGCTTCGTCTGAAAGATTGAAAGATTACAAAAATTTAACAATTGTAAAAAATTCCTACACAAATATTAAGGAAGTTTTACATTCTTTGGGTATCGAAAAAATTACCGGTGGGGTACTTTTCGATCTTGGCGCATCTTATCATCAATTTCATAAAGGAGAAAGAGGTTTTTCTTTTTCAAAAGAAGCTCCTCTTGATATGAGGTTTAATCAGGATGCTGATTTTTCGGCGTATGATGTTGTAAATACATATTCAGAGAATGATTTGGTTAGAATTTTTTCTGAATATGGAGAAGAAAGATTTTCAAAAAGAATTGCAAAAAAAATAGTTGAACAAAGAAAGCTTAAAAAGCTTGAAACGACAATAGAATTAGCCGATTTGATAGTAAATTGTACTCCGCATGTAAAATCGTCAATACACCCGGCTACTCGAGTTTTTCAGGCTATTAGAATAGAAGTAAATCAAGAGTTAACAAATGTAAAAAATACTCTGAATGATGTGTTGGATTTATTAGATTTTGGTGCTATAATAAGTGTAATAAGTTTTCACTCTCTGGAGGATAGATTGGTGAAACACTTATTCAAATATCACTCGCAGAAATGTCACTGCGATAAGTCGCAAATGATTTGTCATTGCCCACCTCCGATATTGGAGTTGGTAAACAAAAAACCGATAGTAGCGAGTGAACAGGAGATACGGGAAAATCCACCATCGAGAAGTGCCAAACTCAGAATAGCTAGATGTATAAGGCACTAGAACGACAAAAGGTTAGAGAAGATAGTATTGGGGTATGCAAGTTGAATACAGCTAGAGTAAGAACAGAAGAATTTGAACAAGTTAGTTATTCACAAAGAGGTTATGTAAGTAATCCGGTAAGAGAAGAAAATCAAGTTATCGAAGGGTATTTTCAAAAGGAGATATCACAGAAGGCTATGGCGATAAGAAAAGTAAATAAAACATTATGTGGATTATTAGGAATAGCAGTGCTTGTTGCATTTGTTAGTTATTACTTTGCAATGTCAAATGAATTGGCATTGAACAAATTGAGCCGCCAAATTACTACTCTTAATGATGAAAACGCAGAATTGCAAAATCATTTGGATAGATTGAAATCTTTTAACAATGTTGATAGCAAAATGATGCAGTACAATATGTTGCAAAAAGCTGCTAAAGTTATTGAAGTTCAAGCAGTTCATTCTGCAACTCCTGTTGTTGCAAAACCAGAAAAAACAGCATCTTTTAATTGGGCAATTGGTTATTAATATATGATTGATATAGTTTTGTATTGTGCCTTTTTTATTGGCTTTGTGTTTGTGGCAACTATTTTTTTTGTTTCAACGAAAGCTAGTGCTAAGATAATAAAACAGTATGGAAAGCCTATAGCTTATTTTGCAACTCAAAAGTGTTGGAATACAGTTCCAATTCGTGGAACTTCTGTTAGGATGTATATTTATCCTGATTTTATAATTGTTTCTGACAATGGAAAAGATTATTTTTTAGATAAATCATTTAAAGATTTTAAATTGTATGGAAGTATTCTAATAAAAATATTTGAAGTAAAAGTCAGTAAAATAAAGACAATCCAAATCAATGTAACTTGGAAACAATACGGGATGTTGAAAGATTTTTTCGGGGTTGAAGATTAGAATATTTAACTAAAGTATGAAATTTCCCATACTAAAGTATGAACTTTTGTAAAATTTATTAAAGTTTTTTCTATAGTATGCCGTAAGTATAAATGAAGGCATGTATGTAAGGAAAATTTCATGAAAAGAGAAGAGAATAATAATGGTGTTTCACTGTTTTCACAGTCTGATTATTTGGTAGGTCAAGACCCCATTGAAGAAATTTTTGCACTTAATTTAGGTGATTTTATAGCTGAAAATCTTATTTCTGAGGATTTGGCTAGGAAAATCGGTAATAACGTAAAAGATAAAAAAGCGGGTTTGATTAACCAATTGAAAGAATTGATTTCTATTTATTCTTTGCAAAATACTCTTTGTGTGTTGAGCTTTGACAAATCCGAAGAACACGCTATTTATACATCAATTGCACAATCTATAAGACAGATGTTGGAGCTTAAGGCATGCCATATTTATCTTGATAAAAATAATGAATTAGAACTTGTTGGAACGACTTCTAAAGTTACTAAAAAATATGCAGAAGATGAAACAACACCGATTGGAAAATCTTTTGTTTCAGGCGAAACTGTAGAGGAAGATGTTACAGTTGTTCCTATGCACTGTAATATTAAATCTACAGGTGTTATTGTATTGGAAAACGATACTCCTATTAATAAAGAATATGTTGAGTTGGTTGAAAGTATTGCGGTGCTTTTCGCAACATCAATGACTTTGCAATCTCAAATTGATGATGCAAACAGGATTATTGATGATGAACATTCTACGGTATCAGATTTACAACATATTAGAGCTGAATTGACCGCATTAATTGGTGATTTGTGTGATTATCAACAAAGTTTTGTTGAACATTTGGCTTATGCAGTTGATACAAAAGGTCAATATAAAGTTTCGCATTCAAAAAATACTGCCAAATTAGCTCGTAAGATTTGTAAACAGTTAGGTTTGAATGAAAAAACTACTGATTTGATATATTATGCAGGTTTGTTGCAGAATATCGGTAAAATTGCAGTTCCTGAAAAATTGTTTGCGGCAAATGGAAAACTTTCTCCTGAAGAATTGAAATCAATTCAAGAGCATGCAGATTTTGGCGTTCATTTGTTGATGAATATTAACTTCTTATCCGAGGTTGTTCCATATATCACTTATCAAAAAGAAAGATATGACGGCTCTGGTGAGCCGGAAGGTTTGAAAGGTCAATCAATTCCGTTCGGTTCAAGAATTATTGCTGCTGCGGATGCTTACTGTGCCATGACATCAGACAGACCTTATAGAAAGGCTATGCCGGTAGAAAAAGCACTAGAGATTATGCAAGCAGAAAGTGGCAAAAAATGGGATCCTGTTGTTGTTCAAGCTTTGGTTGAATGCGTAAAATAGATGCTAAGATGTTTTGAGGCATAGATGCAAAGTCTGAATAAAGCAGCTGTGCTACTATATAGTTCTTTCTCGCCCTTTGGGGAGAGATTAGAATTTGTTAGTGAGCTATAGCGAACTTACAAATTCAAGAGAGAGGTGGAGTATCGCAAGATCGCGCAGCAAGTGTGCGATGACAGATACTTGCTATATCTTTATTGCACTATGCTAAACGCCGTAATTTTTTCGATTGAAATATTTAACCAATCATATTTGAAACACATATAATCATTGCATTTACAATCATCTTCTTCACAGGTGCAATAATCATTAAGTCTGCAAACAAGAGCGTTTTCTATAGTTATAAAATCATCATGGCATTCTTCGCATTTCCCTTCTGGAATGAAAATTTGTCCGTCGATTTTTAGATGATTTGTAAAAATAGTGATTTTATGAGTTCCGCTTTCTTCCACAATTTTGCTGATTGATTTGATTAAATTTTTTGACATAAAAATATCTCCTTTAGGAAAATAGTTTAATTTATACGGATTAAAATTTTATTCTCCGATTTGGTAATGTTTACTTTTTTTCATAAATTGGGCAAAAAAATATGTTTGTGTTACAATATATACAAGGGATAAGAGTAAATTAAGGGGAGAAATAAATGGCTGAAACAGAAGTTACAAATGAAGAAAAAGCGCAACAACAGGCTGCGCCGGAAGAAAAAATTGAAGTTAATGAGCTTCCTGATAATGACGAAGCCATTGAAACTAAAACTTCCCAAGAATACGATGCAAGCAATATTAGGGTGTTAGAAGGACTTGAAGCTGTTCGTATGAGGCCTGGCATGTACATTGGTTCTACATCTCAAAGAGGTTTGCACCACTGTATTTATGAAATTGTTGATAACTCTATTGATGAATCTTTAGCTGGTTTTTGTACAGATATTTACGTAACTATTAATAAAGATAACAGTGTTACTGTAGAGGATAATGGGCGAGGTATTCCGGTTGATATAAAACCCGGAACTAATAAATCTGCTTTGGAAATCGTTCATACAGTTCTTCACGCAGGTGGAAAGTTTGGAGATGGCGGTTATAAAGTTTCAGGTGGATTGCACGGTGTAGGTGCATCTGTTGTAAACGCTCTTTCTGAAAAATATATTGTAGAAGTTTCTCGTCAAGGTTTTGTATGGCGACAAGAATATATGAGAGGCGAACCGGTTGCTCCTGTTGAAAAAATTAAAGAAACAGATAAAACAGGTACAAAAACAACTTTTTGGCCTGATCCAGAAATCTTTACAGAAACTACTGAAATAGATGCTGATGTTGTTTCTAACAGATTACGGGAAATGGCCTTTTTGAACAAAGGTTTGAAAATTATTTTTGCAGATTTGAGAACTGATTCTAACGAAATTTACCACTATGTTGGTGGTATTGGAAGTTATGTTGAGTTTTTGAACCAAAACAGAAATGTTTTGCATGAAAAACCGATTTATATTGATAAAGTTGTAGATGGCATGCAAATTGAAGTTGCTATGCAATACACAGATGCTTATAGCGAAAGCGTTTTATCATTTGCTAACAATATCAACACGCATTCAGGCGGAACTCATTTGACAGGGTTTAGGAACTCCCTAACTCGTGTATTTAATGATTACGCAAGAAAAAATAATATCTTGAAGGATTCTGATCAGAACCTATCCGGTGAAGATGTAAGAGAAGGCTTGACTGCAATTGTCAGTGTTAAAATTCCTAATCCGGAATTTGAAGGACAGACAAAAGAAAAATTGGGTAACGCAGAAGCAATGGGCGCAACTCAAGATGCAGTTCGTGATAAGTTACAAGAATGGTTGGAATTTAACCCTAAAATCGCAAAAATTATTATTGAAAAAACATTGCAAGCTCAAAGAGCCAGAGAGGCTGCGAGAAAAGCTAGAGAATTAACAAGAAGAAAATCTGTTCTTGAAAATTCTACTCTACCTGGTAAATTGGCTGATTGTTCAAACAGAGAACCTGAAAAGTGTGAAATCTATATCGTTGAGGGTGATTCTGCAGGCGGTTCTGCTAAGCAAGGCAGAAATAGGATGTTCCAAGCTATTTTGCCGTTAAGAGGTAAAATCTTGAATGTTGAAAAAGCAAGATTAGACAAGATTTATGGTAATAACGAAATTCAATCTATGGTTCAGGCTTTTGGTATTAACATTAGCAGAAACCCAGATGAAGTCGATATCGAAAAGCTTCGTTACCACAAAATCATTATCATGACTGATGCCGATGTTGATGGTGCGCATATTAGAACATTGTTGTTAACATTCTTCTTTAGATATGCAAGACCATTGATTGAAAACGGTTATGTTTATATTGCTCAACCTCCTCTATTTAAGGTTACTCAAGGTAAGACATCTGAATATATGTATGATGAACATGCACTTGACAAGATGTTGAAAGAACGTGGTATCAAGAATTTGAGCTTGTCTGACAAAACGAAATCAAGAACAAAATCAGGTGATGAATTGTTGGAATTGGTTAAAAATATGTCAGCATTCTACAATTCTTATAACAACCCGATTTTGAATTTGTATCCGGCAGTTGTTTTGAGAGGTTTGGTTCGTTCTGAAATCACTCCAGAATGTTTTGAAGATCAAAACAGAATGAATGAAATTATTGATTACTTGAACCATTACTTACAAGATCACGCTAAGAATTATAATATTTCTGAAGCTGCAAATTATACTTGTTCATTGAAATATAATCCGGAAAATTCAAAATATGCAATTCAATTGAATTTCAATGAAGAAGAACACGTTATCATTAACCAAAATATTGTAAAAAGTTCTGAGTATAAGAGATTGAAAGCAGCATATCCTGTTATCAGAGATTATTTGATAGAAGAAGAAGATAGTTTGATATTGGAAACAGATACAGAACAGTATGAAATTAATTCTTTTGATAAACTCCAAAAATTGATTGATGACAGAGGATCTAAAGGTTTGCAAATCCAACGGTTCAAAGGTTTGGGTGAAATGATGCCTCAACAACTTTGGGAAACAACAATGGATCCTGCAACAAGAACATTGTTGAAAGTAAACTTAGAAGATGCAATGTTATGTGACCAATTGTTCGATATTTTGATGGGTGATAAGGTTGATCCACGTAGAAACTTTATTGAAACCCATGCGGTTTACGCTACAAATATTGATACATAGGAAGCAACAGCAGGCAAAGTTTTTGCAGATTTGTTAATTCAGTATGTTAAATTTATTAATTTGGCATACTGAATTTTATTTTACATGCTGAAAGAAGATTGCCTTCACGGAATTGGTGTCGGATGTTCGACAATTTATTTGTATGAATAAAACCTTTCTTGAACTCTTTTTTTGCTTGATGTATGATTAACTCATAAGTAGAGAAAAATGAAAGAGAGATTTTAAGATGACAAAAAAAGAATTGATTTTTTTAGGACCACCGGCTTGTGGTAAAGGCACACAAACTAATAGATTAGCAGAATATTTGAACTTTCCGCATGTTGATACAGGTTCTTTGTTAAGAGCTGAAATCAAAGGTGAAACCGAAGCAGGTAAAGAAGCAAAATCTTATATTGACAAAGGACAATTAGTCCCTGTTGAATTAGTTACAAGAATTATCAAAAACAGATTGTCAAAAGATGATTGCAAAAACGGCTATATTTTAGACGGTTTCCCTAGAAGTGTTGAACAAGCTGGCGAATTAGAAAAAATGAACGCTGAAATTGATAACGGCGAAGATACAAAATTTATTGCAGTTTACTTTGATATTGATACAAGTATTTTGGTTGAAAGAATTGTCAATCGTCGTTCTTGCCCTGTTTGTGGTGAAATTTATAATCTTGAATTTAAACCTCCAAAAACTGCAGGACATTGCGATAAAGACGGTGCAGAACTTACTCAACGTAAAGATGATACAAGAGAAGTTGCTCAATCAAGATTTGATACTTATAACAAAGAAACAGCTCCATTAGTTGATTACTATACTAAGAAAGGTGTTTTGAAATCAATCGATGCAAACGGAACAATTGATGAAGTTTGGGAAAGATTGTTAGAAGTGATTAAATAAGTGAATAGTGAGTGGTGAATAGCTCTTTATTGTTCGCAAAATCTTATGAGCGAAGCGAATGAAATGGGCTATTCACTATTGACCATTCACTAAATAAAGAGGCTTATTATGATACATAAAAAATCACGTGATGAGATTAAAAGAATTAGACATGCTGGGCATATTGTTGCTCTTGTTCACAAAAAAATGAAAGAGGTTATTGAACCAGGAATTAGTACAAAAGAATTGGATAGTATCGCACACGATATTATTAGAAAAGAACGTGCTATTCCGACTTTTTTGGGGTATCAAGGTTTTCCGGCATCAATTTGTGCATCTATTAACGAAAAAGTTGTTCATGGTATTCCACATGAAGACGAAATCGTTAAAGAAGGTGATATAATCAGTATTGATGTTGGTGCAACTTATGCAGGTATGGTCGGTGACGGTGCTTGGACTTATCTTGTTGGGAAAGTTAGCGACGAATGCCAAAGATTGCTAAAAGCGACAGAAGAAGCTCTATTTGCAGGTATTGCACAAATGAAAGCCGGTAATGTTTTGGATGATGTTTCCGGTGCGGTTGAAGCGGTTGCAGTTAGGGAAAAACTTGGTATTGTTCGTCAATATGGCGGACATGGAGTTGGTCATGAAATGCACGAGGAACCGTTCTTGTTTAACTATAAAGTTGGTGACAGAACTTTATTAAAACCTGGTTATGCAATTGCAATTGAGCCAATGCTAAATTTGGGTTGTGATGAAGTTGAAGTTGCTGATGATGAATGGACAGTAAGTACGGTTGACAAAAAGCCTTCTGCGCACTTTGAACATTCTGTTCTTGTTACAGACGATGAACCGATAATTATTACACAATTGATGGAGTAGAATTATGAATTACTACATAGGTTTGTCTATGGCTGCTTCGTCAGGTATGGATAGTGGGGTTGCTGTTCTTGATGAGGACAACAACCTTATACTGGTTGATAAACTTTATACAATGAATGACGTAATGTTCTTTTTTGATAATTACCCATCGTTGAAGTATTCAAAAATTTGTACATCGTTGGTTTGGGATAGAACTATGCTTAACGGTAAATGGCGAATACTTGGAAAACCTTATCAACAAGTTGCCACAAACAAATTAATTCCAAATCGTGATGGGTGGACACATCGATATTCAACTAGAGGTTGTGACTATTTTAAATCGTTGACAGAAAAAGGTATTGAAGTCAATCGTTTTGAACTCTATTTGACACGTCAAAGTTTGCATTTGGATTCTTGTTACAAGGAACGTTCACCTGCGGACTGCAAATTTTTGCAACAGACTTTGCGTTTAGAATGGAATTTGGATTTGCCAACAAATATGATGCCGATGGCGCAGTTAGAGGCAATTATTGGTGCAATTTTGGCGAAAGAAAATGCAAAACACCCTGAAAACATCAAAGTTGTTTCTAGTTTCAAGGACATGAACGTAATTGATGTTATCAAAAATCCGAAAACATTGGATAGATTAGCGGTGTAAAATTATAGGAAATATTAAATATATGTTTTTTATGGTGAAGTCATGATATTAAAAAAAGAATTAGGCAAAAAAATACAAGAATTACGAAAATCAAAACGTATAACTCAGGATGTTTTGGCAGAACAAATTGGTATTGATCCTAAAAATGTTAGCAAAATTGAGAATGGAAACCATTTTCCATCAGCCATTCACGAACGAATTCCTTAGAAAGCTGTTTCTGAGGTTCGCCTTTTTCGAAGCGTTCCTGATAGCCGTCAGAGTAGAAATAACGGCTTT
>OGQZ01003312.1_pt1 | contig 10413 bp, 9 predicted proteins | sample 1553321 | NCBI WGS metagenome assembly OGQZ01 (sample SAMEA2579958, study PRJEB22360) | human gut metagenome | reverse complement strand
TTCTGCTGGCAAGAGACATTGCCAAACAGATTGAAGCTGAACTGGAATATCCGGGACAGATTAAGGTAAATGTCATCCGAGAGAGCAGAGCTGTAGATTACGCGAAGTAATCAATTCTGGATTATAGAAATACTTACAAAGAGTGTGATACATAAAGTGTCGCACTCTTTTTTTGTTCTAATTCCTGTCCGGGATCCGTAGACTGGTACAGGGTGAAGCTATGAAAAAAATTCCGAACTGGCACAAGAATACAGGATGCCCGGTGCAGATCCTGTTTATGGCAGGCTTCCTTATTGGGATGATCCTGCCGGATATCGCGTGGAAGATGGAATGGCATCAGAAGACGATCTCTGCAATGTACCTTCTCAGGAGTTTTGCAGCAGGAAGTGAAGCAGGAGTGGAGTACTTTCTGCAAGTGCTGGGGATGAGAGGAAGTGTTTATCTCCTCGGGGCAGCCTGTGGAATCTCTGTTTTTGGAGTACCGTTTGCTGTCGCAGGCAGTATGTATCTTGGAATTAAAATAGGGCTTCTGCTTACCATGTCTGTTCTGCAGTTTGGATTTCAGGGAGGGATGGTCGGTGTGGGACTTTTGTTTCCACAGTATCTGTTGTATATTCCGTGTATTTTTTATCTTTACAGGCAGAGTTATGAACAGTCAATGAGGATCTGGAAGAACAGGGGAATGCTTACCGGGGGCGTCTCCAGGTACTTTTTACGTGTTTTTCTGTGCGGTATCCTGTATCTGGGAGGGATGATAACAGAAGCATACTGCAATCCATTTATCCTGGAATGGCTGGTAAAAAAAGTGTTATAAAAAATTAATATTTTCAAAAATACAATATATAGTATGGTTTACCATAATCGGAACGATATTTTGTATAAAACGTCAAAGACCTTGATTTTACGTTAAATTTCGCGAAAAAATGGTTTGATTTTATGTAAAATAGCAAGTATAATCATGGTACATCAGATATATAACAAGAATCGACAGGATTATCCTCCTGTTGGATAGACATGGTACAGGGTTAGGCAGGAAATAAAAGAAATGGAAAGAACACTTGCGGAATTTATTGCGTATTTACATACGACAAAGAATACATCAAATAATACAGAAATTTCATATCAGAGGGATTTAAAGAAACTGATCCGTTATCTGGACGGACAGAATATTCATGATTTCGCAGAAGTGACAAGTCTGGATCTCAAGGGCTACTTAAGCGAACTTAAGGCTGAGAATCTGGCATCTTCCACGATTTCCAGGAATATTGCGTCCATCCGTGCACTTTTTCAGTATCTTTTCAAGGAAAGCAGGGTTACAGCAGATCCGTCCGAAGAACTGAAACCGCCCAAGGTAGAGAAGAAGATGCCGGAGATCTTATCCGTTCAGGAAGTGGACCGTCTCCTGAAGCAGCCAAATATCAATACAGCGAAGGGACTTCGCGACAGTGCGATGCTGGAACTCCTCTATGCGACAGGCATGCGTGTAAGTGAACTGATCCATCTGCAGGTGTCCGATCTGAATCTGCAGTTTGGGTATGTTATCTGTCATGATACGGATAAGGAGAGGATCATCCCGATTGGAAACGTCAGCAAGAGAGCACTTGCAGAATATATGGAGCACGGACGGGATTATTTCGTCAAGAACAAGAATGAGAAATCCCTGTTCACCAACTGTTCCGGCAGATCCATGAGCCGTCAGGGATTCTGGAAAGTCCTCAAGGGATATGCAGAGGCGGCAGGCATTTACCGTGATATCACGCCACATACACTCCGGCATTCCTTTGCAGTACATATGCTTCAGAATGGAGCAGACATCAAGAGCGTGCAGGAAATGCTCGGTCATTCCGATATTTCATCCACGCAGATCTATCTTGGGATGAATGTGGCAAAAATGCGCGATGTCTATATGAAGGCACATCCGAGACACTGAAATTAAAATAGACAACAAAGCAATGAAATAAGAACCCCGCAGTACAGAATATCACGGTTCTGTACTGCGGGGTTCTTGCATCATAAATTACTATTTCAAAAGTTACTGCTTCTGATCAGAACAATAACAATACTTAGCAAAGTTCAGCAATCGTATAAAGCAGTTTTTCAGACTCATCCCATCCAAGACACGGGTCAGTGATGGATTTTCCATAAATATGGTCGCCGCCGATCTTCTGGTTGCCTGGCTCGATATAGCTCTCGATCATCAGACCCTTGACAAGTTTATGAAGTTCCGGATCAACATTGCGGCTGTGCAGAACTTCCTTGGCGATACGAACCTGCTGGTCGTACTGCTTGTTGGAGTTGGAGTGGTTGGTATCCACGATCACTGCCGGGTTCTTGAGATCTTTTTCCTGATATTTTTCAAGAAGAAGACGAAGATCCTCATAATGATAGTTTGGCATTGCCTCACCATGTTTATTGACCGCACCACGCAGAATTGTATGTGCGAGAGGATTTCCATCTGTCTCCACCTCCCAGCTTCGGTAGATGAAACGATGAGAAGCCTGAGCTGCAACAACAGAATTTATCATAACACTGAAATCACCGCTGGTAGGATTTTTCATTCCGGCAGGGATATCCATACCGCTGACAGTCAGACGATGCTGCTGATCCTCAACAGAACGTGCACCTACTGCAACGTAGGAAAGGATGTCGGAGAGATAACGGTAGTTCTCCGGATAGAGCATCTCATCTGCGCAGGTAAATCCACTTTCCTGGATTGCATGAATATGCATTTTGCGGATAGCAACCAGTCCTGCGAGCATGTCAGGAGCTTTCTCCGGGTCCGGCTGATGGACCATACCCTTGTATCCCTCACCGGTAGTACGCGGTTTATTGGTGTAAACCCGTGGAATGATCAGAACTTTGTCTTCGATCTTTTCCTGGACCTTGCGGAGACGCAGAAGATAGTCACAGACAGCATCTTCATTGTCAGCAGAGCATGGACCGATGATTGCGAGAAATTTATCTGACTTGCCTGTAAAGACATCACGGATCTCCTGATCACGTTTTTCTTTTAATGCCTGTATTTTAGCATCAATGGGATACTGATTGCGGATTTCTGCAGGTGTAGGTAATTTCTTAATAAAATTGAATCCCATGTTTTCCTCCCTTTTGCGTTTTAACGCAACGCTTTTGTATACAACTAACGTAACTGTTCAGTACCCTCACAGTTACGAGTCAAAATGCATTCCAAATCACCTTCGGTGATGGCATTTTGCCTTGCATGTCTCGGGATTTTGGCAAAAAACATGCCAAAACGCCTCGCGGGATACTACCTACTGAACAGTTGTCAATTAACTATTATAAACGATTCAAAACTTCTTGTCGATAGGTAATGCAATGGAATTATGCATAAGTGCATAAATATGAAGGCTGCTGGAAAGAATCTCGCTGAAAAGGATTCCATATAGATAACCGCGGATTCCGGCAAGCGGAATCGCGAATACTACAAAAAGGATCCGGACAAGGATCCCCAGAGTACTGTGTACAAGACTTCGTCCTGTCTGACCAAGCCCATGCAGGATACTCGTAAGCGTTGTGTTCAGATAAAGAAACGGGCAGACGAAAGAAAGCGTCTGTATGTAAGTCCCGGCAGTCGGACTGTGAAACAATACTGTCCCCATAAACGGACCGATGCAGTAAAAACCAAACGCGCACAGAAATCCAAGCAAAAGGCTTGCACGGATCGTCTGCCAGGTAACATACCGGATACGTTTCCGATATCCAAGCGCCTGCATCTCTGCAACAGAAGGCATGAGCATCATGGAAGCAGAGTTTGTGATCGTAGCCGGAAAAAGAATGCACGGAAGCGCCAGTCCTGTAAAAATCCCGTAGATACTGAGTGATTCCGAAACGGAAAGCCCATACATCCGAAGTCGCTGTGGGATCAGAACGACCTCGATACCGGCGAGTACAGAAAGCAGCAGGCGGTTCAGCGTCACAGGGAAAGCAGTCCGGCAGATTTCCTTCAGACAGGCAAAAGGCAGTTCAATGTGAAAAATTTTATGCGCATATTTCTGAAAATGCAGAGAGATCATAAGCAGCGCCAGAACAGCTACAACGAGTTCCGAGACCAGTGTGCCGCCAGCAGCAATCACGGCAGTCACAGGCGTGCCTTCAGAAATACAGACAAGATACAGAAGATACGAAGAACCGACGCGTACGATCTGTTCAATAAGCTGTAATCCGGAAGGAAATTCCGTTTTTTTACGGGCAAAATAATAACTGTTGGTGCAGGAATGGAGCGTGGCAAAGGGAATACTGAAAGAAAGGATCCGAACAAGTTCCTCCGTGCGTGCTTCCTTTAAGATCTGCACAGCAAAAAAATCTGCCCGCAGATAAAGCAGGGCAGAGGCTGCACAGGAAAGTGCAAAGGCAAAAAAAGTCCCCAGACAGAAAAAGTCCCGGGCTTTTTTGTCCTCACCTGTTGCGAGATGAGCGGCGACCAGCCGTGAAAGGGCGGTCTGTATTCCAGAGGCAGTGACGGCAAGCAGAAGTGTCTGAAGCGGAATGGCAAGCTGGAACAGGCCGATCCCCTCTGCACCAATCGCATGAGACAGGAATATCCTATAAAAAAAGCCGATCACGCGGCTCAAAAGACCGGCGCATGTGAGAAGAAAAGTCCCCTTAAAAAAAGCTTTTTTTGACATAGAAAGCACCTGGTGCTTTTTTGTCAGTATATGCACGAAATCTCCTTGACAGAACAAATGTATTCTGTTAAAGTAAGTCTTGAAATAAATCCGACGAAAACACTAGGAATTAAAGAGGTGAGTGGATGAAACTGTCAACAAGAGCAAGATACGGTCTTAAAGCACTGATCGACCTGGGTCTGCATTGTGAAACAGAAGCCGTCTCCATTCAGAGCATTGCAGGCCGACAGAATATTTCAGACAGTTATCTGGAACAGCTCATGGCGAAGCTCAAGAAAGCAGGTCTGGTAGAGAGCACCAGAGGTGCGGGCGGCGGTTATCGTCTGGGTCGACCGGCAGAGGAGATTTCCGTGGGAGATGTCCTGAGGGTTCTAGAAGGAAGCCTGGAAGCGGCACAGTGTTCCGGGATGGAAGATGAGAGTGCCTGTGAGAACCATGATATCTGCGTCACGAAATATGTGTGGAAACGAATCAACGACAGTATCACACAGGCGGTAGACACCATGATGCTGGATCAGTTGATCGAGGAAAGCCGGAAAAAACAAAAAGAAAAAATGTAAAATTCATTTTTATTTTTAAGCAGGAGGAAAAAAACATGAGTAAATTAATCTATCTGGACAACGCAGCTACAACAAAGACTGCTCCGGAAGTTGTTGAGGCAATGCTGCCATATTTTACAGAATACTACGGAAACCCGTCAAGCATCTATGATTTTGCACAGAAAAGCAAAGAAGCAGTGACCAAAGGAAGACAGCAGATCGCAGACGTTCTGAACGCAAAGAAAGAAGAAATCTACTTCACAGCAGGTGGAAGCGAGGCTGACAACTGGGCACTCAAAGCTACTTTTGAAGCATACAAATCCAAAGGAAACCACATCATCACAACCAAGATCGAGCATCATGCGATCCTTCATACATGTGAATACCTCGAAAAAAGAGGCGCAAAGATCACATACCTCGATGTAGATGAGAACGGTATCGTCCGCCTTGATGAACTGGAGAAAGCGATCACACCAGAGACCATCCTGATCTCCGTTATGTTTGCAAACAACGAGATCGGTTCCATCCAGCCGATCAAAGAAATCGGACGTATCGCCAAAGAACACGGCATCCTGTTCCACACAGATGCAGTTCAGGCATTCTGCCAGGTTCCGATCGATGTAGATGAATGCAACATCGATATGTTAAGCTCCAGCGGACACAAGATCAATGGACCGAAGGGAATCGGTTTCCTCTACATCCGTAAGGGCGTTAAGATCAGATCCTTCGTACATGGCGGCGCACAGGAGCGTAAACGTCGTGCAGGTACAGAAAATGTTCCTGGAATCGTAGGATACGGCGCAGCAGCAGAGCGTGCAATGAAAAACATGAAAGAGCGTACAGAGAAGGAGATCGAACTGAGAGATTATTTGATTAACCGTCTTACAACAGAGATCCCATACTCCAGACTGAACGGTGACAGAGTGAAACGTCTTCCGAACAACGTAAACGTAAGCTTCCAGTTCATCGAGGGAGAATCCATGCTTCTGATGCTCGACCAGAACGGCATCTGTGCATCAAGCGGATCTGCCTGCACATCAGGTTCCCTGGATCCGTCCCATGTACTTCTTGCTATCGGCGTGCCTCATGAAGTTGCTCATGGTTCTCTGAGACTTACCTTAAGTGAAGAGACAACTAAGGAAGACATTGACTTCACAGTAGACAAACTGAAAGAAATCGTGCCATATCTGAGAAGCATGTCTCCTCTGTATGAAGATTTCATGAAAAAACATCAGCAGTAATAATAAGACAATAATCGGATAAAAGACGAAAACAGGAGGAATAAATATTATGTACAGTGAAAAAGTTATGGATCATTTTCAGCATCCAAGGAATGTAGGAGAAATTGAGGACGCAAGCGGTGTAGGAACAGTTGGTAACGCAAAATGCGGTGATATCATGAGAATGTTCCTTGACATTGATGACGAAACACATATCATCAAAGAATGTAAATTCAAAACATTCGGCTGTGGTGCAGCAGTTGCAACAAGCAGCATGGCAACAGAGATGGTTAAGGGAAAAACGATCGAAGAAGCAATGCAGATCACAAACAAAGCCGTTATGGAAGCACTTGACGGACTTCCGCCGGTCAAAGTACACTGCTCCCTTCTTGCAGAAGAAGCAATCCATGCAGCTCTGTGGGACTACGCACAGAAACATAATATCGTGATCGAAGGACTGGACAAACCGAAGTCAGACATCAGCGAAGGCGAAGAGGAAGAAGAATATTAATTAAAAAGCGGCTGTGAGGGGAGAAACATCGAAACATCGACGGTAAAATAGAAATCACTGTTTGCAGGAAATTGACTGTGAACAAAGTGATCAGTAAATTGTGAGGTGAAATGTTGACAGGACTTACAGACGAACAGGTAAATGAACGGATCGAGCAGGGTAAGGTCAATGCGGACGAGAATCCGAATACCAGGACTTACAAGCAGATCGTCAGAGAAAACACCCTGACTTTCTTCAACTTCCTGAATCTGGTGCTCCTTATCCTGGTACTGATGGTTGGCTCTTACAAGAACGCGTTTTTTGTAGGGATCATCATCATCAATACTCTGATCGGAATCGCACAGGAGATCCGTGCGAAAAAGACGATTGACAAGCTGGCTATCCTGACAGCGAAGAAATCCATCGTCATCCGGGAAGGAAAGAAATGGACCGTTCCTACCGAAGACCTGGTACTTGATGATCTGGTCTGTCTCAAGACCGGAGATCAGGTTCCGGCGGATGCGAAGGTGCTGGAGGGCAGTGTAGAGGTCAATGAATCTCTCCTGACCGGTGAATCCGACAACCTTCCAAAGAACGTGGGTGATGAGCTTTTTTCCGGAAGCTTCGTGACATCAGGAGAAGCCTGCTGTCAGATCATTCATGTTGGCAAGGATAACTATGCAGCACAGATCACCAGCGAAGCGAAGGAATTCAAGCGTCATAACTCAGAACTTAAGAATTCCCTGAATGCGATCCTGAAAGTGATCAGTATCATCATCGTTCCGCTGGGCGCACTGCTGTTTTATAAACAGTACTATATTGTAGAAAATACGTTCAAGGCTTCTGTTGTGAGTATGGTCGCAGGTGTTCTGGGAATGATTCCCGAAGGTCTGGTACTCCTCACCAGTGTGGCATTGACACTGGGAGCACTGGTTCTGGCCAATAAGAAGACTCTTGTACAGGAGTTATACTGTATTGAGACTCTGGCAAGAGTTGATACACTCTGTCTGGACAAGACCGGAACAATCACTGAAGGAACCATGTGTGTAGGGCGTGTGGAGCCGTGGAGTGAGAGTCTTCTCAGAAATCTGACAGAAGACAAAGAAGAGCCAGACGAAGGCGGAATGCTCCAGGATCAGGAAATACAGCCGGAGAATGCTGAAACACAGAATCCAGATACCGGTTCGCAAACGGAAGCGGATCAGGCAGAAATCACAGACGAAACGGCAGTTCTGCAGGATATTCATGAAATTGAGGACATGATGGGAAATCTCATGTATGTTCTTAAAGATCAGAATGCAACGATTGATGCCCTGCGTAAACGCTTTCCAACCAAAACATCTATGACGCCGGAGCATATTATTCCGTTTTCTTCCGACAGAAAATACAGTGGAGCTGTATTTGTGGACAGAGGAACTTATCTTATGGGAGCGGCACAGTTCCTTTTTCCGGAGGGAAGAGAAGAAATCCTGGAAGTCTGCCAGAAATATGCACAGGAAGGACTTCGAGTTCTTACACTGGCACACAGCAGTCAGATGGCAGAAGGTACAGAACTTCCGGCTGATCTTGAACCGGTGGCACTTCTTCTTCTGACAGATGTGATCAGAGAAGAAGCTCCGGATACACTGAAATTCTTTGACAGCCAGGAAGTTGACCTCAAGGTGATCTCGGGAGATGATCCTGTCACCGTTTCTGCAATCGCGAAGCGGGCAGGTCTTAAGAATGCAGAAAGCTATGTGGATGCGACAACACTGGAAACAGAGGAAGATTTAGAAGAGGCTGTTTCGAAATACAGTGTTTTTGGCCGAGTGACACCGCAGCAGAAAAAAGAAATGGTACAGGCTCTTCAGAAACAGGGACATACCGTTGCCATGACAGGAGATGGTGTCAACGATGTTCTTGCTCTCAAAGAAGCAGACTGCAGTATTGCCATGGCACAGGGAAGTGATGCGGCAAAGAACATTGCCAACGTAGTTCTTCTGGATTCGAATTTTGCCTCCATGCCACATATCGTGAATCAGGGACGAAGAGTCGTGAACAATATCCGTACAGCGGCATCTATGTTTCTGATCAAGACTATGTTTTCTGTCATGCTGTCGCTTCTGACAATCTTTTTTGGAAACACGTATCCGTTCGAACCGATCCAGATGTCACTGATCAGTGCCTGTGCAGTCGGAATTCCAACCTTTCTTCTTGCACAGGAAAACAATTATGACAAGATCGATCATACGTTTCTCCGGCATGTGTTCCTGAATGCATTTCCGGCAGCAATCACTATTTCATCCTGTGTATTTGCGATCATGCTTGTCTGCCAGAATGTATATCATTCCAATGCCATGCTGAGTACGGCCTGTGTACTGGTCACAGGATGGAACTATATGGCAGCATTAAAAACGGTTTATGCACCATTGAATACCTACCGTAAGGTAATCATTTATGGAATGCAGTTTATTTTTTTTGCCGCGGCAGTCATGTTTCAGAAACTGCTGGCCCTTGGTTCCCTGGACTTCGGACTGATCATACTGGTATTTATCCTGATGACATTTGCACCGGTTCTGATCGATGTGATCACAAGTTGGCTCAAAGGGATTTATGCAAAGTCTCTGGATAAGGAAAAACCAGGAAAGTTTACAGGATTTGTGAATAAACTCAGTAAAAAAAATAAATAACGATAAGTAAGAAAACAGCATTGCAGCGTGAAGCTAGGATGCTGTTTTTTTTGCAAAATTTCGGCAGAATAGCTTTTGAAAAAACAAATTTGTGTAAAACCTATGCTAAGATGCTGAATATCAAAGAAAAGGAGGTGGAAAGAACAGAGGGATTTTTGAGGAAGATAGGACGAAAGACGATTACTGGAATTTAATCTGGGTTTCTACAATTGTATTTTGCGGAAACCCAGTTGAAATCCATGAAAACAGACCCGATACAAAAAAAGATGCCGAAAGTAAAAAGCTGTTTCTATTTAATGTATCACTTCATTTTTTTTGTTTCATTGATTGCATCAATCGTACATCGCAGATTAGATTCAAGCAGTGGATGATACTTGGGATCGACAGAATCCATAAGCAACATAAAATTATTTTTATGGACAGAATCATCATCAATACCCATAAGAATAAAATCGGAAGACACTCCCAAAACTTGGCAGAGTTTCTGGAGTGTGGATAAAGACATCCCTTTTTGACCGCATTCAATATACCCAAGAAAAAGAGTGGATATGTCCAGCTTTTCGGCAAGGGCTTCCCGGGAAAGATGAGCCTGTTTTCGTGCGAATCTGACCCGCTGCCCAATTTGAACGTTTAAGTCTTTTTTCAGCAGGAATCCCTCCTTTGAAATAATTATAAGATGATTATTCTTAATATTGTAAAAGGAATATAATTGACAAACAACTTACCGTTGGTAATAGAAAAAAATTACCAATAGTTGAATTAGTGGAAAAAATTCAAAGTATAAGTAATATATCAGAAGTCTTTTTATTTAATCAAAAAAATGAAATGTCATGTTTGTTTAATAATATT